>Ga0206863_1097_pt1 | contig 30596 bp, 29 predicted proteins | sample Alteio_BWOrgCont_41_FD_152634 | JGI IMG/M metagenome (GOLD analysis project Ga0206863, IMG submission 152634) | Enriched cells from forest soil in Barre Woods Harvard Forest LTER site, Petersham, Massachusetts, United States -... | ecosystem: Environmental > Terrestrial > Soil > Temperate forest >...
ATATTGATATTATTAAAAGCTTGTGGAAGGTCTCCCTGCTCTGCATAGGTATAGCCTAAATTATTGTAGGCAATAGCGTCTCGAGGGTCCAATATTGTAGCTTGAGTAAAATCTGTTATAGCTTGGGAATAATTCTTTTGTTTGCTATAAACTAACCCTCGATTAATCCAGGCTTTCGTATCTCTCGGATTCATTTCAATGGACTTTGTACAAAATTCTATAGCCTTATTAAAATTACCTAAATGATAAAATGAAAGTCCAAGGCCATCATAGGCTTTATTATCATCAGGATGAAATTCGATAACTTTATAAAAATCCGCTATGGCAAAAGTAAAGTTCTCTGATTTATTATAGGCTAGCCCGCGATCAAAGTACGCGGCAGAACTGTAGGGGAACATATCTATCACTTTTGTATAATCTTTTATGGCTTGAGCAAAATTCCCACTTTTTCTCTCTTCTTTTGCATCTTTAAAGAGCATTTTTGCGGTATGTATGTTATATATTCTTGATAGTTGAGGTGCGCCAAAAAATACTCCTAATACAATCAATGCGCTGATTATTATTCCTATAATAGTTTTGAGCGTTTCTTTATCGGCTGCTTTCTCTCCACTTTCTTTAAGACGTTTAGATGCGCTATCTTCAAAATCATCGATAAGTTTTAGAGACCTTTGATAGTCCTGAACTGGAACAAGAAGCCTGACCAATGAAAATCCTGCTGTCACTTCCAATGAATTGCTCCAGTCCTCAATAACAACTTCTATGCCTTCTTCTTGTAGTAGAGATTGGTATTTTAGTCCAACATTTCTGTTAAATTGACCGAGGAGTATCAAATTTTTCATTATTAAAATCTCCGTTAACTCAAATCCTTCAAATAATCGGAACGCATTGAATTAACCATATTCTAACCCAAACAAAAACCCTTCGCAACTTATTAGGCCACGAAGGATCAGTGTTATTTTTAGTCTCATTTTAGTCACAAAGACTATATAATTTTGAAATGAATTTATAAGTTATTAGGAATAAATAACTTATGCATCATAAAATAAATGGTCGGGAAGGCGGGATTCGAACCCACGACCTCTTCGTCCCGAACGAAGCGCGCTAGCCAACTGCGCTACTTCCCGAAAATCTTTATTGTTATATAAGGGCGGTATTTTAACAGCCCGAAGGCTCGAGGTCAACAGACGAATTCTATTGTATGCCTAAAAATTGACGTAAATTCCTCATAGGCTAGATATTAATAATCACTGGTACAAAACCAGGAGCATTTTGCAGTTGCGCAAGCTGGGCCGCATCAAGATGAAACTTAATCGCCTCACCGGCGTTTTGTGTCTGTAGATTCATGTTGGCAGATGTAAAATTAATACCACCTGTCCCATTTTGTGAAGCTGTGCCCACATTACTCCTAAATCTAGTAAGGGGATTTATCGCTGAACTAGCATCCATCGCAACATCGGCAGGTATTCCTGTCAATGAGACTGTCACATGCTTGTCTCCGTTACTCTGATTTGATGTAAAATTTATATCTCCCCCCATATGATGCATTTCTTGACGTGCGTTATCCCAAGCCGTGTCAGATCCGTCCATTGGGTTAACAAATTCTTTCTCACCCAATCCCCAGGTTATATCTATTTTAAGTCTATTTTCTTCGATAGAAGAAATCTGTATTTTAATCTTATCATTTGAACCTCTTCCTACATGCTGTTCACGAGCATAATAAATAGCTTTCTTTAAAGCTTGCTGGACCCTAGGAATATTCTCTACAGCAATCGCACTTTTAATGCCAACTCCATACTTAATATCAAACAATCGTTGCCGATCCAAATTAAGATTTTCGTCGCCGTGAAAAACAGAATTGATTATACTAGCGATAAATTGAGTTAAACTTGGTCGCACTGTTGAATTCGTCGTATCACCATCTAGTACAAATAACTTTAACTGCTCTGGAGGCATCTGCACTTCTGGGACCACAGGCATAGGTGGCGTAGGCACAGGAGGATGGAAAACAAGGCTATATTCCCCCCCGAATAACCTATCAAAATCTCTCATGATATCACCTATGACTTTTCTCTTTCTTAATTGCGCCTGTTCATCATCTGTTACAGGTTTTACTTCACGATCGTAAGTCTCGGTCACAAATTTTTGAAGCATTGCAAGAAGCACCTTTCCTGTCGGTTGTAATTTGTTCCAAATTTTATTAAACTTAGTATCTAAAATTTCTACAGGTCTTGCTATATCCCCTTGATTTTGCTTTAAACGTACCAATGTTGCAGATCCTGGCACTTCTTCTAAAACACCTGTTTTTGAATCCATTAGTTTCTGCAGCGCTCTTTTTCCATCTTTCGGAGTATTCCTCAAGATATAATAAAAATATTTTTTCTGGGCAACAGTCCACTTGTTATCTAGAAAATCAATAAATTCACGCTTACTCATCCTATTGAATTTATCCTCAATCTTACCATTAGGTGCAACCAATGCATTTTCTGCATCTGTCAATTCTTCCCATATCCTATCTACCTGCTCTCTATCAAGAAGTATTGTATTTGACAATTCTTCTTTTGTAACAACCCTATCTGGAGCAACGATAGAAAACGTTCTTTTCCCAACAGTCCCATCTAAAAAACTTAAGAAAGGTGCCATTGCCTTAAATTCTATAAGCATCTCTGGATTAGGACCATTCAACAGAGCTCCCCTTGAAATTTTATTTGCCCTTAAAATCCTTTTTCTTTCGTTTTCCAATCGTATTATTCTTTCTCGATTCTTTTTTGCAGTGGACACCTGAGATACTATCATTGGCAACGTTGTCCTAGACTGATCCAACACCACATCCATCGCCTCATCACTCTTTGTAGTTTCTTCTTTAACAATATTTTCTGATCCCACTTGACTGGATAGTCCCTCAGATAAAACAGGGGAAACCGATTGCAATACCCATTGGGAATTGTAAGGGTAACTACTATAAATTTTCCTACTAGGATCCAATACAATAATTGTTGATCGCCGGCTATCAACCGCTGCAATTAATCCATCACCTAACGGATAAGAATACTGTATCCAATCACTATGATAATGGCGTTCCATTTCTGGATTAACAGGAAGAGTTGAGAAATCATACGAAGCAATTGGTTTATAATTATGATCGTATTCCAATAATTTACCACTTCTTGAATTTGAAAGCAGATAGCCATTACCATAAGCAATAAAACCATGCGGTTTATCCAAATTTGAATCGATAGTCCTCATTTTTCCTGTTAACCGATCAATTTCGACAAGTTTTCCAACATGAAATAAAGTAGCAATAAACTTATCGGCTGTCTTTCCATAGAAGACACCATTGGGATCAAGGATTCTGAAAGCTTGTCCTATCCCTAATGGATGCTCGACTTGATCTGGGTTTATAACAACAATACTTTTTGAGGTAGCATGCGCACCCTGTTGGGCTCTTTGCACAGCTTGTTCATACGTTAGAATCTCCCCCTTACTACGAGGAAGTACTTGTCCTTGTTCATACACTGAAACATGTTCATTAGTATTAAAACCTTGTTTCCATGCTGACCACTCATAAATAATACGGTGTGTTGAATGCTTAAAATCTATTTCCAATTCGAAAAAACGATCAATTCCACCAGAGCTAACAAGAACCCTGTTTTTTATAAAAGGATGGAACTCAATGGTATGTAACCCTCTAAACCTAGGGTCCCGTATAGGATTTCCTATTGGTTTTCCTGTAAATGTGTCTAAAACAACAATCTCATCAGCAAAAGCTACTAAGGTTATATCATCCCTCATGGCGACAGCTTTAGGCTCAGCGCCTCCTATTTGCCAGGTAGATTTTTCTCTGCTCATGTTATGGCCTAACTGAAGAACCATAACAAATGCATTTCTATCTACATCGCGAAGCGGTGCAGCTAATTTATTAGATTTAGGATCCCATTTTGATGTCCTTAAAGCTAAACTTGCTGGTGTATTAATTTCTTTCACAACAAGAGTTACTGGCTGACCTGACCCCAAAGAATCCACTTTTTGAAAATCTCTGTTTAGATCGAATTCTTTAATGGGGCTCTCCCTTGTCGCTCCCCGCATCGCCTGATCTCCTGTAACATTCATCGCCAAATCAGGACCATGAATAGCCTGACGAATACTACTAACATGTTTTAAAATCGCTCTCTTAATACGCGCATAACCCGCGCTCAATATATTTGCTGAAACTTCAAACAAACTATCTGTTTTATTGGCATCTATAGAAGCATCCGTGTCGGATTTAGTAGTATCTTCATAGCTTTGTATACCGCTTAATGTTAAAAGGCTAAAACCGCCTGAAAAATACTTCCTTGGGATTGTTTCTTGAGATAACACGTCTGTTTCTTCTTTAATGTAATTAAACACACCCTTCTTAAAAGCTTTTAAATACTGTTGATAGATCCTTTCTTTTTCATTCGGATCATCAATGTTGACACCAGCGACCTTCTTTTTATCTGCATAGACCTGTTCTAAAATACTATCTTTAATTTTCTTTTTGTACCACGTGGCCAAAATAAGACTGTTGTATACTTGACGGAGTTGGGCAAAGTTCTGATTATCGTTGACTTCACGGGTCAATTCGGGGATGACGATTTCGCGGACGACTTGGGAGCCGAGGTCGCTTGTCGTAGGAAACATGTTATCATGTTGGCCTTGGTGCTTTTGCAAAGACAAATAATCCTGCTCAAGCATGACCTTCAATCGACTTTCCACCACGTAGGCTGTTCCTGCTTTGGCATTTTCGTAGACCACGGCTTTGTCGGGGATTATCCATACCTTGTTGAAGGTGTTGACGGGAATATTGGTCGTACCAAATTTCTTGTAAGCTTCCTCATAGATCCGTTTCCAAAATTTCTTACCTATTTCACCTTCAGGATAAATCAATGATGCCGTTATCTGCTTGAGCATATAATCTTCCGCAAGCAAATCCCGGCCCATTACTGTTAGGCCAAAACTGTTGGGAATAATCCTGTCTTTCTCATAAGGGGAAAGATTAACCCATAGGTCTTTCTCAGGGATGGTCAGGCTGGCAAGGAAGTACTTGATTAATTTGGTGGCTTCAACCTTAAGTTGTTCTTGATTCTGGATTCCGAGCTCCTGCGAGTGTCGGTCAATACGACCCGCTTTCGCGGGAATGTCAGGATTGGAGTCGCCCTTATCTAAAATAAACTCAAATCTAAATGGATTATCCGGGTGAACTTTAATACCTTTAAGAATGGGTGGGTCAAACGAAGGGCTTAAATTGACCATGACTCCGGGTGTAGGCAATCGAAAGTCGTGGGCCTGGGCCAGAGGCATAGGTCCAAATAAATTAACCAAAAAAACTATTAAAATAGCTGTATGAATAAATGGGGTGTTTCGCATGATTATTTAGAATATACCATATAAATACTTAGAAAACCATGTTACGGGGTATTGGAGAGACATCTTGAAGGAGGTGTTTTTCAAGCTTCTTTAATCCCAAAACCTATTTCTGCTTCAGCCATTAACTTATCACCTACCAAGGCTTTACATTTCACAAAGCCGGCTTTAGGCAATAATTTAACCGTAGATACCTCAATGATCAGCTGATCACCAGGTACGACTGGATGGTGGAAACGGGCTTCGGTCTTGGCTAAATAATAAATCAAATTCTTACCCTGTAAATTCTTGCTGTAATAAAAATACACACAGCCTGCCTGTGCCATGGCTTCGATGATCAAAACCCCAGGCATCACCTGTTCATCAGGGAAATGCCCCCGAAAAAAATGCTCATTGATGGACACATTCTTGATCGCCACCAGCTTCTCGTTAGGTTTGCACTCCAGGATGCGGTCAATCAACAAAAACGGAAAACGATGCGGGATGATTTTCTGGATGTCGGAAATTTCTAATTTCATACGGCCTCCCTATGAAGGTATTTCGCCAAAATATCTGTTTCAATATTGACGTAATCCCCTATATTTTTCAAACCTAAGGTCGTCACTTTAAGGGTGTAGGGAATCAAATACACTTCAAAATAACCCCGACCAACCGCACCAACGGTCAAGCTTATACCATCAATAGTCACTGAACCTTTGGGCACAATATATTTACGAATGGCTTTGCTAACAGAAATACGTATGGCTACCCAATTCAATTCTTCAATGATATCTTTAATGACGGCCAGCTCATCCACATGCCCTGTCACAAAATGCCCGCCCATACGACTACCCGCCTTCAGAGCTAACTCCAAATTCACGCTGTCCCCGACGGCCAAAGAACGCAAAGATGTTTTATCAATGGTTTCTTTCATTAGATCAAAATTGGCGATCGTTCCTTTTTTAGAAGTAACCGTCAGGCAAACTCCACTGACAGAAACACTGTCACCCAATTTTACATTTTTAGCTAATACCCCTAAATCAATGCTAAAAACTAAAAGATTCTTTTTAGAATTGATTTTTTTGATGGTGCCGATATTTTCAATGATGCCGGTGAACATAATTTTGTTATGGATTCCCGCTTTCGCGGGAATGACAATCATTACCTTTTTGGATAACCTTGAATTAAAATATCATCGCCTATTTTATCAAAACTGATATCTTTAAGGCAAACCATATCTGCCAAGGTCTTAGGCTTAAGTCCCCGCACACTTTGTAACCCTTCGCCCATTATTTTAGGTGCGGTATAGACCATCATTTTGTCGACCAATTTTCGCTGTAACGCTTCTCCTACCACTGCCCCGCCGCCTTCAATGAGCACGTTGGTCATTTCTTGTTCACCCAAAAACTTTAAAACCCATTTTAAATCAATTTTGCCATTATAAACGGGGGCTTTGATCACCTGAGCCCGAAGCTTTAATGCTGCAGGTTTAGCAGTAAATACAAAAACATCCTCCGGCTTTGTACCTTCAAATAATTTGGCACGCGAAGGTATTTTTCCATGCGTATCTAAAATAATTTTCTTAATGCGTTTTGCTGGAAGTGTTTTTAACTGAGGATTATCTTTAAGGACGGTATTGATACCAACCATGATGGCATCAAAACCAAATCTTAAACGATGCGCGTAGTCACGCGCAAAGCTTGAGGTGATCCATTTGGATTCACCTTCCAAGGTGGCAATCTTCCCGTCGATGGTTTGGGCAATCTTGGCAGTTACAAAAGGCTTGCCCCCACTGATCCAGCAGTTAAATGCTTCATTCAAATGCCCTAATTCATCCGCCAATAGGCCTTGTTCAACCTCAATGCCTTGCTGCCGTAAAAACTTTAATGATTTACCATTATTCAGGCTGTTTGGGTCTAAAGCACCAACAACGAGCTTTTTAATCCCGGCTTTCAAAATAGCTTGCGTGCATGGCGGCGTGCGGCCTGTATGGCCGCAAGGTTCAAGGGTCACATACAAGGTCGATCCACGGGCCTTGGTACCTGCCTTTTTTAAAGCATCAACTTCTGCATGATCACCGCCGCAATAATGATGAAACCCTTCTGCTATTATCTTACCCGACTTAACAAGCACGGCACCCACCATAGGATTAGGCGAAGTCCTGCCCCATCCTTGTAAGGCCAACTCCCAGGCACGGTTCATGTAGATAAAATCATTGTTCATAGTAAAGATTCCGGCTTTCGCCGGAATGACATGTATTAGGCTTTCGCTTGGCGCAATTGTTCAACTACCTCTAGAGGCACTGTTCTTTTGCCAACGTAGGTATAAGATTTTGCTTTGCCATGGGCATCTGAACCGCCGGTGGCAATGAGGCCATTTTTCTTGGCAATACGTTCATAAAATTCAGTGACATTATTCATAGAATTCGGATAATACACTTCCAATCCTTTTAAACCAGCAGCTGCAAAACGCGGGATCAATTCGTCTTTTTGTGTCAACATCGGATGTGCCATCACAGCGACACCGCCAGAACTTCGGATCAACTCAATGGCTTCAAAAGGTGTTTGATTGTATTTAGGAGCATAGCCCGGGCATCCCGGCCCAATATATTTTTCGAAAGCTGACTTGAAATTACTTACCCATCCTTTTTGTAACAATAACGTCGCCAAGTGCGCCCGTCCCACGGCCCTGGATTGAGTCAAGGCGCATACTTCTTCAAATTCAATATTATTAACACCGATACCCTTTAGATTCATGATCATTTGCTTCATGCGCTCGACCCGTGCGTCTAAAAAAACATCAATCTTCTCCAGGAGCGGGCCTTTTTGATAATCAATAAAATAGCCCAGGATGTGGATGTCACAATTTTCAAATTCCGACGATAATTCAATGCCAGGAACTATCTCAAGGGCATGGGGCTTGGCAGCCTCTATGGTCGGAGCAACACCTTGGACAATATCGTGATCAGTAATAGCAATACAGGAAAGCCCGGCCTTGAGCGCATCGTCAACGACTTCTTGGGGAGACGAAGTACTATCAGAAAAATAGGTATGGATGTGTAAATCTGCAGTGCCGGACATTTTTAATTTTGCGGCTCGACGATTTCTTTTTTGTGGATCTTATCAAGAATGCCGTTGACGAATTTGCTGGATTCCAAATCGCCATATTTTTTTGCTAATTCCACCGCCTCATTAATGGCTACCTTTGGTGGAATATCCGTGGTGTGCTGTAATTCATAAAGACCAATACGCATGACATTGCGGTCAATGATGGCCATGCGTTTGATCTGCCAATTGGTGGCATAATCGGAAATTTTATGATCAATAGCTGTGATCTGCCCGCCGACACCCTGGGCCAGAAGATTGGCATAGGTGATGATTTCCTGGTCCTTGGTTTCTTCGGATTTCCAGTAAGACTCTACCACTGCTTCCATTGGACGCTTGGTGATATCAAACTGATACAAAATCTTTAAGGCGTGTTCACGAGCGAGTGTACGGCGTCTCATATTTCCTTTAAAAGAGCAATCATCTCTAAAGCAGCACAGGCAGCATCACAGCCTTTATTGCTGCTTTTTACCCCGGCGCGGGCCTGGGCCTGGGCTACGGTGTCCGTCGTCAATACTCCCATGATCACGGGCTTGGAAGTCATCAAGGACGCTTCCATGATGCCACGGGCACATTCATTGGAAACTACTTCAAAATGATAGGTTTCTCCCCGAATGACCGCACCCAAACAAATAACAGCATCAATATCTTTGCGACGGGCAAGTGCCAACGCGGTCAAAGGAATTTCAAATGCACCAGGCACCCAAACAGTCGTGACCTGCTGGTCCCCCAAACCTTGGGTGTGTAATTCCATCAAGCAGGAGCTAAGTAATTTCTTGGTGATGAAATCATTAAAGCTTGAAGCCACAATGGCGATACGGGATCTATTTTTTTTCTTCAAGATGGCCATAAGGTCTTTAAAGAATGTGGCCTAATTTATCTTTTTTAGTTTTTAAATAATTCTCATTAGTGGGATTATGAGGAATTTTAATAGGCACCCGCTCAATGACTGAAAGGCCATACCCTTCAAGACCCACAATCTTACGAGGATTATTAGTCAATAAACGGATCTGTTTGACCCCTAAATCCACCAAAATCTGAGCTCCTATGCCGTAATCACGCAAATCCGCGGCAAACCCCAGCGCCTGATTAGCCTCGACGGTGTCCATGCCGTCATCCTGCAAATTATAGGCCTTGAGTTTGTTGACCAAACCAATGCCACGGCCTTCATGCTGGCGGATGTAAAGCACAATGCCTTTACCTTTTTCATTAATGGTCTTCATCGCAGCCTTAAGCTGGCTGTTGCAATCACAGCGTAATGATCCAAATACATCACCTGTCAAACATTCTGATTGGGCACGGACCAAAACCGGCTCTTTACCATCAATGGTACCTTTGACCATGGCAATATGAATAATATTATCTACCAATGACTCATACGCCACCATCCTAAACTCGCCATGTTCTGTGGGCAACTGGGCTTCTTCAACGCGATGGACTAATTTTTCAGTCTTGCGGCGATGCTCAATCAAACTATCAATGGTACAAATTTTTAATTTATGCTTCTGGGAAAATTTAATCAAATCCTGGGTACGGGCCATGGTGCCGTCATCGTTCATGATTTCGCAAATAACACCCGCTGGATAAAGGTCAGCCAAACGCATCAAATCAACAGAAGCTTCCGTGTGTCCCGCGCGCACCAATACTCCACCCCGACGGGCACGCAAAGGGAATAAATGCCCAGGTGTGACCAAATCACTGGGAGAAGATTTTGGATCTATCAAGACATTTACTGTTTTGGCACGGTCGGCCGCTGAAATACCGGTGGTGACACCATAAGCCGCGTCCACCGAAACAGTCCAGGCCGTATTACAGCGTTGGTGTTTAGAATTCAAATCTTCTTTCATCGGATGCAGGTCCAAATCATTCAGACGAGCATCTTCCATAGGTACGCAAATAAGCCCACGGGCCTCACGGGCCATAAAATTGATGGCCTCCGCATTAATAAACTGAGCGGCAATAAGGACATCACCTTCATTTTCACGGCCTTCATCGTCCATGACAATGACCATGCGCCCTGCCCGTAGATCTTCTAAAACTTCTGCAATAGAATTAAACATGATATTCTCCAAAATTAAACAACTTTACCGATCAAGTATCCGCAAAGTATATGCCCAAAAATAGGCCTTGTCAATTGAATTCCCCGTCCCTATAATGATTTTTTAAAATCATAACCCTAGTATTCTTAATAGTATGCGTCTTGAAGAAAAAATATTGAAAAAATTCACCCAAGGTAAAAAAACATTGGGTATTGCTGAATCTTGCACAGGCGGTCTTATAGGCTATCGCTTGACTAATGTAGCAGGCGCATCAGCTTTCTTTTTATTAGGAATAATCGCGTATGACAATGCAGCTAAAACCAAAATACTGGGCGTTCCCCCTGCTCTATTTAAAAAGTATGGCGCTGTAAGCTCTACGGTGGCTATGGCGATGGCCCAAGGTGTGCGCAAAATACTCAAAACTGATTATGGTCTAAGTGTCACCGGTATTGCTGGTCCAGGTGGCGGCAGTAAGGCCAAACCTGTTGGTTTAGTTTTTATTGCCATCAGCACACGAGAAAATACAAAAGTTAAAAAATTCCTCTTTAAAGGCACTCGCCTTGCCATCAAAAAAGCCGCTGCTCACACAGCCTTAAAAATGCTGGCTAAGTGAAGCCTTTTAGGTATAATAACCAACTATGACTTTAGCCCATCGGATTCAACGTTCCTTTAAACCACGCTTTGCCGTTATCTATCCATTTGGATTCTTCGTCATGTTTTTCTGCTTCTTAGACGAAACTTCGATCAGGGCAGGTGTTGGCTTTATCATTGCGGGCGTACTCATCCGCCTGTGGTCCAATGGTTATGCCATCAAAAATGACAAATTAACCACTTCAGGCCCTTATGCCTTTGTGCGAAATCCGCTATACCTGGGCACTTTTCTGATCGCTATAGGTTTTGTTGTTGCATTAAAAAGCCAACCTCCCTTGCTGGAGTGGATCGCAGGTGGCATATTTTTATTGGCTTTAAGTTTTATGTATTACCGTACCATACAAGGTGAGCAAGGCATGCTGTTGGAAAAATTTAAGGGTGCTTACAGCGATTATTGCAAACAAGTACCTGCCATGATCCCCTGCCTCATACCTTACAGCAAAGGTGAAAAATGGCCTTTTAATTTACAACGGCTAATCAACAGCAAAGAACACAAACCTGTATTCTGGATTTTTATATTACTCGTAGTATTCCACCTTAAAACACGCATCCTCATTGAACACAAAGCCCTCGGTGACAAATCCTGGGACTTGGTGACAATCGCATTATTCCTCATCATTCTCGACGCAGCCTACGAATTCAACAAGAAAAAATTCCAAGCTAAATAAAAAAGGGGACACTTTAAAGTGTCCCCTTTTTGAATACATGCTATCTCTAATTGCGGCGGTTGATTTTTGACAACAAGCGCAGGATTTCCATATAAAGCCAGATCAAGGTCACCATCAAGGCAAAAGCGCCATACCATTCCATATACTTTTCCAAACCTTCACGAGAACCTGATTCGATCAAATCAAAATCAAGAACCAGGGACATGGCCGCGATCCCAACCACAAATAAACTAAACGCGATACCCAACGGGCCGCCACCATTGATAAAGCCCGGTGGATGAATACCGAACATAGAGGCAATCCAAACAACTGCATAAAATATCATAATGCCGCCCATGGCAATCATAAGGCCTTTACGCAAAGCTGGTGTCGCTTGCAGGAAACCCGCTTTATAGCCCATAAGCATGGCAAAAGTCACGGCAAAGGTCAAACCTACGGCTTGCATGACAATGCCAGGATAACGCATTTCAAAATACGCGGAAAGAATACCCAAGAGCAAACCTTCACAAACTGCATACAAGGGTGCTGTGATCGGTGACCATACAGGTTTAAAAGAAGTAACAATAGCCAAGATAAAACCAACAATCATAGACCCCATAAAGGTAATGCCTACAAACCCTGCACTGCTCGGATCAGATGTTTTGGACCAAGTCCACGTAGCTGCAACCACCAAAAGAGCCAACAGGATAAAAGTTTTATTAACCGTACCCTGAATAGTCATCGCAGGCTGGCCTATACCCACACGGGCTGCGCTAAATGTTCTTTCATTTAATGTCGGATTGCTGCTTTCCATTTTACTCTCCTCCCTTATAATTCCATAATTCTTTACATTGATTAGGTTGTGCCGATTCCTTAATTTCTTTAGATAAACGGCCTTGTTCAATAACTTTTAACTTAAAAAAAACCTGCGCATCGCAGAGCAATACGCAAGATGATATTAGTATACACCCCGGCCATGCAATCATCAAGCATAATCCCCCAGCCGCCAGGTTGAGCTTCCAGCCTGTTAATAGGGTATATTTTAAACATATCAAAGGCCCGAAATAAGAAAAAACCACAAATCATGACCGACCAAATCAAAGGCAAGCCCCACAAGGCAATCATCACACCAACCACCTCATCAATGACCAGGATCCCAGGGTCTTTTTGGTTCATTTGTTTTTCAATAATCCCTGTAGTCATGATCCCTAAAATCAATAAAACAAACATCAGAATGGTATACGCCGGCAAATTACCACCTAAACAATACGCAATCGCCACCCCCACCGCAGTTGCCCAGGTGCCCGGAGCAACGGGTAAATAACCGACTCCCAAAACAGTGGCAAAACCTTTAATTAAAAAATTCCTCACTTCAAATTCCTTTACTTTTTGATTTATTACAAAAATAATCTACGCCAGAATACACTGTCAAAATCACCGCCACCAGCATCAAGGCATAGTTAATGCCAAGCCATATCCGTTGGGCATTATAAAACCAAAAAGAACAATATTCAGATTGTTGAGCCACCAGATAAAGCAAAATTGCTGATACCGCTACAATTTGCACGACGGTCTTGATCTTACCGGCACGTTCTGCAGCCAGAACTTGGCCCTGACGCATGGCCCAAAGTCTGGACACTGTCACCAGGATTTCACGGATGGCAATCACGATGAACATCCACCATGCAACCATACCGATATGGGCCAAGACTCCGATGGTTGACAAAAGTAAAATCTTATCAGCCACAGGATCCATGATTTTACCAAAATTACTGACCAATCCTCTTTTTTTAGCCAAATAGCCGTCATAAAAATCTGTCAGGGAAGCGATTGTAAAAACAATAACTGCCACCTTATTGCCCATTGCAGAATTTTCTTCCAAAAGAAAAATCAGGATAACGGCCAAAATAATACGCGAAAGGGTTAAAACATTGGGTAAGTTCATTCCACAATACCTGCTAGATCATATTCGTATGCATCTGTAATCATCACCTGGACAAAATCTCCTGCTTTCAAAGGCTTCTTCGAACGCACATACACTACCCCATCAACATCAGGGGCATCATATTCACTGCGGCCGATATACGTTTCAGATGAATCCTTTTCTTTTTCTTCAATCAAAACCTTAAGCGTGCGTCCCACAAAAGACTGCTGAATTTCTGAAGAAATAGTTTGCTGGTCCTGCATCAAACTATCTAGACGGGATTTTTTAATTTTTTCAGGCACCTGTTGCTTCATTCCCGCAGCCAAGGTTCCTTCTTCTTTCGAATAAACAAAAACACCAACACGCTCAAATCGTGATTCTTTGACAAAATTTCTTAGCTGCTCAAAATCAACATCTGTTTCCCCTGGTAATCCTGTAATAAAGGTTGTACGCACAAAGCCCTGCGGCATGGCACGTCGGATCTTTTGAATTAATTCAAAGGTCTGTTGGGTTGTGATATTACGATTTTGCTCAAGCAGGATATGATCACTGATATGCTGTAAAGGCATATCAATATATTTACAAATCTTGGGTTCTTGGGCTATCACGTCAATGAGTTCATCCGTCACATGGGAAGGAAACGCGTATAATAAACGTATCCATTCGATATTCTTGATAACCTTGACAAGCTCTTTAAGAAGACGCGCCAATGATTTTTGACGGTAAACATCCATGCCATAAGCGGTAATGTCCTGGCCGATAATGTTTATCTCTTTAACCCCTTGAGCGTCTAATTCTTTGACCTCTTTGACAATCGACTCAATGGTGCGTGAAATAAATTTTCCCTTGATTTTAGGTATGGCGCAAAATGAACAGGCATTAAAACAGCTTTCGCAAATTTTGACATAGGCAAAATGCTTTGGTGTCAGCTGCATCTGTTGCGGCATATTTTCACGATTCAGCGTTGGCGTTCCTACAAAAGCATCGACCCCAGGAAACTCTTTGGCTAAATCTTTGCCATAACGCTGGGCCAGACATCCGGCGACAATCACTTGTTTGATCTTGCCTTGTTTTTTAAGTTCAACGAGATCAAGGATGGTATCAATGGACTCTTTACGCGCCTCTTCGATAAAGGAACAGGTATTGACGATCACTGTTTGTGCTTCGTCAGCATTAACAATACGATGGCCGTTCTTTTTCAAACGCCCTAACATCATCTGGGCGTCCACCAAATTGCGGGCGCAACCTAAATTAATAACGCCGACCTTCTGGCCGGCGCTTAAGCGCTCTTTCTGAAAATCTTGTGTTGTTTTCACTTCTTCACCGTTAATCCTTCCTGGGTTATTAACACTCTTCTAATCCTGCGTTCACCACCACCCAGAAAACCTATATGCTTGTTATTGACTTCCATGTCCAAACGTTCAATATTACGGCCGGACAATTCAATACTATTATCCGCACTCCAACTTTCCATGGAACCTTTACTCAGAGTTGTCTCAAAAACGACTTGATCATCTGTCTTAACACGAAGCCAGGTATCTTTAACCGCACGAACAGCTACCTCTACTTTATTATCCCCACTAGGGGCTTGAAAAGCTTCCTGTTTGATTGGCACAGATGAAATTTTATTCTCCTGTGTAAAAAAGGCCGATGATTTCTTTATAGGCGTTTCTTTTTTATGCAAATGCGAAGCAACGCACCCTGCCATCTTAAAAAACAAAAGTAACAATAACAAAAATCCAATAACTTTTAAAATCGACTTGAGGGTTTTAGGTTTAAAAATAAAAGAAAACCACTCCTGAGTCTGTTCTAAAACTATATTGGGTGTCGGGGCAGCCACTTTTCGGCTAGACTTAACAGATACCGTAGCAGAAGAAGTAGGGACAGGTGCCTGGTCAAGACCATACTGCTTATACATCTCCCCTACATCCAAACCTAAAAATTCTGCATAAATTTTTATAAAACCACGGTAATAAAAAGGCGATAAAATACGTACAGAGTAACCTTCTTCAATGGCCCGAAGAGCGTCCATGGGAATTTTGGTCGCTTCATGCACGATCTCAAGGGTCAGCCCCTTGGCTTCACGTGTACTTTTTAAAATAGAATGCTTTTCGCTATTGCTGTCCGTCGGCGGCATTAGTTTTTACGTCTCCCATATTTTCTACGAGCCATTTTTCACGATCGACTAAGATATCTCTCGCTTTACTGCCGGCATAAGGCCCCACTATTCCTTGCTGCTCCATCATGTCGATCAATCGTGCGGCCCTGCCATATCCCAGACGTAAGCGGCGTTGCAAAATCGTGACCGAGGCCTGATTGGTTTCAATCACCACGCGTACCGCCTCATCATACATTTCATCTTTTTCGTCACTCGACCCCACCCCTGCGGCTGGTTGGGGTTTAAGCACGCTGTCATTATACTCTGGTTGTCCTTGTTTTTTAATAAAATCAATGACCCCGTTAATTTCCTCATCAGATACATAGCAGCATTGCCCCCGCATGGGTTTAGGATCGCCTGTTTTCATAAACAGAAAATCCCCCTTGCCTAAAAGTGTTTCCGCGCCATTGGTATCCAAGACCGTACGTGAATCCACCTTGGAGGCAACTTTAAAAGAAATCCTGGAAGAAAAATTAGCCTTGATAACCCCGGTAATAACATCCACTGACGGACGCTGGGTTGCTAAGATCAAATGAATACCTGCGGCACGCGCTAATTGCGCCAGACGGGCAATGGCCCCTTCAACGGTCTTGGCAGAAACCTGCATCAAATCCGCCAGCTCATCGACCACGACCACGATATAGGGCATCAATAGGCCTTTGGCATGATACCCTTTAATATTACGCACACCTTCCTTATTGAATTGTTTATACCGGGATTCCATTTCCATCACCACCCAGTTAAGTGCTGGGGCGGCTTTTTTAGCGTCGGTGACGACAGGACAAAGCAAATGCGGCAAATCATTATAAGGAACCAGCTCCACCATCTTAGGATCAATCATGATGAATTTAACTTCAGAGGGTGAAGCATTAAAAAGGATAGACATGATTAAATTGTTTAAACAAACTGTTTTACCTGAGCCTGTAGTTCCAGCAACGAGAAGATGCGGCATTTCGGAGAGATCTGTGACGATCGCCTTACCGGAAGTATCTTTACCAATGGCTAAATTTAATTTTGAATCAGCCCGTCCCAAATGCTTTTGGGTCAAAACATCTTTTAAAAAGACCGCGGCTGAAGATCCATTAGGCACTTCAATCCCCACCCGGTTCTTACCAGGGATAGGAGCTAAAATACGCACGGCTGACGCGCTCAAAGCCAATGCCAGATCATCCGTCAAACTGGAAATGCTCTGGATCTTGACCCCTGGAGCCGGCTGCAATTCATAACGGGTAATAACAGGACCACGTTCAATATCCACAACCTTGACATTGACTCCAAAATCGCCCAAGGTTTCTTCCAAAATTTTAGCCCCGCTCATGAGCCTTTCCTGAATTTTATCATCAGAAACAATCGGAGCATCTTTAAGCAAATCCACACTGGGCAGACGATACTCCCCTATTGTTTTAGGGGCCTTGGCTGTCTCAGGTGCATTTTCAGTTTTGGGAGCAGCGACAATATGAATTTTGGGTTTGGCTGTTTCAACGACAGGTTTTGGTTCAGGTACTTTGGGCAACACCGTGCTTCTGAATTTTTCTTTTTCTTGAGGCTCAGGCTTGACGCCAGGCATATTTTCATCCTCTTCTTTTTGAACCTTAGCTTGGCGACGAGCAATAGCAGGAATAGGCGGCATGGGTACGCCTTTAACAATCCGCTGAAAGGCCTGCATAATACCTTTGCCCAACCATATAAAAAAAGGTGAAACTAAAAATTCACCGGTAACAACTAAGGCCAAGGCACCAAGGGTCAGCAAAATGATCAATGCTCCCATAGGCTGAAAATAACTAACCAAAAAACCGCTAAAAACAACACCGATGATTCCCCCATTTATAAAACGGGCACCGCCATTATCTCCGGCAAAAAAACTAAAAAGACCAGCCGTGACGGTAAATAAAATCAGGATGCTTAATAATTTAAAAAAATTGAAAGGTAAATCACGGGAGGTAAATTTGTTCCAGCTAAAAAACACACCGATGCCAACCAAAAAATAAGCGCTGTAGCCGATCAGGAAAAAAAAGATGCCGGCACCATAAGCACCGGCAATTCCGATCCAATTTTGTGTATTTAGATTCGGTTTGGAAGTAAACCAAGCAAGATCAGTCGGGGAAAATGATACCAGGCTCGCCAAAAGAATGAGGCTTAAGGCCAGAATCACAATGCCCTTGATCTCATTGAGATGTTCAAGCTTCATGCCTGATCCTTTAGAAGCTATGACACTTCAGCTTGTTTTTTGCTCAGGTTAAAACGACCCTGCTCGTCTTTTTCCATGAGCTTGACTTTAAACTTATCGCCGACCTTGATGATCTCGTTAACATCTTTAACGAACTTATTAGCAAGTTCGGAAACATGGACTAAACCTTCACGTCCAGGTATAAATTCAACAAAGGCTCCAAAATTCATGATGCGCTTGACAGTCGCTTCATAAATTTTTCCAACCTCTGGCTCTTCAGTCAAAGCCTTTATCATACCAATTGCTACTTCCAGAGCGTCTTTGTCTGGAGAAGCCACAATCACCTTGCCGTCTTCTTCAATATCGATAGAAGTAACACCGCTCTCTTCGATCATCCTGCGGATAGTCTTACCACCAGGTCCTATGATCTCGCCGATCTTTTCCTGAGGTATCTGCAAGGTAACGATGCGCGGGGCATAGGGTGACATCTCTGCACGTACGGCAGGCATGACCTCATGCATCTTGTCTAAAATGATCATGCGAGCGTCACGAGCCTGTGCAACTGCTTTTTCAATAAGCTCGATAGATAATCGCTTGATCTTAAGATCCAATTGGATGGCGTTGACCCCTTCGCGAGAACCTGCAACCTTGAAATCCATATCTCCAAAATGATCTTCCAGTCCCATGATATCAGTGATCAAAACTGTCCGCTTCTCGTCAGATATAAGCCCGATAGAAATACCAGCAACCGGAGCCTTGATCGGAACACCCGCATCCATCAGCGCCAAACAACCGGCACAGACAGAAGCCATGGATGAAGAACCGTTGGATTCTAAAATTTCAGAAACGACACGGATTGTATAAGGAAAATCATTCTTGGTAGGCAAAATGGCTCTAATCGCCTTGGCAGCTAATGCTCCGTGGCCAATCTCACGACGACCAGGACCACGCATAGGTTTTGTTTCACCAACGCTAAAAGAAGGAAAATTATAATGTAACATGAAGGTCTTGTAACTGGTTTCTTCCAAGCCTTCTACTAATTGCTCATCGTCCTTGGTACCGAGTGTCACAATCCCTAAACTTTGGGTTTGACCACGGGTAAACAAAGCTGAACCATGGGTGCGCGGCAAAACACTGACTTCGCCATCAAGTTGACGGATATCTTTTAAACCACGGCCGTCGGCGCGAACACCTTTATCAAAAACATTATTGCGGATCACTTCATACTGCAAGGTCTCAAATTGAGCCCCTACATCAGAAGAACTGATCTCATGATCTGCCGTGTTGAATTGAGCATAAGCAGTTAAATCTTTGGCCAATTTTTCATGCACCGCATTAACCGCGTCTTCACGCTTTTGTTTATCGGCAATTTTCGTATAAGCATCATTCAAAGGACCTAAAGCCAATTGACGGACATGCGCCGCGAATGCAGGATTAGCTTCTTTAACCTGCATTTGAGTTTTAGCTTTCCCGACTTCTTTGGCTAATTGCACTTGGGCTGCTTTGGAAGCTTGCAAATCTTTTAAAGCTAATTTCAAACCTTCCAATACCTTTGCTTCAGGAACTTCATTAGCTTCGCCTTCGATCATGATGATGCCATCTCCCCAACCTGCCACGACCAAATCCATAGTATTTTTTTCTTTACGCTGGGCGAAGCTGGGATTAGCGACTAATTCTCCATCGAGCATACAGACCCGTGTAGCACCAATGGGGCCGTCATAAGGAATGTCTGAAATCATGAGGGCTGCTGAAGCACCGATCATGGCTAAAATATCTGGATCGTTTTCCCCATCATGGCTCAAGACAGACGCAATGATTTGCACTTCATTAAGACAGCCAGCTGGAAATAACGGACGAACGGAACGATCAATGAGGCGGGAAACTAAAATCTCGCGCTCTGTTGAACGGCCTTCACGCTTAAAAAAACCGCCTGGGATACGACCTGCGGAATAAGTTTTTTCCTGGTATTCAACGGTTAAAGGGAAAAAATCCATTCCTTCCCGTGGTTTTTTGGCCATACAGACAGTTACCAAAACAACTGTTCCACCGACGGTTAAAGTCACTGCCCCGCTGGCTTGTTTAGCCATCTTACCTGTTTCAATAATTAAATTGGAAGATCCAAAAGGAATTTCCACACGCGCTTGTGCCATATTAAGACCCTTTCTTGCTACAATGCAAAGTATATTCGTTTTTACAAGCCAAGGAATCTTCGTTATTCTAAATTAGTATCCTAAAGTTACGAAGATTGCTTGCGCTCGAATAAATTATTTACGCAAATCAAGCTTGTTGATAGTTTCTTCGTATTTTTTAGGATCTTGCTTTTGGAGATAATCCAAAATACGGCGGCGCCGACCGATGAGCATTAACATGCCACGGCGGGAATGGTGATCCTTCTTGTGGGATTTAAAATGCTCGTTGAGTTGATTGATTTGTTCCGTCAACACAGCGACCTGGACTGGGGCAGAACCCGTGTCCTTCGCATGCGTTTTGAAACGGTTGATGACTTCTGTTTTCTTATCCTTGAACTTAGCCAACTGACTGCCTCCTTGTTATCTCTTCTGCCTTGTGGCTGAAGATGCGCTCATGCGCTTATGCTTTATTTTACCTTTAAGAATGTGAAATTATACCTATATAGCCACTTGTAGTCAAGTTAAAATAAAAATCCCCTACTTATCAGTCTCCTCTGTGGTCAGGGCCATAATACGCACCTTCCCTGGTTCGGAGATCAAAAGCTTTGGTTCTTTTGAAGCTGTAACTGCTTCTTGAATAGCCTCTTGTAATTGTTTAGAAGAGCTCCTTCTGTCCATTTGGAATCCAGATTGCCCTCTGGTATAATAAAAATCCTGTAAGGCCCCAACCACTCCATTTTCAACACTCATGACATATAATTTATGCCGGGTCAAATCAGATATATTTTTTTGATTGACTTGAAATGTCTTGACCTTACTAAAATCCACGTCCATTCCCAATTTTTGGGCTTCCTGCCGGACATAATCTTCCTGCTGGCTGTTTAACGATGCCTTCGTTGGGGCAAGTTGCTCTGCAGCCACCCTTTTTGACTCTTGATATGCTTCTATAGAGTCATACTTATGACCTTTGGCATAAATTTCTATCGCTCCATAGGCTTGGGGCTGAAAAAGATGTATGCACAAAACCAAAAACAATATTCTTTTCATAGGGCTTTTATTATATACTATTTACATGTATATGGGAATCATCATTATTCTTGCCGTTGCCGGGCTCTGGGCCATCGGTATTTTTCTGGGAGTCATCGGCGGAGTATCTAAAACCTTCACCCACGCCCCTGCCGGCATGGACTCTACTTCAGTCAAATCCCAAGAACAACAAATTATTGATGACACCAAGGACAAACAGCAGAAAATGATGGATGACATGAAGCAGAAAATGGAAGACTCATCCCGCCAATACTAAATGGGCCCCATTTATTTTTCATTAAAACTTAATTTCTGAATTAATATTGTTAATCTGATTAAGCATGCTATTAAGAGCGGAATTGACGCTTTGACTCACAGGGCCGGTCGTAAAAAATAAGATGCAGACTATAAGGACAGCAACAATAAGCAGTATATACTCAACCAAATTTTGCCCCTTAGAATCTCTCATAATGCAAATATAGCATATCCTCTTGAACAGGGCAAGACATCTCACTTGTAAACTTTGTCCCCCACAACGACCAACTTGTCCACTTTTATACCAATGATCTGTCCTTTTTTAGCAACCTTAACATCTTCACTCTCGATCTGCATTGACCAAACTTTTTGGACAAATTTTGTTTTATCTCCCAAGATAGTCAGCTTGTCGCCGATTAAAATTGTTCCTTTAGTCAATTTGACCACTGATACCTTGATACGATCAAAATAATGGGTGATAATTCCCACTTCCGCCAAGGACGGATCGATGATATTGGCGACGAGTTTACTTGTCTTTTTAGCTACTGCAGGCTTAGCCTTAATCTTAAGCTTAGGCTGGATTTTTGGTTTTAAAACTTTCTTAACTGTCTTCTTTTTAGCAGGAATTTTTTTGACAGATTTTCGACGAGCAGGACTGAGTTTCTTGCGTGAGGGTTTAATCCAAAACACCTCTTTGAGGACGTCAACGAGTTTGCGGAACATAGGTCTAGATGGTGATTTTTTCGGCAATCCGGGCGATGACCGGTAATTCAACACCTTGGCCGCGAATAGCCATCACCATCCCCCAAAATGAGAATCCGAAAAGGATAAAAAGAAGAGGCCTAAAAAGCCATGGAAGAATAATACTGATGACCAGGGTTGCAACCTCCGCCACAAAAAGCACCAAACCTTGACGGCCATGGCTCAACACAAAAGTATTATTTTTTTTGATAATCAATGGGACAATACAAAAAATAGACACATAGGCAAGCACGGCATACATTTTACCGTCAAGTACATCTTCCTTGGAAAAACCCATTAGGCTTTGACCTCAATCAAAGAATTGATATCCCCAAAAGAATTGCGCTCTATACTTGTGTTTGCAGGATCTTCTTGCCACTTACCGTCGACAATAAATTGATATTTATAGGTACCTGGTTTTAAATTAACCTTCAAGGTCCAAACACCGTCATTATTGGACATGCGGCAATTTTCATCAAGCGACCAATCATTAAAAGAACCCGTCACATACACTGATTTAGCCTGCGGCGCCTTTAGACAAAAGGCTGTTGCGCCCAAAAATTCCTCGGTTTCTTTTTCGATCAAATCCTGCATGCGTTCTGAGGGTTCATAAACTTCCGCAAGAGCTGGAGCCTCAGTGGTGGCAGGGGCCGGTCTCGGCGTTTCAATCTTAATTTCAGGCAGGGTTGGATGACGGTCGACGGTCAGGATTTCCCTGGCTAAACTCATATAATCTTTGGAGCCGCGGCAATATTTATCAAATTTGATAACTGCCTCGCCCATGACTGCCGCTTCTTTAAGCTTAACATTGATATGCACGATGGTATCAAAAAGCATTCCGGTAAACTTTTCTTTCATTTTGCCCAACATCGTAAATGAGTGGCGCAGGCGGGAGTCAAACATGGTGATCAACACTTTCGCCTTTACAGGATGATTCAGCCTTTCACGGATCAAATTCGCAATATCCATCAGGTGATCCACCCCCTGCATGGAAAAACGGCTGGTCTCAACAGGTATAATAATCTCGTCGCTGGCGCGGATGGCATTGACCGTCAAGAATCCAAGGCTAGGGGGACAGTCAATCAGGATATAGTCATAAAGATCTTTGATGCCATTAATAACCTCGGAAAGCTTCAGCTCACGTCCAATTTCATCTGCTAATTCCTGCTCAAGAGTACCCACCAGGACATTGGATGGGACAATATCAAAATTCTTACTCACTTTTTTAATAATATCCTTAATCTTTAATTTATGAGGCGTGAGCTTGGAAATACAATTATAAAGGCTGTTCTGGTCATCCACGTTAAGCCCCAAGGTTGCGTGCGCCTGGGGGTCCAAATCAATCAGCAAGGTCTTCTGCGCATTCACCGCGAGGGTCGCCGCCAGATTGATTGCCGTTGTGGTTTTCCCACATCCGCCTTTTTGATTCGCGATTGAAATAATTTTCATAAGTCTGCTTTCCTTAAAAGTTTATTAATTTGAAAAACTAACACCGTCGATCAAGACTGTTCCTCGACGGAAATCTACATTCCACGCTTCCAGGACAAATGAAACATCCGTGATCGTCGTCCAATCTGTTAAATTTAATTTTTCAAAAGGGATACTTGCCTTCTGCCACGTGGCACCCACATTTTGAATATAATAAATGGCCTGTTCGTTCTTTTGATTCCCGACGACAACCTTCACAATCCCGGGATACGCGCCGTCTAGCCCACGCAAACTTACATTCAAAGCCTTGTATTTAGAAACATCCTTGTTGGGGATGGTGATCGAAAAAGTTTTTGTCGCCGGAAACGGATCATTAAGGTCATACGTAATGCGAATAGGATTATTGTTAAGGGCATAAAAAACCTGGGACTTCAATCCCGCCCGACGCGTCAAAAATGCCGTAAACCCGTACACCGTCGAGATAGTGATCACCGCCGTAATCACAATATTAATCACCAGCAACGAGCGATTAATGGCTTTGGGTTTGCTTTTTTTGGGTGAAACGCTCTCACGCTTGCCTAAATAAACCTTGGCAAGATGATCATATATTTCGTCACGGGTCATGCTGGAAACTGCTCCCGACATTAGATTATAACAACTTGGATATTAACAACTTATGACCTTTTATTTATCATAACAAAGAAAATACAAATGCAAATAATAATGTCAATTATTTTTAGGGCTTTTAAAATATTTCTCGTCGGGAATGAAAAATACGGGCAGAGGTACAAATAAAAACCCCCCGCCAAAAAAGATGGCGAGGGGTTTTTAGACGTAATTGCAGTGATACTTTTAGAAGTTAACACCTACAGAAGCAATGGCTTCCTTAGCAACAGCATTATTACTGCTCTTGAAAGCATCACCAGGAACGAACAAACCAACGTTCAAACCGAAGGTGACATCTTCCGTATAGTTATACGTTAAAATACCATCAACCTCATTACCCAAACCAGTCTTCTTGGTAACTGCTAATGTTGGGCTGTTGAGATCAGGTAGTGATGCTGAGTATTGATATAGTCCTGAAGCGTATCCTGCAGTACTAAGCCCAGCAGGAGCAAATAAATCTGTCCAGACAACCTGAGCTGTCACATCTTCCAAAGGATTTACCTGGAAGGACAATTCCGAAGTTTCAAGATCAGAATAGGTAAACAGCGCTCTCCAGATACGTGTCCCCAAATCTTGATCGTTAAACATCGGATCCCAAGCATGATACTTGGTTTCAGAATTATTAGTCGTATCCTTGATGTTCTGACCACTGTAGTAACTGAAGGTCTCAGCCAAGGCCGGTTTATATTTTGTCAAAACCGGGATATTATAGTTTGCCTTAGCTTGCATAGCCCAGACATCAGTACGTGATTCATTTCTATTTACATTAGGACCGGCACCATTATTTTCCGCTGCAGTATTTACGTAGGTACCCGATTGCGTAGCACCTTCCAAACCTAAGGATAAATCCTTGGTAGGATTGGTACTGACTTGTAAATCAGGCACAAACAAAGTACCTGCTTTAGCACCTTTGAAATCGGTATTTTTGCTATCATCTATACGAGCCCAAAAAGAACCTGTTACAACAGTGCTGAAGGGATCGTTTAACTGATAATTAGCAACAGTACCGTAGAGATTCTGGTCATCATTACCAACACCAGTACAAGTTGCAGTACCAGCATTAGTATTACCAAGACCACCAGAAAGACAATTGGAATTGGTTTTGACATAGACCATGTCAATGGTCAATGGTTTATAATCCAAAACAGCCCTGATACCATCATAATTCTGAGTCCTGGACATATCAGTCGCTACGTTAGCCATTGTACCAACAGAATCACCACCACCAGCACCGATGATGAAATCATTACCATAAGTTAATGATTGACGACCAATGGTAATAGTCAGCGGAGAATACAAGAACTCACGCAGTGTAACATTGGCCAGTTCAAGGTCAACCTGCTGATCACTGGCGTTAGAGACAGTACCACCACCTGTAGTGGAATTCTCAAGATTTTGATCACCCCAAGCGACTTCATTAGCAAGACCAACTTGAGCAGAAACATTATCGCTCAAATCTGATGCAATGAGAACGTGGGTTGAAGTATAAAAGAAGTTTTGTTGAAATGAAGGGGCATCTGCAGCCACCTTGAAATCAAAATCACTACGGTCTACGAAGTATGAGGTAACGGAGCCGCTGACTTTCACGTTCTGAATAGCCGCGAAAGCAGGAGAGGCAACCAATACCATCAAAGCTGCAACTAATAATTTTTTCATTTATTTCTCCCAAGAGTTTAAGGAAAAGTTTATATGTAATTATATCTAGGTGTCTATTGGCCTAGGAATTTGACAATATAGACCCCGTGTGATGATCTCTAACCGTTCTAGCGCATCCCTCCTTTCTCGGTCAAGCCTGAAACCACCAGGGTGTAATATGACAAGAAAGGCTAGATAGCGCTTTCTTGTCAAGTGTCGATATTTTGCCATGACAAAAAGCCCATGTCAAGAAAATTTAAGAAAATTTTAATAATTGAAATTAAAACAAAATGGCAGGATATTAATCTTCACTATGAAGATATCACATTAAGAACATAACATATTGATAATACTATAGATATGAAAAACATAGCTCCGATACCTTTATTCGTGACGCTCACTTTTATGATGCTTGATATCGCGGCCTTCCACTATATAGACAACCTCTTCGGAAATATTGGTCGACAAATCAGCAATACGCTCAAGATTATGCGCTATGCGCATCAGGGCCAGTGCTCGAGGGACAATATCTTTTTTAGCCCTCATTACCTCTGTCAAATTTTTAAGGATTTTATCACCTGCCTCGTCTACAATATTGTCCCGGTCGCAAATAGCCTGCGCCAACTTCACATCCTCATTGACAAAGGCATTAATAGCGTCTTTGAGCATAGACACTGTATTATCGCCCATAAAACGCAAATCATCATAAGAACCCAGAAAAGGATTAGCAATTAGGTACAAACCACTCTCGGATATATTCACCGCATGGTCAGCCATACGTTCCAAGTCCTTATTCATCTTAATAATCATGACAACCAGACGCAAATCCTTGGCCACCGGCTCAAACTGGGCAATCGTCTGGACGCACATCTCATCAATGGAACGGTCGTAAGCATTGACCCGGGGTTCCTGGTGTTTAACCACCTCGTAGAGCATGTCAGGATTTTTTTCCAAAAGCCCACGCATGCTTCGGCTAATCATGTCTTCCACCAGACCAGCATCCTGGATCAATAAATGCTTTAATTCCGTAATATTTTCTCTAAGCATGCTCTTACCCCTTTTTAACCGAATCGACCGGTAATATAGTCTTCCGTAATTTTATTCGACGGCTTCGTAAAGAAATCTGTGGTTTTGGTAAACTCAATGATCTGCCCATGCATCAAAAACGCCGTTTTATCTGAAACGCGGGCTGCCTGCTGCATATTGTGTGTAACAATCACAATAGTATACTCATCTTTCAAGGTGCCCATCAACTCCTCGATACGCGCCGTGGCAATAGGATCCAGCGCCGAACAAGGCTCATCCATCAAAATAATCTCGGGAGAAACGGCAATCGCACGGGCAATGCACAGCCGCTGCTGCTGCCCCCCGGAAAGCGACATGGCGCTTTTTCCCAAATGATCCTTGACCTCGTCCCATAAAGCTGCACGCTTAAGGCTTCTTTCAACAGTCTCCGCAAGAATGCGGCGATCTTTAATACCTACAATCTTAAGCCCGTAAGCTATATTATCATAAATAGACTTCGGAAAGGGAGTAGATTTTTGAAAAACCATCCCCACCCGGCGCCTGAGACTAACCACATCCATATTCTTATCATAAATATTCACGCCGTCTATTAAAATTTCGCCTTCAACCCGAGACGAAGGAATTAAGTCATTCATACGATTAAATAGACGAAGCAAGGTTGATTTCCCACAACCGGAAGGGCCGATCATAGCCACAATCTGACCAGGCTCCACAATAATAGAAATATTTTTCAGAGCATGGTGAGCGCCGTAATAAAAATTTAAACTATTAACTTTAATGCTTCCTTTAAGATTCATATGTACCCCTATTTTCCTGACATCCACCGGTTACGGCTAGCTACAAAATATTGGGCCCAAATATTAATTAAAAAAACCATTCCAATTAAAACAACTGCCCCTGCCCAAGCCTGACGGTGCCAATCGTCAAAAGGTGAAATGGCATAATCAAACACCTGCAAAGGCAAAGCCGCGATCGGCTGAGTTAAAGAATGAGCATAATAACGATTGCCAAAAGCGGTAAACAAAAGCGGCGCTGTTTCCCCAGCCACCCGCGCCAGGGCCACCATGATACCCGTCATAATACCACCTATAGCCGTAGGCAAAACAATATCTAGAATCACCCGCCATTGAGGGATACCCAAAGCCAACCCAGCTTCCCTTAGCTGATTGGGGACCATTTTTATAAATTGCTCACTGGTACGCGTGATCATGGGGATCATCATCAATCCCAAAGCTAAACCACCGGAGATCGCGGAAAACGTCTTCATGGGCATAACACAGATGGTGTACGCAAAAATACCAAAAACGATCGAAGGAATACCATTCATCACATCAGTCATAAAACGTACCGTCTGGGCGAAACCCTGATGGGCAAATTCGCTCAAATAAATCCCAGCCCCGAGCCCCATGGGCACACCCACACAGACAGCCAAAATCAACAAAACAAACGTCCCCACAATAGCATTGGCCATCCCCCCGCCACTTTCGCCGACAGCCTTGGGCAAATGCGTAAAGAAATCCAAATTCAACGAGGATATCCCCTGGACAATCAAATGCCAAAGAATATTAAACAATATAAACAGCACAAATATGGCACATAAAAATAGAACAACCACCATGGACTTTTCCCAAATTTCTCTTCTGAGCCGGGTACGTTCAAAAGATTTTTGGATCATCTCTTTCATTTAATACCCTCTTTGGAATTCCCACCGGTAACCGACCAAATCAAAATACGGGCCAATATATTAACAACAATGGACACTAAAAACAAAACCAAGGCTATTTCAATCAGGGCTGATAAATATAGAGTAGTGTCTGCCTCGGCAAATTCATTGGCGATTACACTAGCTAATGTATACCCTGGTGAAAATAATGAAGCTGATATTTTCACATTATTGCCGATGATCATGGTCACGGCCATGACCTCACCAATGGCCCTGCCTAAGGCTAAAATAACTGCCCCCAAAATTCCCACCCTGCCGTGACTCAAAACAATATTGCTGATAGCCTCCCAACGGGTGGATCCCAGGGCATAAGCACTTTCCTTATACACCGAAGGAACAGCTAAAATCACCTCACGTGAAACAGAAATAATAAAGGGGAGAATAATGATAGACAACATGATGCTGGCTGCCAAAAAACCAACTCCGTAATTGGGACCTTGAAAGAATGGAAGAAAACCGAAATATTTACCTAAAAATGGCTGGAGATCCTTATACATAAAGGGGACAAGAACAAAAATACCCCACAAGCCGTAAATCACACTTGGGATGGCAGCCAACAAATCAACCAGCAAAGAAATCACTCTTGCGACTTTGACCGGCGCATATTCCGCTAAATAAATCGCCACCCCGACTCCGATGGGAACAGCCAATAATAAGGCTACGAAGGACGTTACACAGGTGCCAAAAATAAACGGCAAGGCGCCAAAATTTTCTGATACCGGGTCCCAAGTGCTATGAAAAAGAAATCCCAGCCCGAATTTTTGTATAGATGGGATTGATGTCCAAACCAGTTGAAAAAAAATACCAGCGACAAGTATCAGAATAGATATGGGAAAAACCGCCAATACTCTTCTGAAAATGATGTCGCTGGTATCTTGGCGACTCATATTAATAATTTTACTTTCAATACTTGATCATATCAAGTTTCTTTTGAATTTTATCTACCAAATCAGATGGTAGCGGAGCATAGTTCAATTCTTGGGAATATTTTTGACCATCGGTAATTGCCCATCTGGCAAACCCTACGATGGCCTTACCTTTAACAGGATCATCTATGTTTTTATAAATCAACATCCAGCTAAAACCCGCAATAGGATAAGCTTTGGGATTTGAACTGTTGACAATAGATACCCTAAAGTCCGCTGGAATGTTCACTCCGTTAGCGGCTTCTGAGGTGCTATCAACGGTTGGCTCAACAAAATTGCCGCTTTGATTTTGCATCACCGCATAGGTTAAATTATTTCCAATGGCATACGCAAGTTCAACATACCCAATACTACCCGGGCTTTGTTTGAGAATGCCGGAAACACCCTGATTGCCTTTGCCGCCTAACCCAACAGGCCAATTAACAGAGGTTCCTTTACCAACCCTGGATTTCCATTCAGAACTAACTGAGCTCAGATAATCAGTGAAAATATAGGTAGTTCCACTTCCATCTGAACGGTGAGCAACAATAATAGAGGTGCTAGGAAGATTAACTCCTGAATTTTGAGCAGTAATCAAGGGATCATTCCACATAGTGATTTTCCCTAAAAAGATTCCGGCTAAAATATCCGGAGTCAATTTTAAACCACTGCTTACTCCAGGTATATTATAGGCAATAGCTTCAGCGCCCATGACCATGGGGATATGATAAATGCGTCCAGGAGCCTGGGTCATCTGATCTTCAGTCATAGGACCATCAGTACCGCCGAAATCCACCGTCTTGGCTGTGATTTGCTTGATACCGGCACCCGAACCAATAGCCTGATAATTAAACTGAACGCTGTTATCAATACCGGAATAAACTTCAAACCATTTGGTCAGAGCTGGGTACATAAATGAGGATCCCGCCCCATTAACAAGAACTGAATCGGCAAAGGCAAAAGATGTCATCATTGCCATTGCTGCCACTAGGGCTAAAAATTTCTTCATAC
>Ga0206863_1045_pt2 | contig 30535 bp, 30 predicted proteins | sample Alteio_BWOrgCont_41_FD_152634 | JGI IMG/M metagenome (GOLD analysis project Ga0206863, IMG submission 152634) | Enriched cells from forest soil in Barre Woods Harvard Forest LTER site, Petersham, Massachusetts, United States -... | ecosystem: Environmental > Terrestrial > Soil > Temperate forest >...
TGGTGGAATCAAGAGTCGATTGACGAAGCAATGGCCATGGTCCATCTTGTCTTCCCGCTGTGAATCAGGGAGGTGGGACTCCTTGACTCATGGTGGAAAAAAGAAAGGGCAGAGCTAACCAGCTCTGCCCTTCTTCGTGCGCGCGAAAAGTGAGGATTAATCGCCGTATGCAGGCGCGGGTTGGATGGAGAGTCCATGCGCCGCGTAGTTCTTTCGAGCAGCAGCGCGGCCTTCTTCCAGCTTGAAGTTCGCGATGTGCTCCTGCAGGCGCTTGGCTCCTGATTGTACGGAGTTGACGATAGCGTTGCTCTCCGGGATGGAGGCTGCGTTCTCTTCACCGAGGCGGTTGATGATATCGACGTTGGCGCTCGACTGCCGTGCCGCTTCTGACTGTTGCATGGATGCGGCGGCAATTTGAGCGATCATGCCATCGACCTGGTCGGCCATGTGGATGATGCGTTGCAGCGCTTCGCCCGCGCGCGTCGTGGTTTCGACGCCTTCGTTGACGGTCGCCGTGCCGGACTCCATCGCATCGACAGCCGAGAGCGTGTGTGCGCGAATGCCTTCGATCATCTGCGCGATCTCGCTGGTGGCGTTACGGGTGCTTTCCGCAAGCCGGCGAACTTCGCCCGCGACCACAGCAAAGCCGCGTCCCTGCTCACCCGCGCGGGCCGCTTCAATCGCGGCGTTCAGCGCAAGCAGGTTGGTCTTCTGCGCGATCTCTTCAATCACGTTGACGATGCGGATGATCTGCTCGGATTCCTTGCCCAGCCGCTGGACGGTAGAGGCGGTGTTGCGGACCGAGTCAGCAATCGACTGCATGCTGACCAGCATCTGCTCGACCGTCGAACCGCCCGTGCGCGCGGTCTTCGAAGCTTCTTTTGCGTTTTCTGCAGCATTCTGCGCGTGACGCGAGACCTCAGAGATGCTGATCGACATCTCCTGCATCGCCGTGGCAGCTTGTTGTGTCTGCAGGCTCTGCTCCTTCATGCGGCGGAAGGATTCAGCCGAAGAGTGCGCCAATTTTTCGGCGTCTCCGTTGACGATATTGGAAATCTCCATCATGGTGCCGATCATCTCGCGCAGATTGTCCTGCATGCGGTTGATGGATCCGGCCAGGCTGCCTACTTCATCATTCGAATCCATGTGCAGCGCCTCGCCCGTAAGGTCGCCCTCGGCAATCTGCTGTGCTCGATTGACGACAAGAACGATAGAACGCACCACGCGCCGTATCGTGAACTCCGCCAGTAGAGAGCCGAGGATGCCGCCGAAGATGACCGAGAGCCAGAGGTAAATTGCCTCTAGGCGGATCACGCTCACTGTTTTGGCCAGGTTCTTGTCGGCCATCTGCATGGTTGCGTCAATTGTCGCCGTCACCGCTTTACTGAATGCCGCCTCATGGTCGGCGACTTCGCCCTGCAGCAGATCGTAAGCCTTGCTGGTGGCATCGCTGCCCTGGCCAATTGCCATCCCCTCCACGCGGTCGCGCCCTTGCACGAAAGCCTGGTATTCGTTGATGACCGCATCTACCTGCGCATGCCCGGCGATGGCGTCCAGAACATTTCGCTGCAGTTGCACTTGCTGAAAGGCCTTTTCGCTGTCCGCTTTGCTCTTTTCAAGCATCGAGTGGTAACGTGCGGCCATGTTTGGATCGACGCCGAAGAGCATGTACGCCTTCAGCGCATTCGACGAGACTTCAAGGGTCGAACGCAGATCGCGCACCGCCGTAAGCGCCGGAATCTGTTCGCTGGCGACACTCTCAGAGAGCTGGCTGGCCTGACGCATCTTGAGGTAAGCGGCAGAGGAGCCAAGCAGAATGCTCAGCACCAGTACGCCGGTGCTGAGACGTAGTTTGTTAGTCAGGCGCGACTGCGTGAATGACATGATGGTTTCCTTGGGGATGGGCTACGGGTTGATTTAGTTCACTTCAAAGTTGATGTCGATGCCGACGGTCGACGGGCTGTCGCCGGGTACGAACTTCCAGCGCTTCACGGCGTCTTCCGCTGCCGGGCTCAGCATTTTGTTGCCGGTCGTGGCTTTCACTGTGGTGACGCTGCCGTCCGCGGCCACCGTGGCTTCGACGTGCACGATGCCCGCGATGCGCATGCGCTTGGCGATCTCCGGATAAATGGGAGGAACGCGCTTTTCGACGCGGCGCTCATCGGCATGGCCGGGTAAAGCAAAGAGAAAACAGGCAAGCGCAATCAGAAAAAGCATTGCGGTGTGCTGGAAACCAGCTGCGAAGGCAGATTTACGGAGTTGCAGAAGATTCATAGAAAACCTCTCATCTAAGCGGGGATCCGCCGTTTGAGAGGCTTATCGGCACGAATCGCGAAGAGCTTGAGCGCGAATCAGCAGCAGGTATCGAGATCAATATCCGGGACGACCGTCCAGGCAGTTCAGGCGTGCTGAGAAATCGCCGCGAATGTCAGGTCATTCGCCGTGTTGCCGGTGCTGGCGCGCCACTCTTCGAAGAGGCGCCCGTAGCTCAGCGTGAGCAACTCCGAGGGATGGAGACCCAGGCGGTGGCTGATGCTGTCGATCCATTCAGCCGGGCCTTCAAGTTCCGCAAAAAGGCCGATTGGCGTTTCGTCGATGACGCAATGGCCTGTCGCATCGGCATATTCGGTGCGCCACTTCTCGTAAGTGAAGGCAGGCTTGTAACCTAGCTGGCTAAAGATGATGGACATCGCCTCGCCGTCTTCCACTTCCGTTTCGGTTTCAATGCGGCGCTTATGGCGTTCCGCGGGGTCGTTGTCCCTGGGAATGCATTTGTGCGTCACCACCCAGCGTTTCCCATACTGGCGAATGCGCAGAATCGACTGCTGTGCGCGCAGAGTGCGCTCCGGTGTGTCGAACAGGACGTTCTTCTCAAAGGTGCGCGGAGTGATCTGGCGGAAGCCGAGCGCGGAGAGTTTGCGTTCAAGGGAAGTACCGTCGGCAACGCGGAATTTAACCTCGGTCTCAACGGCGATCATTCGAAGATTATAGGCCACAGGGCTTAGCAAAACGAAAGAGGAGTCGCAGCCCTAATATAGTTATATGGAAACATTGCGGCTCTTCGTCGATGCGCACGATCTCACATCCGCGGTTTCGCGCGATTCTCTAAAACGCGCGGCTGAGATTTTGCGCAGCGGCGGCACGGTCGCGCTTCCTACGGAAACCGTCTACGGCCTGGGTGCAAACGCACTCAACGCTTCTGCCATCGAGAAAATTTTTGCGGCGAAAGAACGGCCGTCCTGGGACCCGCTGATTGTCCATATTTTGGACACCGAGATGTTGCAACGTGTGACGTCAAGCCTTCCTGCAAGCGCCGAAAAGCTGATCGACGCCTTCTGGCCGGGACCGCTGACGCTGCTTCTGCCGAAGAACGATGCCGTGCCGGACGCGGTGACTGCGGGGCGTCCGCGCGTTGGGGTGCGTATGCCGCAGCATCCGGTGGCGCACGCGCTGATTCGCGAAGCAGGTGTGCCGATTGCCGCGCCCAGCGCGAATCGTTTTGGACGCACCAGTCCTACGAGCGCGCAGCATGTTGCCGAAGATCTCGATGGGCGGATTGACGCTATTCTTGACTCTGGAGAGACCACGCATGGGCTCGAATCGACGGTGATCGACGCCTGCGAGGAACCATGCGTCGTCTATCGCCCGGGCGTGATCTCGCTCGAGCAGATCCGTGCTGCAGGTGTAGAGGCCGTCATGTTTCGCGAATCCGCAGCGATGCAGACAAAAGCTCCGGCATCGCTGCCTTCTCCCGGTGTGGGATTGCGGCACTACGCGCCGAGAGCGAAGCTGATTCTGGTTGATGGCAACGGGGAGGCGCAGATTGCCAGGTTTCGCGAACTGGCGCAGCATGGCCAGCAGAATGGGATGGTCGTGGGGCTGATGCTTGCAGATGTATTTGAGCGGGATCTGAACACCAGCCAGGCGATCGTCTTTCGGTGGGGGAAATGGACGGAGTCCGAAGAACTGGCGCAGCGGCTTTTTGCCGGGCTTCGCTATCTTGATGGTGCAGGCGCGAACGTCATTGTGTGTCCGCTGCCCGCACCTGAAGGAATCGGCATCGCCATGCGCGACCGTCTCCTCAAAGCCGCCCGATAGGGCACAGAGCTCAGTGCTGGTGATTGTCGCTGGCCTTGTAAAGATACTTGATGCTTGATTTATAAATCAGCGTGCGGCTGTGGTTTTTCACTTTAATCGCGTTGCGGTCGTACCACTCGATGTGTCCCTCGATCCGCTCGCCATCTTCCAGAATGAAGACCATGAGCGTCTGTGTCTGTGCCTGCTTCTGAAAGTAGAAAGCTTCCGCGTGTGAGTTGCTCTCATGCCCATTCTGTCCGGTCATGAATTCATGGTGAGCGAGAGGGGGCGGATCGTTTCGGCGCGAAAAATATTTTCCGCCCAGCGCGCGTGCAGGCAGTGTTGGGCGAACCAGTTTGCGCGGGCCTGACGGAGGAACGCTCGTCGGCGAAGGTGAAGACTCTTCGCTGGCCTGGGGCTTGCTGTCTGTCGCGGAGTCGTCAGAGCGCGACGAACGTGCGCCTGGCATTGGAACTGGGGATGGGTTCGCCATAAAGTTAAAAAGGCAATGCTTGAGAAGATGGGATGCTGCTCCACGCGCATAGGATGACTCAGCATGAGAGGGACAGAGACACTCAGCCCACTTGATCGGTTGCCACCGTATATGTGTGGTGTATTAGTTGTATCGTAGCCCAGAAAGCACAAATACGAAATAGCTTTTGCCGCTTTTCATCACATCTTGATCAAGAACAGGGGGAAGGGAATCGTTTACTCGAATCGATTACGCTCGTCAGGCGACAGTAATATTGGCAGCAAAAGCATCTAAAGCGAGAGAACGGAGGAGATTGCGGCGCATTCCTGACTGCACCTGTTGTATGCTGCGCGCCGTATTTTCAATCCAATCAAAAGAAATATTAGAGGCGATCGCGGTAAGGTCCGCCTGTAAATCGATGTTGCGAATCAGAATGGACTGTCCGCTCTGGATGAGAAGCAGGTCCTCCAACAGGCTGATCAGTGCGCGCAGCATGCCCTGCGTCTTTTCCTGACCCTCGGCGCCAGCGCGATAGGTTTCAGTCATGCGAAAGAGGGTGGAGTGGTCGGTTTCCCGCATTGCATTGCGCAGCAGAATGAGCGCATCCTGGCGGTGCGCGAGATACCCATCGAGATCGAAGCCGAGCGCCGCACCCACCGCGCCCTGCGCCAGCCTTGCTACGAGCGATCGCTGCGCAGGACGCAGATCCTTCCGGCGGCTGGCGATGAGCAATTCCAGCTGATCGAAAGGTAGTGCGCCGAGCCGCACAATCCCCGCGCGGGAGCGGATGGTCGGCAGCAGCTCACCCGTGTTTTCCGCCAGAAGAAAGATGCTGGCGTGCGCGGGCGGCTCTTCCAATATCTTCAGCAGCGAGTTAGCCGCTTCCTTCATAAACGCGGCGCTTGTGAAGAGATAGATGGCGCGCTTCGCGTCCGCCGGCATGCGGTAGATCTCCCGGATGACGGTTCGCACCTGCCCCAGCTTGATGAGCAGTTGTGGCGGATCGGGCGGAATCACCAGCACGTCGGGGTGCGTCTGAATAAGGACGCGCGTTTCCTTTTTGTCGACTTCGCGCAGGTCGTCGCGCGCAGCAATGGCTTCTTCTACGCGCGTTTCAAGCGGCATGGCATCGGCAATGCGCGTGCAGTTGCGGCAGACGCCGCAAAAATCCGGCAATCCGTCTAATTCCTGCGGATTAAGGCAATTGACGGCCTGCGCCAGCATCAGCGCCAGCGTGTATTTGCCAGATCCGCGCGGTCCAGCAAAGATCAGCGCATGCGGCAGCCTGCCCTGCGCGATGCTCTCGCGCAGATGATGCACCGTCGATTCGTTGCCGAGAAAATCCTGGAAACCCACAAGATGAGGGTATCGGCTCAGAGCGTTTGCTAGCAAGTCGGCGGACGGTATACCAATTTTAGGTATCCGTCTGGCAAAGATTTATTCTATATTGTATAGATAATGACTGGTCGCGATTATCTCGGAGAGTTCGAACACATCATTGTCCTGGCTCTTCTGCGGCTTGAGGATCGAGCCTATGGAGTCACCGTGCGGCAGGAGATCGAATTCCGCACGCATCGTGAGGTGTCAATCGGCGCGGTCTATGCCACCCTGAACCGACTGGAGACAAAGGGGTTCGTTAAGTCCCACTGCGGAGATCCCACACCGGAACGGGGCGGACGTTCAAAACGCTTCTTCCGTGTCACAGCTAAAGGAGTGTCGGCTGTGAACCGCACGCAACGCGCACTCCACAGCATGACCGAAGGCCTCGACCTTGTTCGGAGCTACTCATGACGTCCCAACCACAAATCGTTCAACCGCCGCGCATTGCTGTCAGGCTCGTCAATCTATTCTCCTCGGATGAAGAAGCAGAAACGATCGAAGGCGATCTGCTGGAGGAATACACCCACCTCGCCTCGAAACGTGGAGCGTCTTTCGCACGAAGATGGTACTGGCGACAGACGGCGAAGACCATCGCGCATCTCGCCGGGACTGCCTACCGCACTGCTCCGTGGTCAACCACCGCCGCCATAGCCGGAGGATTTCTTCTACGAAGATTGGCTGCTCGATTCGTCGAGCCCGCGATATTTGCGGTAATTGACCGCTACCAGATCTTTGAACATCATTTCAGCACGTATAGGTTCCTAGCATCGACAGGAATTGATATCGGACACATCCTTGTGTTCCTGTTCGTGGGCTGCATTGTCGCGCTGGGGGTCAAAGGAAGGGAGATGGTGGCTACGATGACGCTGGGCCTCATCTTCGGCGCGATGGCCGTCATTGCTGTCCTGGTAATGGTGAGCAGGACCGGGGACGATGCATTTGCGTGGAGGCTGACGTGGTATTTCGCCGATTCGTTTGCGATGGTGATCGGCGGAGCAATCGTTCGGGCACGTAGATCCGCGGCGACAACCAGGCCTTCGATTGCTTAAAGTGGAGGTCGGGTACCCCATGTCTCGCGTTTGAGACATGGGACTACCGTAACTCCGGCACCATCCGAATCCCATACTTGGGCCGCAGCGTGATCTTCGGCTGCACCTCGATGCGCTGGCCGGGAACCAGCTTGAGTCGCCATTTCTGCGCCAGAGTGACCAGGCTGAGAATTGCCTCCATCCACGCAAAGGATTCGCCAATGCACTGGCGATTACCGCCGCCAAAAGGGAAGTAGGCAAAGCGCGGCCGCCCCGCCTTGTGCTCCAGTGTGAAGCGTTCGGGATCAAACTTCAGCGGATCAGGAAAAAAGTCTGCATTGCGTTGAATGATGTACTGGCTGAAGAAAATATAAGTGCCCGCAGGCAGCTTGTACGGGCCAATCTCCACATCGCACGTAGCCTGCCGTCCCATCGCCCACGCTGGAGGATAGAGGCGCATCGACTCGGCCAGGACCATCTCCGTGTAGCGAAGCTGCGGAATATCTTCAAGAGTCGGCAATCGCTCGCCGAGCACTGCATCGACTTCGGCATGCAGCTTCGCTTCCGCATCCTGGTTTTGCCCAAGCAGGAGCCATGTCCACGTAAGTGCATTGGCGACCGTCTCATATCCAGCAAGAAAGATCGTCAGCACTTCGTCGCGCAGTTGCTCGTCTGTCATACCTGAGTGATCGTCTTCTTCATCCCGCGAGGCCAGCAGCATCGAAAGCAGATCTCCGCTGTCGATGCCGGCAGCGCGATGGTCCTGGATCATGCGGTAGACCACCGTATCCAGGCGCCTGCGCGCTCGCTTGAAACGCATCAGTCCGGGAATCGGAAGATGGAGAAGGTCTTCTGCGCGAGGCAGCGCGACGAGAAAGTTATAGAGGCGCATGATGGCGTTGACCTCATCATTGATGCGCTGCACATCCTTCGTTACATCGGAGTTGAAGAGCGTGCGCGCAACGATCTGTAATGTGAGCTGCATCATCTCTGCGGAAGCATCGACCTCGACTCCAGCCTGCCAAGCATCGCGCATGGCGGCAGCGCGCTCCACCATCGAAGAAGCATAGGCCTGAATTCTCTGGCGGTGAAAGGCGGGCGCGGCGATGCGGCGCTGCCGCTTATGAATGTCGCCGTCGCTCGTGATCAGGCCTTCGCCCAGCAGTATCTTCATGCGCCGCTGTGTGCGCTCTTTGACAAAGTTCTGCGGCTGAGCGATCAGGACATCGCGAATCAGCTCAGGGTCGTTCATCACGACCACGTCGCTCGGTCCGATGCGGTAACACGATACGCGTCCGAAGGTGACGGCAAGATACTCAAAGAGCCGGATCGGATTGCCTGGACGGAAGAAACGGCTGAAGAGATAGAGCGGCAGGTTGCGCTTCAATCCAGGTGGAAGACGGTAGTCGCCGCGCTCTTCAACTGTCCAGTGTTTATCGACTTGGGAGGGGGTGGCCATGGAAACTTATTGGAGCGCCAGACGCTCCTCTACCATTCTTAGGATGCGCTGATGGATTTCATCGATCGTAGCATCGCTATTTACTTCTGCGTCTTCATGAACTCGCGTACCAGGGCTGCAATCTCATCTGCTTTGGTATCAAGCGCGAAGTGTCCTGCGTCGAGTACGTGGACCTCCGCCTCCGGTACGTCCTTGCGATAGCGTTCCGGCTCGCCGAGATCGAACGAGAGATCGTGCTTGCCCCAGAGAACCAAAAGCCTTGGCTGCGTCTTCTGCAACCATGCCTGCCACTTTGGATACGCATCGACGTTCGTGCGGTAGTCATAGAAAAGATCGCTTTGAATTTCCGCCTGTCCTGGCGAATTCAGGAACGCGTATTCATCGGTCCAAAGATCCGGATCGTAGAGCTCAGTCTTCGGATCGTCCCCGACGTGGCGCGTCTTCGTGGTTGCAAGCGACAGCAGGTTGTTGCGCAACGCTTCTTCGTGAGCAGGCCGGTCCGCCCAGAATGCTCGGCGTGTTGCCCAGTTTGCCCCAAGGCCTTCGTTGTGAGCGACCGCATCCTGGACGATGAGAGACTGCACCCGCTCCGGGTGTGCCAACGCCATGCGAAAGCCCACCGGCCCACCGTAGTCCTGCATGTAGAGCGTGTAGTGCGACAGATCCAGCGCCTGCGTGAAGGCGTCCATCACGGAAGCGATGTGATCGAAGGTGTAATCGAACTGCTTCGGGTCGGGCCAGTCGCTATGTCCGAAGCCCGGATAGTCGGGCGCAACCAGATGGTAGTTGTCTGCAAGCCTTGTCAGCAGCGGCTGAAACATCCGCGACGATGACGGAAGACCGTGCAGCAAAAGAATGGTGGGAGCCTCTTTCGGCCCCGCTTCTCTGTAGAAGATGGAGAGTCCATTGACTCTCACTGTGCGGTAAAACACCTGCTGTTCCATTGCTTTGTCCTTTCGCTGGGCATTCATATCTAAGGTGGCGGCGAGCACGATAGCGAGGGTCGCCAGTATCCGAACGATCGATTTCATCGTATTCATACCTCCTCCTATCTCGTCGGTGTACACGCATCTGTCTCATGGCTATTATGCCAAGAAGAAGCTCCATCATCTGATCTCTGCGATAGTCAGCCGCCAGGCATGGGGCGGGTCTGGGTAGAATAAGTGTCGCTAATTATGCCTCAGCCTGTTTCGGCGTCAGTCACTACCCATATATTTCTGCGAAAGGAAAGGCGTTAGATTCCGTCGTTGGAGGAATACCCATATGGAGCCCAGTAATCTCTCGGCTCTTCCGCGGAATAGGTAATCCGGGTGATGGCCTTCACGTTCTTCAAGCCAAGTTTTATAGGTACCAGGAGACGGAGTGGCGCTCCGTGCTCGACTGTAAGGGGCAGACCATTGAAATGTGTGGCGAGCAGCGTCTGTGGATGGCGGGCCGTCGCCAAGTCGATAGAGGCAAAGTAGGGATCGGGGTTCCCTGAAGCATCGAGATTGACAGACGAATCCACACGAGCCCATTTTGCCTGCAATTTCGGCGAGTAGGCACGAAGCAGATCATCGAATCTCAGACCAGCCCACCACGCGATCGCACTCCAACCTTCAACGCAAACCAGCCGGGTAATTTGCTCGTGTACAGGGAAGCGATTCATGAGCTTCCGAATGTCGAGAGAGACGCTTAAGCCAGAAGCGAGCCCATCCAGAGTTAGAGTCCATCCCGATATATAGCCGGGGTCAGGAGTGGCTCCGTTGTAGTTGTTCTTGATCGGGGTAATCTGAGATTTTGTGTAGGTGGGCACCATACGATTTCGCGAGTAGAGTGCTTCAGCAACGTCATCATCGATACGCAATGCTTTGTTCAGGAGCCATTCCTTCCCGCGAGAGTTCATATCTCGACGCACACCCATGCGACTGAGCGTAGTTTGGGGCAGGAGAAGTCCAGCGCCCGCGACCGCTGCCACCGCGCCAGCACCAAATAACAGAAGGTCGCGCCGGGTCCGATAACGCAGAACCCGGGGGGCCATATCAATTATCGGAAGCGGTTGTTCTCCAAAGAAGCTTTGCGGCTTTTTCACGGAGACAGGCTCAACTGCAATGGGTGGAACCTTTTCGTCGGCTTGTGGCGCAGATTCCACTGATGACGAGGGCGATCCATCTGCATCCACGGGTTGTTCAATCGCTTCCACGGCCTGAGGAGTCTCTGTGGCTATTGGGGCGGCTGGGTTTGTATCTTCCGGGCAGGCCTCTGGTAACTTCGTCGTCTCCAGTTTCGGTTCAGTACCCGTCGAGGAAATATCTTTCGGTTCTAATGAGTTGCCTTTCTCCTCATTGTTCATTTGCGATGACCTCCGACCGGTCTACTTTGGTTGACCAACCTACGATCATGCTGCGCAGCGTATCCCACCCGTCGGCGAAAACCAGAATCACGTGCGGCACAACAAAGAAAATGAAGAGCCACATGAGCCAGAAATGCCATACGCGCGCTGCGTCAAAGCCTCCAAATAGCGCAGCCAGCCAATGGAGTTGCATGGGCTTATGAATCGCCCAGCCTGTAGCGACCGAAAGAAATCCGGCGACCGGAACAGAAAAGTAAGCTGCACGCTGGAGGGCGTTGTACTTTGTGTTGAAAGGAGGATGCAACCATTCGCGGTGTGTGAGTTTAGCGAAGGGAACGCCGAGGTAGTATCGAAACATCCTGAGCGCGTCAAACAGGTCGGCCCAGTGAGGCAGCAAGGAGCGCCACCCTCGTCCCATGATTAGCCCTGCAACGTACACCATGCCGTTCAGCATGAATAGGTACGCGCACAACCAATGCAGTTGCAGCGCCACCGCTAACATGCCTGGCCCCAGGCTCATGTGGTTGTAAATCCAGTCGGGCGGACTGGCGTAATGGTGTTGACCAGGGACGTGGGCGCAAATCCAGATTCCGATATCCGCTGCGACATCGAAGTTTCCCGTAACCGGATCTGGCTTGTGTTGATAAATCGGCGAGGCCCAGTAAATGGAAATGCCGCTCAGAATAAGGCCGAGAAGGAGCGGCACGTTCAACCAGTGACTGCAGCGCACCAGGATATGGTGTCGTTTGACCACGAGCACGCTGGGCTCTACCAGTAACGTGCTCGTCGGGTTCGGTTCATGATGAGGAGGTATTGCAGAGCTCACGGGCGGGACCTCAACTGCCTGGTCTAGTGGGACGCCGCCGGAATGAACTGAAAGATCTTGTCCGTTACAAATGTTCCGTCCGGAAGCTTCTGAGTCGTCGCGTAGACGACATCGCCCGGGCTAAAAGTGACCTTTTGAGGTGCGACTTCCGTGACTGGGACATCAGGCGGTATGGAGATTGTTTGGGAGCCGTCCTGATAGCGAACCACAAGCGTGGTGCCGCTGCCCTTTTCGACGGTTCCGTTCGTCATGCGTGAGTGCGATACGGAAGGGCGAGAGACTGTGCCGTTGGTCATTCTGCTGTGGGTCGTTGCACCTGGAGGGTCCGTAAGTACGCTGCCTTCCGCAGCTCCACTCAGTTCCGCGGGAAAAATAAAGATCTGCTTCGCCACTTGCTCTCCGTCCGCCCGCTCGGTCGACGCGACGCCGATATATGGCGCAGTTGCGACATGACTCAGATCGGAGGGTATTTGCTTATAGGTTGTGAGGGGTTGCTTGACACTAACGTGGACCACGCCCGAAGGTGTCTGAACGTCGAGTGAGCTGCCTGTAAATGACTGGAGTTTTCCGATCACACCGGAAATTGGAGGAGCGGCTTTCGCCTGGGCCAAGACTGTGCATGGCGCTAGCGCAGCCACCAAAGTGGCATAGACGAGATTCTGCAGCGGATGCTTCATTTGTGATGTCCTTTTAAAACATGATCTAGAGGTCTTGGCGCAATGTTCACTTCAGATGAGGCCTAAGTCGGATGCTCTGATTCCTAAATGACCTCAAACTTCACATCGAGGTTGTTACGGGTAGCGTTGGAGTATGGGCAAACCTGATGCGCTTTCTCGACCAGGGTATGCGCGTCGGAGGATGGCAATCCGGGGAGAGATATAGAGAGTCCGATTACAAGCCCGAAACCACCTTCTGATCTCGGGCCAATGCCAACTGAAGCCGTCACAGAAGTATCCGGAGGAACTTTCGGGCCGCCTTGTAAGGAAACAAGCTTCATTGAACCTATGAAGCAGGCAGCGTATCCAGCTGCGAACAATTGTTCAGGATTGCTTCCGGGGCCACCGGGACCACCTAGCTCCTTTGGAGTGGTTAGTTTCACATCAAGGCTTCCGTCTTTGGTCGCAGCGCGACCGTCACGGCCTCCGACCGCAGTAGCCTGCGTCGTATAAAGAACGTTCACTGACATCTATGTCTCCTACTTCATGAAGCTGGAATTGATCTGGCGAGCGTATCAATCAGCTTGTACAGATCGTGAGATACGCGATTGCGACGAAGGACTAGGCGAGCTTGGCACCCATGATTTCTAACTGCTGAATTGCCGGTGGCTCTGCAAGTAGATGAGGAGCCTGAGCGATGAGCGCTTCTGCAATAGGTCCGTTGAGATGAGCTTGCCGCCCTGATTCATCTGCGAAAGCATCGAAGATGGCGAAGCTTCCGCCACCGATCCGAAGCGCAAACCACACGGGGGTCGTCGTCTCCCGGTTCGCAAGCTCGAGTCCCTTCATTAAGAACGCAGCGAGTTCCTCTTCTTTGCCCGACTTCGATTGCAAACGGACAAAGAGGCCAACTGTAATCATTTCATCGCTCCTATCGCCATAAGTGGCTATGTCTCAATCTATGCGCTGGCAGGCGATTTAACTATTGGCAAAACAGCCAGATTTCGTATCATATGTGCCATGCGGGTTTATGTACTTGCACTCGACGGTGTCTTCGATCTGGGCTTGTCGGCCATTCTGGATGCATTCCAAACTGCGAACGAATTGATTGCGATGATGGGGCTCGCTGTTCCACCGTTCGAAGTCAAGATCGTAGGTATGCGAAAGACGGTCAGAACCGCACACGGGTTGAAGATTCCGGTTCAACCTGCTGGAAGACGAACGCCTGCCTACGTTATCGTCCCGGCCATTGCATGCAAGACACTCGATACTCTGAAAGCAGCTCTAGCCCGGCCTGACGTCCGCGATGCCGGGAAGGCGTTTCGAACGTGGGCAAACAAGGGAGCAACGTTGACAGCTGCCTGCGCTGGAACCTTTGTGCTGGCTGAGTCTGGTCTGCTTAACCAGCAGCATGCAACCACCACCTGGTGGTTGGCACCAGTCTTTCGCGAACGATACCCTCAGGTATTTCTGGACGAATCGGACATGGTGGTCAAGTCAGGAGACTTTGTGACCGCCGGAGCTGCTCTAGGCCATATGGATCTAGCCTTATGGCTGATACGTGGTGTAAGCCCTGAACTTGCCGCACTCACAGCAAGATATCTCATTGTCGATTCCAGGCCTTCGCAGACTGCTTACGCTCTTACTGATCATCTAGTGCATTCCGACCCGGTTGTACAACTCTTCGAACGCTGGGCGCGTGCCAGGCTCACGCGTGGATTTTCCCTCGACGGTGCTGCGAAAGCCGTAGGTGCAAGCAAACGGACGCTTACCCGGCGGCTACAGAGCGTTCTTGGGAAATCTCCGATGTCGTATTTCCAAGGTCTGCGTGTTGAACGCGCGGTGCATCTGTTGAAGACCAGCAAGGCGAGTGTTGAAGAGGTCGCTGCACAAGTTGGGTACAAGGACGGTGGAACGTTACGACTTCTTCTACGACGGCGGCTCAATCTCGGAGTGAAGGAGATAAGAAGAACTTTCTGAACGTAGCGACGTACATTCACGACGGCATCCTCGATGGAGCTGCGCAGATTGCTGTCCCTGCGCTGGTCTCGACCTTGTGTATTTGCATTGTGTTCCCTTCCGATGTTCTTCCTCGGTGGCGTCGCCAAGTACCTCTTTGTCCCTCTCGCCGAGGCAGTCATCTTTGCCATGCTAGCGTCGTACAGGCCACCGCATCTGCTTCGGAATCGCTTCAGCTCTTTACGAATCGGTACGTGGGCGGGGTCGACAACTATCTGCAAGTCATCACTGCGCAAACGGCGCTGCTGACAAATCAGCGCAATGACATCGATATTTAGCGGCGACGTATGGATGCCAGCGTTCTCCTCGTCAAAGCCATCGGTGGTGGATGGGATGCGTCGCAACTGCCAAGATTCTAAGAAACTGCTCGGAGACTACGTCTTCGCTGAATTGCTGGGTCGAAAAGGCAAGCTGAAATACAACCAAAAGATCCTCTATCTCAGCGCGATCATGCACGATCTTGGACTAAGATGAATTCGCAGGCTCCTAGCCGATTTGAGCTGGACGGAACGGATGCTGCAAGACAGTTACTGAGGAGATAAGGTGTACCGAAGGCCAGAATTGGCCCAGGTTGGTCCGCAGAGGAGTAACCATGATTGAATCGTCTGATCTTCGGATGAGGAGAATGCCGCTCAACCACGGAGCCGGCCATATACCTGCACTCGGCTTTGGCACCTTAATTCCCGACGCAGCTGTAACGATAAGTGCGACCAGAGACGCACTGGAAGCCGGATTTCGACACTTCGACTGTGCGGAACGATACCAAAACGAGCGCGAGGTGGGCAAGGCCTTGCAGGCAGGACTTGCTGCTGGAGGAATCGCGCGCGAAGACATTTTTGTTACCACAAAGTTGTGGAACTCCAATCATCGGCCCGAGCGCGTCGAACAGGCTTTCGAGGCGAGTCTGGACAGACTCGGGCTGAAGTATCTGGATCTCTATCTCATTCATACTCCGTTTGCATTTCAACCCGGGGACGAGCACGATCCGCGGGATCAAGATGGCAATGTCATTTACGACGGCGGCGTGACTTTACTCGACACCTGGAGAGCGATGGAGAGCCTCGCGGACCACGGCAGGTGCCGGGCCATCGGACTGTCTGACATCACATTGGACGGACTGTTGCCCATCTACGAATCCGCAAGAATTAAGCCAGCCGTGGTCCAGGTCGAATCCCATCCCTATCTTCCGGAAACGGAGCTTCTGGAATTCTGCAAAGAGAAGAGCATTGTGCTTTTGGCTTTTGCCCCGGTGGGTCATGGAATCAGGCCGGGGCCGCTCGAAGATCCAGTGATTTTGGCAATTGCCTCACGGGTTGGAAAGACACCGGCACAGGTGCTGTTGGCTTGGGCGGTACAACGGGGCACGGCTTTGCTGACCACGCCCAAGACTGCGGCTCGCGCAAAGGAGAATTTCAACATCTCCGCCCTTCCAGAAGACGCCTTTGACGAGATCAATCGCATTCAAACCAGACAGAGACTCAATGACGTGGTGAATACCGGCAGCCCGGGTTTCATCCCACGAGTTCAATCAACATAAAAACCGAACACCACTTGGAGCGGCGTATGCAAGAGGACCAAATACGGGAAGCCCTGAACGCGCATTGGCAGGCTTCGGCAGCCGGCGATGCAAACGCGGAACACGATATTTACAATGATGATGCCATCTGTGATTATCCCCAGTCAGGTGAGCGAATCCACGGGCGAAGCAACTTGCAGGCCTTGCGGAGTCATCATCCTGGCAAGCCTTCAGGCTTCAACGTCAAGCGAATTTTCGGAAACGGTGATCTCTGGATTACGGAATACACAATCACCTACCAGGGGCGACCAGCATATACCGTGAGCATCATGGAGTTCCGCAACGGTAAGGTAGTGCACGAGACACAGTATTTTGCAGATCCCTTCGAGGCGCCGCCTTGGCGGAAGCAATGGGTTCAGCAGATCGCGTGACGCCGCAACGAGGATGAGGAAATTTTTGCTCGGACCAGGTCTCCAACACGGGCTTTTTTTGAGCCCTGCGAGTCGAGCGTTAGTAGACACCGGTAAGCGCACGAAGTGCGTGGACCCACATCTCTATAGGAGAGATGTGGGTCCACATGTCTTTGGAATGCGGCCGTTCGCTTGATCAGCCGCGCCAGGAAGAGTTACGGATCACACTGCAGAAGTTGCCACGGTGGAAGCCGGGATCTTTGTCTGCAAGTACGTCTGCTTTCACGTTTCCGAAGGTGGTCTCAGGTCTGTGTTTGATGCCGTCGTAGAACGCCTGCAGGATATCCTCTTTGAAGCGGGCAGTACGCGGGTAGGCCTGCACTACTGCGTTCCGGTCTGTATCTGTGAAGCTGGCGTAGTCGATTCCTAGTACATCCATTTCGACGCCTGCCGTTACGAGGGCAACGACCGGATGCATGTACTGAGGAATGCCGGGAGTCGTGTGAAGTGCAATCGCTGTCCACACATGCTCGACGTCCTGCTCGGAGATGTTATGACGGTGCAGGAAGTCCCGCGCGGCATTTGCTCCATCCACCTCAAAACGGTCAGCGTTGCTGCTGTACGCAGGCACGAGACCGATGTCATGGAACATCGCGCCTGCGTATAGAAGTTCGGCATCGAACTTAAGGCCACGGCGCTGGCCGGCGAGCACGCCAAAATAGTAAACGCGGCTGGAGTGATTGAACAACAGAGTCGATTCTGTATCGCGGATGAATTCCGTGATTTCATTGGCAAGTTTGCTGTCGGGAATGCTGATACCTGAGATGAGTGCTGTTTGAGAAGCCTGATTTGATGCGGTCATGGACGCTCTCCTGAGATGGTTTGCTTACATATCCACGCTAGAACTTGCGGTATGTGAACGCCACGACATGATTACAGCAATTTAGGACATCGCAATCTATGAGGCAGACGCACGCGCGAGTGCGCACCTAAAGCGACTCGCGTATTCGGCTCCAGAACGCAGAGGACGCGGAGAATGGAGCGGCGCATTGCATCTGCTGATTTGAAGCCGCGGCATCAGATATTTCTCTTTGAAGACCAATGAGATTGAGCTCAGTACAGTGAAGTAGCTGTACTTTACGGAGCACGAGCGCTTGCTTTCATGCTCCGCATTGAATCATCCAAATTAATGGCTGCTGACGTTTTAGAGTGTCACTAAATGGTTCCTGACTGAGTAAAGAATGAGCGAAATCCGGTCATTGACTTCGAGCTTGCGAAAAATCGAGGTCAAGTGATGCGACACAGTGGTCTCGCTGATATAAAGCCGCTCGGAAATCTCCTTATTTTTCAGGCCCTGGCAGATCAACTCAATCACTTCTTGCTCGCGCGTAGTGACCGCTGCAATCTTGCGCTCCTCCGGACCTTGAGCTTTGTTTCGTCGATTCAGAAATTCATCGAGTATGCGCTCCGCCATTGCGTGCTCAAACCAAAGTCCTCCGCCGGTTACCTTGCGAATCGCAAGAGGAATATAGTGAGCAGGCTTTTCACGTTGAAAAACTCCCCTGGCGCCGCAACGCAGAGCTTCTTCCAGAAAGTCAGAGTCTTTCCGGCCAGTCAGCAAGATTACGCGTGTGCCATGGAGCTCGGCAACCAGCTGTTGAAGCGTGTTTAACTCTTCTTGCAACAGCTCTGCGCTTAGCAACAGTACATCTGGTAAATGGCTGCGCACAGCCTCCAGCACTCGTTCACGGTCGATACACTCTGCAAGTACTTGGATATCGGAATGGTCCGCCACTGCACTCCGCAAGCCGGAAAGGGTAAGCGGATGATTGTCCGCAAAAATTACTTGAATATGACCTACTACTGGTTGAACGTCACCAACTACTACTTGAAGACCACTCATGAACACCCTCTGGGGAAAATGCCAGGGCAGCATGCGTGCATTCTTGCATCTAAGGTATGTATGAATGCATATACGAACTCGTAAAATTGATTCGTTGAGCAGTTAGACAGCGGGACTAGCAAATTGGTTGGTTCAATGCTTCCGCAGGAGCGATCTCCGGAATGATCAGTGCTTTAGCCGCCCGCAGCTTCTTGCTGCTGGTCATAAGTTTTTTTCTTCTCCTTTGTAATCAAGGCCGTAGTGAAAACAGAGTAGCGAGCGCCGAGCCAACGGCAAGACTTTCTTCCGAGACGGCCCAAAGTGCGTTCGATTTTGTGAATAGTATTGGTGTTAACACACATCTAAATTATTTCGATCGGACGTATGGAAATTTTCAGCTCGTCGAACGCGAGTTGAAATCTATTGGAATTCGCCACGTACGTGATGGTGTCCATCTGGTTAATGCTGATTACAATAAAGCCGTTTACGATCGCTGGTCGCAACTGGGAAGCATAGGTGTACGTTTCGATGCTGTTCTCGATCCGAGAAGCGCGCTCGGTACCCTCACCGGCGATAAGCTGGATCAAGTCGAAAAACTTGCAGGGGATACGATCGAATCCTTCGAGGGTCCGAATGAACTGGACATCAGCAATATTCCCGATTGGGCATCCGTTGATCGGGAATATCAGAAAGACGTCTATCAGTCTGTCAAATCGATGACAAGCGCAAAACCCATTGATACGATTGGTCCCTCGCTGGCGTTTGCTTCTAAAGGTTCATCTGTAGGAAACATTAGCGACCGCGTGGACTATGGCAATCTGCATCCGTATCCAGCAGGGAAGATGCCAGCATCGGTTTTTCCTGAGCAACTTGTGCTGGCGAAAGAAGTCTCCGGCGACAAGAAAATTGTCATTACAGAAAGCGGTTATCACAATGCGCTCGATGATCATTCCGATCAACCTGCCGTGTCGGAAACCGCTGCCGCAAAGTATATTCCACGGCTCTTCCTCGAGAATTTCTCTCAGGGCATTCGTCACACATATCTTTATGAATTTCTAGATGAAGCCCCCGATCCAGGGCTCACCAATTTCCAAATGCACTGGGGTCTACTTCGCAGTGACGGCTCAGAGAAGCCTGCGTTTACGGCGGTAAAAAATTTGATCAATGAGCTTAGTGATTCTGCCGAACCTGCGCATCTTGAGCAAATGACCTATTCGCTGAGCACGTCGAATACCGAGATATGTCATCTGCTCCTGCAGAAATCAGATGGCCAGTTTCTCCTGATCCTCTGGCAGGAAGTATCGAGCTATGACGGTAAGAAGCAGCAGGACATTGCAGTCTCACCCCAGCCCGTCACTCTGATGTTGGACCATAGTGCCCGAAGTATCAGCACCTATGAGCCGACAGTCCAGGCGCAGCCGTCGCACGTCTATGCCAATGTGGCTAAGGTTTCCTTAGAAGTTCCCGACCATCCTCTGGTGATTCAAATTGAAAAATAATGGGTCGAGATTAACGAGTCATTCCGGTAGAGCAGCCTCGGGAATGGCCCTCCGACATTTCTTGCGAATTAACTCGTGGTAGACATTCTCAACTTCGCAAGCCATGGCGCTGACGCGGAATCGTTCGATACCTTGCAACGCGTTGCGTTGCCACATGCGACGCTCATTCTCGCTTGCCAACAATTTGCATAGAGCATCCGCAAGCGCCTGGACATTTTGTGGTGGGACAAGTAAACCTGCCCGTCCACCATCGAGCGCTTCGGAAATTCCGTCTATATCTGACGCCACAATCGCGCATCCAGCCTGGCGTGCTTCGATAAGCACCAAGCCAAAGGATTCACGCCGCGATGCCAGGACAAAAACGTCAGCGCTCAACATATAGGCTTGTGGCACACTTTGGAACCCCTCAAAATGGATACGTTCACGCCAGCGTGATTTCTGTGCTTGTGTTTCAAACAGAGCGCGTTCCGGGCCATCGCCCACCAGGTAGAGGTGCGCATTTGGGAACTCCTTGCCCGCAATCTCAAATGCAGAAATGAGCTCAGCGATTCCTTTGCGATGATTCATTCCACCGACAGTTACAATCGAAGGCCTCGCAAGCGCGGCTGCCTGAATGTCACCTATCGCTGGCTGCCGCGGACTATCGAGCGTACGATTCAGGACCACGCGAATCTTCTTCATTGCTATCATTCGGTTTGCCATCGTTTCAGCGACCGATAGGCTAACGGCAATTACCCGGTCCGCCAAGCCCATGACTACGGATTCACGGTCATGCACATTGTGAACGTGGGCGACTAGCGGGAAGCGATAGAATCGCCCCCAAAGCCATGCAAACAGCAGCCCTGTGCGCATGTGAGCGTGAACCATATCAGGTTTGAAGTCATGAAGTTGCCGTCGGAACAAGAGTAGCGACTGCAGTATCTGCGTCGGACGTCGTGACTGATCGAGCGTAAGATGACGGACGCCCCAATGCTCCAGTAACGGTTCATATCCGCCGCCAGCAGAAGTAATGGCAACCGAGTGCCCCTGTCGCGCCTGCTCGATGGCGAGATCGACGGCCGTGTTTACGATGCCGTTGCCGCGGTCCGTAATATCGTTCATGATGTGCAGAATTCGCATCGTCTTCCCTAGGCCGCCATGTACTCTTCTGCTTCAGCAGGTTGCTGTTCTGGCTCGTCTGCTGACTCTTCGGCGAAGCCCATTTGCGCCATGCTCATCGAGGCGAATGTCCATACCATGAAACCGAGCACTCCTAGCAATACGCTATTCAATAGACACTGGGCAACAAAGCCGATGACGATTGCCTTTGCGGAAAGCACGAATGGGTCCGACTTGCCCGATCGCATCAATTGCATGACCAGCACTCCCAACCCTGTTGCATAAATCAGTGTGCCGATCCAGCCTAGCGAATAGAAAAGCTCAAGTACTGTGCTATCGTGTGGGCCGATGAAATCATCATCGCCCTCGGTTCCGTGCTCTGTGTCCGTACTGCCGAGCCCTTCGCCGAACGGTTCTGTCATGATTTGCTTGAATGCTTCCTCATGTCCGTCAATGCGCGCTGTATAGCTGACATCCTGGCTTGGGTCCGAGAATGTCTGGATGCGGTGCATCACCAGGTCGTTGACTGGTGGAATCTGTGTAGCGGCAAGCAGAAAGACCATGCAAGCAACCGTGACAATCGCCAGTCTGAGACGTTGACGCATGTCCGATTGCAGTGCAAGAAAGATGAATCCCACAATTAGACTAAGCCAGGATGCGCGGCTCATCGTAAGGATCAGCGCGAGAAATCCGCATGCGGCTGCCAGCAGACGCATTGTCCCCTTGAGACTGAACAAAAGCAGCAACCCACAAGTAGCCACTGCAGCAAAGATTGCTGGCGCATTCATCGTGCTAAAGACGCGAACCTTCAACTCTTCCACAGCACCAAACGAATTCATTTGTACATTCAGCATCCATGTGCGATCCCAATCCGGAAGATTGAAAAACTGATAGATACCGTAGGCGCCTGTCAGCAGGATCCCGTACAAAAAGGATTGCTCGAGCACCTTTCGGAACTCTTGATAAAGTTCGCGGTGTTGATAGATGAAGAAGCCGAAGATAACGGGCACGACCCAATTCAACAGCGCCTGCAACACGTTGAAAAGAGGGAAGCGCACCAGTCCAATGATTGTGCCGTAAGTAATGCCGACAAGCGCGCACACATAGGGGAGCGACTTTCGCTCGCCGAAATGCTTCAGGGATGTGAGGAGCGTAATTGTCGAGATGGATGCCGCCAGATATGGGGCCAGCAGAACAGCGCTTGTGGGCGACCAGCCACTTTGAAAATCTGCGATGCGCCGAAGAAATGGAGTAATAAACCATAGCCAGCAGACCAAGCCAACGTAAAGCGGTTTCGATCGCCAGAAGAGGAACACGCCAACAACGAAGCTCAACACCGGAAAGACGACTCGTAACAGGCCTGCCTGATTGCCGGCGATACACAGCACAGGAACGGCAATCATTACCACTATCGCTCCGTATGCTTGGGCTTTGTAGGTGCGCACTGGAGTAACAGCCATCTGTTGTAGATTTTGAACTTGAGTCGTTGGGGTCATGCAGCACGCTCCGGACGCAAACTGAGAGCTGTGTGCAGCAGCAGTTTTACGTCGTGCACGTCTGGGAGCAGACGCGGTGGACGGATCTTCAGAAATGCTCTAAACCCGATATAGATAAAGAGCAATCGCGTAACTGTCGATGCAAGAAGGGACACAGCAGCTCCGTAAATCCCATATCGAGGAATCAGCCACAACATCATCGGGATACTCAGCGACAAACCGATTCCCTGCAGAATGGTGACAATGCCTGGACGGCCAAGCGCCATAAAAGCCTGAGCCAACACGAATGTCGCTCCCGAGAGCACCACTTCAATCACCAACACCCGTAAGGCTCCCACTGCGCCCACGTATTCCTTGCCATACAAAATGCGCAGAAGTGTTGGACCAGTTGCGCACACCAAAACTCCGCAGAGTGCAGTAATAAGGCCGCTGGCACGAACCGAGCGCCCCGTCAATGCGACAACTTGTTCTGCTGAGCGCCCCGCGGCTTTTGGAAACAAGACCATTACCACAGAGTTTTGAAACAGGTTCAGCATGCGCGACAAGCTCAACACCACTACATACGAACCCATCGCGCCCGGGCTCAATAAGCTCACAACCAGTACCTGGTCAACCTGCAGGGCTAAGGTGCCCAGCAAGTCAATACCGTAAGATCGGATGCCATAGCCCATCATTAACTTCATGACAACGGGATTGCAGTGCCATCTGCCCAGACCAGTACGCCGCACCCGTGCGATCATGAGCCAGAATGTCGGAATGGATGCGGCAATGTAGGCAATGGCAGCTGTATACGGGTTGAGTCGATGAGCAGCCAGAAACCCCAGAAGCCCAACGAGTGTAGCGAATGGCGTAAGAGCCTGGATGGCATTCGAGGTAGAGAACTCCTCGGAAGCTTCCAGGATTGCTCGTCCGGCAAGCGTCACAGAGCAGATGGGAACCGTAATTAAGAACCACTCGGCAGCATGAATAATCGACGCTGAGTATTGGCGCAGCCACCAGGGCAGGATAAATGCTCCAACTGCCGCTGCAATCACGCCCAGAACTGTGGCCATCAGGAAACCGTTCGCGATGAGCCGTTCTCTCTCCTCCGGTCGATGACGTAGATAGTAAATAAGCGAGCTGGGCACGCCGAGAGTAGTTACACTCGCCATGAACAGAGGCCACAGAATCATTGCAGCCAGTTCGCCCCGCCCCACAGGCAGTAGCGTTCGAGCCGTAAGAACGCCTGTTCCAGCTTGCAAGCCCAGAATCACGATCTTGCTGAGGATGGAATGCGCCACAGCGCGAGGGCCATGGCGCACCTGAGCCTCCGGAGCAAGCGAGTCTGCGACATTGACTGAAGCTGTGCTCATGCAGCCTTCCGTTGTTCCCGAATAGCTGGTGAAACCTGACCGAGGAAATTCAATAGTCGTTTCTGAAATATGCTCATGTCATAACGCTGGGCATTCCGCCTGATAGCAGATGGATCCCATATCTGGCTCTCGTGTTTCTCAAGAGCCTGAATCAGAGATTCAGTTGTTTGCTCGCGGAACAGCCCCCCGTTCAGATTTTCGATGACAGTCTCTGTTGCACCGCCCGCACCATATGCCACTACTGGTCTTCCAGCAGAATTGATTTCCAACGGAGCGATGCCAAAATCTTCTTCGCCGGGAAAAATCAATGCGCGGCAACGGCCTGCATGTCGATTCACTACGATATCCGGCTGGCGTCCAAGAAACTTCACCGTGGGACCGGACAAGGCCTCTAGCCGAGCACGTTCCGGGCCGTCACCTATGACCATCAGGCGGCGGCCAGTCTTGGTGCAAGCTTCAACAGCGAGGTCGATACGCTTATAGGGAACCAACCGCGAGAGAATCAGATAATAGTCTTCGATATCTCTGCGGGGTTTAAAGCGAGATGTGACAATCGGCGGTTCGATTACTTGAGCCTCTACTCCAAATGCGGATTTCAATCGTTCCGCGACAATGTGCGAATTGGCAATATAGTAATCGGGACGCGATGCTGCGCGCATTTCCCAATGCTTAAGCCCCTTTACCATGAAGTCCAACGCAGTCTTTGTCGCACTGCCGAATTTTTCGCGCGCCATATAGTCCTGAAAACGCCATACCCACCGCATTGGATTATGGCAGTAACACACATGGACTGCACCAGGTCGTCGCTTTAGACCCTTTGCATAGCCGCAACAACTACTCACGATTAAGTCATATGCGTCCAGATGAGTCGTTTCTATGGCAAATGGATATAGCCAAAAATAATGGCGGTATAACTTTGATTTCGCCGGTAACGACTGCATCCATGTGGTTCTAGGATGTGTTTGGCGCAGATAGGGTGAGAGCCGCTCTGGTACTGCAAATGTTGTATACAGATCTGCCTCAGGAAGCGTCTGATGAAGCGCTTCAGTCACCCGCTCGGCACCTCCCATTTGTGCAAGATAATCTTGAAATAGAGCGATCTTAGACATGTTGATCTCCTTGTACGTCGTCAAGTCCTGGGAGTAATAGCGGAGCTTGCACATTCCATTCCGTACCAGGCAGATTTGTAAGTCCTGCATAAAATGTGTGTAACTTGGAAAGAAACCGTGCGAGGGAAAACTGTGGACATACGACATCGTGTGCAACTCGTGTGACTCGTTCAAGCGAGTCTGTGTCCTTTGAAAGCTGCAGCAACATCGACGCTAGACCGGCTGTGTCACCTTTTTCAATCAGCCAGCCGCTTTCAGAATCTGTGACGATTTCTGGTATGCCTCCGATGCGTGTCGCAAGCACAGGAGTGCCACTCGACATTGCTTCCACAAGCACAAGCCCGAATGGCTCTTCAAAAGAGTTCAGCACCAACAGGTCAGCTGACTGCAATACGGCAGAGATGTCATTGCGTTCGCCTGTAAAGTGCACCCTGTCGCTCGTCCCAGCGGCAATTGTCATAGCTATCAGTTCATCGCGATATGCTTCTTCATGAGAGAAGACGGGCTTGCCTACAATTGCCAGATGCGCTTGTGGTGTGTCGTCATATATTAGAGAAAATGCTTCCAACAGTTCTCGCAGACCTTTGCGGGAGCAAATCTGTCCCACCGCACAGATCAGGAAAGTCTGCTTCGGCAGTCCGAGTTCCTGCTTCAGCGGAGATTCACCTCGATGCTTGAGTGGGAAATTACTCAAATCTGTGCCGTTGTGGATCACACAGACTCTCTCTTTGAAAGGTAGATGTCCGCAAAAGGCCGTGGCCGTTGCATTTGAAACGGCGATGATCTGCGTACGGCGGGATAAGTACGCGAGCGTTCGGATAGCCGTGCTCAGGGGGTGACGCGGAAGAGTGTCGTGTACGTGCCATATAACAGTCCTGCCCGTTCCAAGTGTTGCAAGCGTTGCCGCGATTCCAGCTCGAACCGTATTAGCATGTACAAAGTCAGGATCGGAGTGTTCGATTTCTTTCCGGGTTGCGCCAATCACATTGGCAAGAGAGGCCACATAACGCACCAACTCGCTTAGACGCCATGTGAACCGCGCGTGGAGGGTTGGTATGGTTGCGCATGGCACGCCTTCAGCTTCCAGTAATTGCTGTAGGTCGCCTTCAGCAGGGCAGAGCACGGACGGTTCATATTGAGACAGATCCAGTCCACGCAACATGCTTAAAAGGACTTTTTCTGCTCCGCTTACTTTCCCAGTGTGGTTCGTATAAACAATGCGCCGCTTCCGGAGAGTCATTATGCAGCACCTCGTCCTTTGATCACCGCGGGAAAGGTCATTGCGAGTATCTTCATATCCAGCAGCAGAGACCAGTGATCGATATAGTGCAGGTCAAGTGCAATCCAGCGGTCGAAGCTGACGTTACTGCGCCCGCTGACTTGCCACAGACAAGTCAATCCTGGCTTCACACTGAATCTGCGCATCAACCATGCTTCTGAGAATCTGCCTACATCACGTGTATTGAGCGGTCGCGGGCCTACAAGAGACATTTCGCCCTTCAGAACGTTGAATAGCTGTGGTAATTCATCAATAGAGGTCTTGCGGAGGAACGCGCCAATCTTCGTTATTCGCGGATCCGCGAAGATCTTGAATACAGGGCCGCTATTCTGATTCATGTGTTCAAGCGCCGCCTGGCCAGCTTCCGCGTTCTCTACCATGCTCCGAAATTTGTAGATATAGAAGGTGCGCTTATTCAAACCGTAACGTTCCTGACGAAAAAATACCGGCCCCTTACTCGTCTTCTTTATCAGGATCGCAACCACCAGGAAGAGCGGTGAGAGTAAGACCAGGCCCAAAGCTGCGCCAGTGACATCGAGTGCGCGTTTCAAGTGATTGCGATAGTCATCGTGCACCATTTTCAGCACGACCCTGCGATAGTCCTGGCCTTCGCTGTAAACCTGTTTGGCAATCGATGTCTCGAACAGATCTGCGCAATATTGCAATTGCACGCCTGCTCGCTCACATATCTCAATCACCTTTTCGATTGCAGCATAATGTGACTTCATTGGTAGGGTGATTACAACTTCCACCTGCCTCATCAGAATGTCTTCGAGATCACTGATCTGCCCCAGCAAACGGTCCGTTACTTCTGGTGTGCTGAAGGGGCGGGATTCCACGAACCCCAGCAGCTTATACTTCCATTCCGGATGAGATGTGAGATCGTGATAGACGCGTTCGGCACGCGGGCCACCACCGACAATGACAATATTTCTGGTCTTGCGAAAATGTGGGCGTATGTGTAGCTGGAACCCGCCAAGCAAGACTCGTAGAAAAAGGACACCGCTGTTGGCAAGCAGCCAGAAGAGGAACGTATTGCGCCAGAAATGACCGTGATGCCATGATATGGCAATTACGCTGCCCGCAATCACAGCGCAAAGCACAGTTGAGAGCATTAATCGACCTGCAACACCTTCCAGTGAGCGGACATGTTGCGACGTATAAAGTCCGCAATAGCCGAATGTCGCCCGCCAGATAATCCAGCACATCATGACAACGGCGAAGTGTTCGACTGACAATCTAATCGTCAGCAGATCAAGCAGCTTATCTCCATGCTGGATACCACTTGCGGAGAGTGCCAGATAGACCAGTATGACGCTGAGCAGCGCAAGGTCGATAACGCTGCAAAATGGGCTTATGATCCCCTTCACAACAGCTTGAGGAAGTCTGGTATACGGTTCGCCTGGTGCCGGAAACACACTTACAGCGGTTAACTTTTCCTGCGCAGCTTGCATAGCAACTCCTGTTCTCCCCTCACTGGATCCTTATGGAATCCGGGCCCGTCTTGCCGGCCATGCCGGGTTTATGGAATCGTAGTCGGGTCGAAGTAGAGCCCCAGGTTTGTGGCTTTCATAAAGCGCGAAAGATGTTCGAGCTTATTGCGTGTCACCAGCAGCATGTCGCCGGGTTGCAGCTCGGCGTCGTGCTCAAGGTCTGATGTGCGGTGGACATTATGCAAATTCAGTTGCCGCACCTCCGCCATTTGCTGATTGATTCTCCGAAATAACACGACTTTGGTGTCGCGGGCAGAGTCCTTGAATCCTCCGGCGAGCATAATAGCCTGCAAAGCAGTTGTATCGTCGCGGAGCTCGAACTTGCCTGGCTTGGCAACTTCACCGGCAACCACGATGTAAGGATGCTCGAAATCCTTGAGGGTGAGATTGAGTTCTGGATGGTTCAGCCGGCTCGAAGCCATCTTGATAATCTGGTCATGCACCTCATCAAGCGTGAGACCGGCGATCTTAACATCGCCGACGATATCCAACGTGACATATCCATCGGGTTGAATCGTGACTGTTTGGTTGAACTCAGGTGTGTACCGATAATCCAGTGAGATTACGTCGCCTGCATGGAGTGTGTAACGAGTTCTCTGATGAAGCTGTTCATCAGCGTGAGATATCTGGGGAATAAAACAAAATACAAATGTAAGTATCACAAATACCTTTTTCATCGTATGCTCCCTTTCTTGAAGGTGGAGTTCCAACGATTTACAGTCTTCGATAGATCCATTCGGGGACAGGATAGGTGCGCTTATTCAGCACATGACCGAGTAGCTTTCCTTGTGCCGTCTCGATTGCTCGTTCGGCTTGTAGTATCTGTCCGCGACGGGTTTTGTTTGCCTCGCTAACGAGAATCACGCCGTCCACAAATGGGGCCACGCTCAACAGGTCGCCAGATTCTTTCAGTGAAGAGCAGTCGATCAGTGCATAGTCAAATTCATTTCGCAAAAGGTCGATGCAGTCGCGCCGGTATTGCCAGCTGCCATCCCAGCGCCCTGCCCCTTCCGGAAGAAGGAGCGACGTGTCGGTCATTCCAATTTCACTTATGTTGCCGTTTGATCGGGACAAGGATCGACGAAGCACCTCAACAGTGGGCTCGTAGAGCTTGCGCAGAAAACGCGCATTGATCCGCGCGACTGAATTGATCTCACACTTTGCCAATTCATGCGACAAAGTCCGTGTAATGTAGGTAACACCTTCATCTGGATTTGCAGATGTCAGCGCGACCACCATTCCAGCCTTTTCTTCTTCTCGCGGCTTCTGAAAGACACTATAAATCAGCGTGTGGTATATGGATCCCCACGCAGCATCCGTTGCCAGCGGCATAGTCTCTTCTTGAAATTCGCTCGTCGACTTCCTCATGATGCTTGCTTCTCCTTCCGCAATTTCTCGAACGCGGCGCTCATTCTCTTCATATCGGCAGGAGTTTCAGGTGTCAGGGTGATTGATAGTCTTTCCGATTTAGGTCGCCGTTCCGGATACTTACCCTGATGGCGGTCCAATGGCACTGTGGCAAGCAAGGGGTATCGGGATAGCATGTCCAATTCACGCGGGGTTGCGATCGTAGGCCGCCCCATCTCTGCGAAAAAGACCATGAAGCTGGCAAGAAATAGCGCTGTGAAGCTGCCAAGCAGCAGGTCTACAACAGGCTTCGGACGGAATGGAGTGATAGAAAATGTAGGCGCCTGAGCAACCGCAACGTTCAGCAGTTTGTCTGCGTCCATGGCGTATGCCATCTGTGCTTCGTCACGCTTCTGTGCATAGAGCTGGTAGTTGGTCTCAAGCTCGGTCACCTTCTGGCGCAGGGTTGTATACGCGACAGTTGAACCTTCGACATTAGAAAGATTGTTTTGTAATTGCTTGACCTGTTCGGCCAATTCGCCACGTCGTGCCTTCAGGGCTTGACGTTCCGCCTGGTTCTGCACGATGGAGGTTGTTACCTGCTCCCACACCGGGTTCACATCAGAAGAGTGCTCCTGCGAAGTCATCTGTTGGGCGTTCTTAAGAGATGTCTTCGTGTTGGCAATTTGTTCATCGATCTCCTGCACAAGGCGGTCCTGCGGCGTGAACTTTGTAAGCAATGACGTGCGCTTGTTCTGTAGTTCAGCTAACAGGGTATTCAGCCGTTCTACAGAGTAGTCGTTAGGAATCGTTCGTTCCTGTGTGTTTTGTCTCGTCGGAATAGACCGGAGTTGATACGTCTGCATGGCGAGCCGGTCGGAGACTTCGCTGATTTGCGCGTCAGTGCTGCGCAGTTCGTTTTGTGCGTCGGTAACTTGGTGATCTATTGTCTGTTCTGTGTCCGGGAGGGACACGATCTGTTGCTTTTGCTGATAACTTGCCAGCTGCTGTTGTGCATCATCCAGCTCTTTCTTGTATCGTGCTGCTTCCGTCGCAAAGAACTGAGAGGTTCCAGCAGGGTGCCCGATTTCCTTGTGCTTCGACAGAAATGCATCGAGGAGACGATTCAGCATCAGGTTTGCAGTACGCGGATCACCTGCCGTATACGTTACTTGGATAACATTCGATTTGCGGACTAAATTGATCGTGAGATGTTTATTGAATTCCTCAAGGGCTTTGTCGTGTGCCTTTAGCTGTAGAGGTGTTAATGTGTGAGCCGATTGCTCATTCCACCTTGGATCGACGACAACACTGGCTAAACTGCGGCTACGCAGCACTTCGATCTCTGAGTTGATTTGTTCTTCCGTGACCTCATTTACCATGACGCTTCCCGTTGAGCGCTCCGGGGTTATAAGGTAATTACCACGGGCATTCTGAACGAGAATGTTCATTTCAGACTGGTATTGCTTAGGTGTGAGGAGGGTATAGGCGAACGTCATTGCGACGACGCTCACCACAACGATCAGCCAAAGCCATCGGTGACGAAAGGCTGATTCAACAAACGGGCGGATGGAACTAGTTTCTTGCCCGGAACCACTTGGAAGACTCTGCATAAGCGATGGATCTCTCCCGTGTAAGGTTGAGGTCTTGCAAAGGCAGATGAGTTAGCTTGTCCGGCTCCGATTCGCCGCTCACTCATTACGGTGGGCGGTCGACGAATGCGCTATTAACTAGAAATAACCCAACCATATGGAGGATGGCATCGCAAGCACTTGCCGATTTGAGCAGCTGAGGTATGCCATTTT
>Ga0206863_1098_pt1 | contig 30518 bp, 25 predicted proteins | sample Alteio_BWOrgCont_41_FD_152634 | JGI IMG/M metagenome (GOLD analysis project Ga0206863, IMG submission 152634) | Enriched cells from forest soil in Barre Woods Harvard Forest LTER site, Petersham, Massachusetts, United States -... | ecosystem: Environmental > Terrestrial > Soil > Temperate forest >...
ATGGGTCCCACATATTAAGTTGAATCAGGACTCGCGTGCTAAGGGCGTTGGTTCGATGGGCAAAGCAACAACCGCGGAAGCATCAAATTCTCTCCCTATTACGGTGTTACGCCCAAATTCACAGGTCTCTGAGGCGTTCCGTTCGCTGCGGACCGCACTTTTGCTCACATCGGCTAGAATGCCACCTAAGACAATTTTGATCACAAGCGCTTTGCCTGGAGACGGGAAAACGACAGTGACCATGAATCTTGCTACAGTCCTCGCCCAGCAGGGGGCACGCGTGTTGCTGGTCGATGCCGACTTGCGGCGTGGCTTAGTGGCGGAGCGTCTGAATATAAAGCCAAATTTTGGATTAAGCGGGGCTCTCGCCGGAGCCGGCATCTGGCGTGATGCTGTTGAAACCATACCAGAAGCGCAAAATCTATTTATTCTCCAAGCTGGAATGCGTCCTCCGAATTCAGCGGATCTGCTTGGATCCTCCAAGATGCACGAGCTAATCGAAGACTGGCGAGCGGAATTCGATCATGTGATCATCGATAGTTCCCCATGTCTCGCTATTACGGATGCTGTGCTTGTGGCACAGAAGACGGATACAGTTCTTCTGGTGTCAAGAATTGCTCACACGCCGCGTGCCAGCCTGCGGCGTGTCGCCGACCTGCTTCGATCTAGCAACGTTCACGTCGCGGGTATTGTGATCAATGATGTTGGTGTGACCGATGACTATTATGGCTATGCTTACTCGAAATATGCCGCTTATTACGTAGATGATGGAGCGTCAAGAAATAACGACATTCCTGGCTAAGCATACGGCTCTAATTAAATTCGCCGCAACGTCTTGTCTTTGGCTCAGAGAAGCTTAGGATGCCGATGTTGGACATTTGTAGTCTGTCATTTACAACGTGGGGGATATCTTGCCTGTTGGAGCAGCTCGTCGTTATTATTTTAAGCAGCTTATCGACCGAATAGTTTTCGTGTTATCCATTCCCCCTGTACCAGGACCTTGACTCTACACCGCCATAGTAGAAGTGGACAGTTACGTGGCTATGAGGAAATTAGTGTGGAGGAACTTCCATCATGGGCCGATTTACTCTCGTTTGAATATTATGCTCAAGCTTTGTATCGGATGCATCGTGCTCCATCAGGACACCAATTGGTGCACCATCAATAGTGTTGTTTTTGATGGTGGTACGAACCTGTCGGACGCGCAGGTGGATACCCCACTTGGGCGCATCATGAATTTGGTTTCCTTCGATCACAATATCTTTGGTTGTGGCAAGACAGATACCACCCCTTCCATCTGACTGGATGATATTGTCAAGAATCTGTATGTCTTGAGCCCAGTTCAAGGCGATGCCCGCCGCCGGAAGGGAAGAGTCATCCATTTGAAGTGATGAATGCGTGATTGTGTTCTTGATGACTTTTCCACCATGTACACCTTGCAGATAGATTCCGCTTCCCGCCGTGTTAGTGATGTGATTGCCAATGATGCTCTCATCTATAGGAGTCGGCCAAAGGGTGATCGGAGTGTCAGCTGTAAATCCAGGCTGCACAGCTGTCCTATAGAAAAGCACCCCGTAGCCGTTGTTATTGCACGGTTGAACACAGATATTCCCACCATCAATCGTGTTGTTTGAGATCACGTCATGGTCGGTATCAAACATCGCAATTGCAATATTCGTGGTGTTGCCAGACATTACGTTGTGGTCTATATAGATGTGCTGTGAACGCTTCTTGAAGTAGTTCCAGATGATCGTCGAGCCCTTTCCAGGACCCGCCCCAACATCAATGAATTTGTTGTTGGTGATCCAAACCTTATCATCATTGCCAAGAAAAATGCCCGATTGGTCTCCTGTTCCGTGAATACCTTCAATTTGAAGATGGTCTAGTACGACATTTGTGGATCCATAGATATTGATGGCGTGATTTAGGTTGGCTCCTGAGCCATGAATCGTGAACGATTTCAGCTCAACTCCGGAGTTATTTTCGATGATAATGCCATTGTCCAGGGAAGTACCGGGTGCAAATACAAGCTTTGTACCTTCGCCACCCGTAATCGAAATCGGCTGTGAGGTGGCCGGCATCCTCAGGGCTGCGGTCAAGAGATATGTATTGTTTCCGAGTTGTAGCCGTGAACTGGTCTTTGCCGCGGTTGTGATCGCCGCGATAAACGCTTTTGTGTCATCCGTCTTGCCATCGCCCTTCGCGCCAAACTGTGAGATGGAGACAGTCTGGGTGAGGGGCAGGGACGGAGGTTGCGGCACCTGCGCGTTCGCAATCAGCCGAAATGCGAAGAGCAATAGCACTAACCTATATGGGGCCATAATAAATTTCATTATGCCACTGGCACGGGTTTCCTGCGTACTATTTCTGGACCTGCTGCACACTTCCATTACCTAAAAGACCTGCCAACATCTCTCAGATCACAAGGGTTCAGCATACAAAGCTCCTAATAAACGGTCAGTTGGCCAAGCGTCACATTAGATGTTGACGCGCAAGTATGGACTGCGCGCCTTCTTTCTAAATGTCATGTTGAAGACTGACTGGCCGTCGGTGACAGCAATTGCCAATCAATTTCCAGCGTCGTCCGGTGTATTAGGGATTCTGGCAATGGCGTGGCAGGGGCGTATGAGAGTCCATGGTGAGATCCTGCGTGAGCCAAGCTGTCCGGCCCCAGGACGAAGCAACCTCTTCGACGTAGTGATCATCAGTCCAAATCGGTCAAAGCTGCGCAGACAGAACTGAGAGCAGGGCGCAGCACGACACGGACAACAGACAAAGGATCAAGTAGCGCGTGGCGGTTGATACGAAAGAAATGATAGCGATGATCGTGCATTCGACTGGCATTCAAGGGTAGAGTAGAAGCCATTGTTTACCGTGCAGCCATCTTCGCAGATGGCAGATATTACGGACAAGCGGATCTTTTGGCGGAGATGTTCAGCTTCGTGATGGAAGTTCCTCAAATGCAGCTGTTGGTGTCCTGTCCGAGCGATGTATCACCGAACGCACCTTCGCATGACTCGGATCGTCTTGCCGTCTCTCAACGTCTGCGAACTCAACGGCGATTGAGCCGAAATCCGTGACCCATATCGCCCTTTGCATGTCAACTCTGCCGGCGTTCAATTTAGTTTTGGGCAATTGTCAAGGATGCTTGCACTCGACGCCGAGGCAGTTAGTCCAACGCGCCTCGGACTCTACACTATGGAAACGAGGATCGAGAGAGTCGCCAAATTTTGCACGGCGGATTTCGGTGAAACCAGCGGTCCCGAGTTCCTCTGCCATTCCCTTGTAGTCCCACATCCAGAAATGCCTTGAGCGTCCGAAAAGCGCGCGCGGCATAGCTCGGATTCCCCGAGTAAGGCAATTCTCCCCGAGGAAGCTGTCCTGCATGAAGCGAGAGCTTGCATTGGGAGAAGGATCGGCGAGATAGCTCTTTGTGAGCTGTTCAAGGTCCGGAACCACTAGACGAAAAATACCGCCAGGGCGAAGGTAGCTGAAAATATTTCTGAGTGTAATATGAAACTCATCAAGAGCCAGATGTTCCAGCACGTGGGAGCAATAGATGGCTTGCGTCGACTGCGCCGGGATGGGAAGACCCTTAATCACGTCTCCATATTTAATGTTCTTTGGGAAATCTGGGAAGCCCTTTTTGACCAGTAAGGGGGTGAGGAAAGGAATCCGGCTCTGTAGCCAAAATGTAGGACTAGCGTCGAAGTTCTGCCAGTCTTCAGGAGCACACAAACCGCAGCCAAATTGCACATACTGGTGTTCCATGCGACGTATTATACACAGCGTAGGTCAAGGTTTGAGCTCGGCGAGGAGGGCAAATCTCCGAGTTCGTGCTGATTTCTTCTGCTTGTTCTATTTCTTATGCGTGACGCACTCCTCGAGTTGAGTAACAGAGCTACAGATTCATTCCGGGAACTCATGCGATAACAGGAGATTGGAAGGTTGTACATGTCATTTCCAGGGCAGAGAAAAATTAAAGGATGAGAATAAAAGGCGCCTATCACTCAAATGAACCGGGACATTCCTCAATGGTAATGGGTCTCGCCTCGTGGCATATTCATTCGGCGGATTCCTCCATCAGCTTCTGGATAGTTTTTAAGCCTAATGAATTGCCATTCGAAATGAGGATCAATTATCTGGACATTACTTAGTCCATAACTCCTTAGTTGTCACGGCGCTTTCATCCACCGCCGGGACCTGATCTGGAAGAACATGGTCCGTAGAAGGTGCCAACCGATCTTTCATGCTCAGGAATCTCTCTTCAAAATATTTGCGCGATAGACCGGCTACTGCAATCGAGATAGCAACAACAACCGCGAACCGAATCCACATGATCTGGAATGTCGCATTTTCCGGTGTCATCCTGGGGTGTACCTCCGCCAAAATCCGATCGTACCAGCGGAACATCTGGAGATGAATAAGATACATGCCGTAGCTGATGGAGCCCAGATATGCAAGTCCCGGAACTTTTTGTACATGCGCGAGTTTACCGGAAAAGGTCAGGAGAAGGAGAAGAAGGACTCCGGCGAAAAACAGGTTCCAGACGGTAACCTGAAACATGGCGCCCAGTAGCCTCGTCCTCGTCAAAATGCCATATCCCTTACCTGCATATATGACCGCAATGCATATCAATATCGTGAAACATCCGATCAGACGGGTGATTTTTCGCGAACCGAAACGCGAGCGTAGCTGTATTGCGATAAGCGAGCCGGTAGCTAGTCCATCTACTACCAGCCAAGTATAGGAGTTGATTCGTAGTAGGTTGCCATGCATTAGGAAGAATTGCGCTCGAAGTAGCGGGCACGCGACGATCAGCGCTGCCGTTGTTACCGCCAGGCCCCATATTTTGGTGCGTTTCACAAGCAATGGCCATAGCAGATAGAAATGTTCCTCAACTGCTAGCGACCACAGCGGACCATAGGATATCGCGACTCCGAAAAGAGGCGTAAGGTTTGCAAGATAGATAAGGCTGAGAGCTGCGAATTGAATTGAAGAAGCCTTGGTCAAAACAAGGAGCAGTAATAATGCATAGTAAGCAGGCAGGATACGGAGAGCGCGGCGGATGTAGAAGTTGCGGTAGTACAGACTTCGCGATTTTGAGTCTAACAGAATACCGGTAATCAAAAAACCGGAAAGAACAAAGAACAGATTAACCCCCAGCCATCCTCCCGAAGTGAAGCGTAGGAACACGCCAGGTACGCCTTTCAGCCTTGTCCCATAAGCACTTGCGAAGCCATGCACAAGAAGTACAAGCAGAATTGCCACTCCTCGGACGGCGTCCAACTCAGGCATCACCTTCCTTAGAATTCCTGCCTGCTCCCTCACGGATTTTGTCGTAGTCCCTTCCAACGTTTATCTCTCCGACTTGAGCATTTTCTTCGATGGCATGCAGCTGCGCAATTGCCCTATTTATTGTAGACTGGCTAGCGTGAACGACGGTTCCATTTCGACTGCACAAAGTCCAGTGAAAATATAGCGAGCTGATTACCAGATTGCACCGGATGTTTTGCCGAGCTTCAACATGCTGCATTTCCAGATTGAAGTGTGGAAGCAAGTAAGGTCACTAACCATTTCGGGACGATGTACGTTTATTGATTTCTGTTCCATCCCCAGCTGTATTAGCCGGATTTATCGATCGGTCTTTATTTAGTTGGCATAGAAAGAACGGTATCGAGCGAGAAGATAAGGCATTCTCGGGGTAGCTATCGCGAAGGGTGGGTATGAGAAGAGTTGCCTGGCTTACTTCTGGATTTTCTCCTTACAGAGTTCCCTTGTGGAACGCTCTTTCTGACATCATTCCCACCAAAATTTTCCTATTGTCTGAGCAGGAAAAAATTCGCCAATGGAAGCGAGACGATTCTGCCCTCCGGGTTGGGCTAGAGAGGATTCCGGGGAAGCAGATTTACATACGGCGCCTGGACTGGAGCTTGAACGTTTCATACTTCTCAGTGCAAAAAAAGCTTTCCATCTACGATCCGGATGCGCTGGTCATCGACGGTTACGAATCTCCTGGATATTGGGCCGGCCTTCATTGGGCACGCGAGCGCAAAATCACATCCGTGATGCATTCAGGGAGCACCAATCTCTCTTCTGTGATGATGGGTGTCAGTCTATTTGATTTCGTCAAGACTCAGTTCGTCAAACGTTTCGATGCCTACTACACCTACGGCAAGTACGCTGCTGAATATCTGGTGGGGCATGGAGCAAGGGAGTCTCATATTGTCATTGGGCAAAACCTTAGTGACACTTCTCTGACTGTTACCTGTGATCGCATTTCAGGTAGACCGAGTCCAAGTCTGTTGTATGTTGGTCAGCTCATCCCGAGAAAGGGAGTGCTGGAGATGATTCAAGCTCTGGACGATCTCAAGGACTTGCCATGGCACTGTACTATAGTGGGCAGTGGCCCGCTTCAGTCTCAAATTGAATCTAAAATCAAATCTTATGGGATGGAATCGAGAGTGATCTTAGCTGGTTCTCATGGTGCGGTCGAAACGGCCCTTCTATATCGACAACACGATATTCTCGTGATGCCATCACTCCGCGAAGTGTGGGGCTTAGTGACAAATGAAGCTCTGCTTTCGGGATTATTTGTCGTTGGATCAAACCAAGCCGCCTCATGTCTGGAGCTCATTCAAGATGGAATCAATGGGGTTTTGGTTGATCCCACACCAGTGGGAATTCGGGAGGGTTTACGCCACGCCCTTTCGACGCCATTGCCTAAACGCACGCGGGTGCGCGAAACGGCGGCGCATATTACTCCGGAAGGTGAGGCCGGTAAGTTATGGCGAGCACTTCAGCTCGCAGAAGATGTTTGTCGTCAGAGAGAACGTTGATTTGAGACGAGGGAAGTTGTTGGAGGACGGACCTGACGATTCGCTGTGCCAAAATAATTTCTGGGAGTGAATGGCACGCTGTGAGAATCAATGCATAAACTATCGCCTTGCCGAAGCATAAAGGAATCAAGGGCAGAGGTTTTCGATATCGCTCATGTAGCGCAGCCTTCCGATCCGGATATGCCGTGCCCAGTGAAGGTGTGAAGGCGTGAAGACCTACCTGCTCGAGTGCCTTTCTTCGTTGTTGAGTCTCTTATGAAGCCATCATTTTCCAGGCTATTACATCGGTGGTTTCCACGGGGTGGGTTTGCCAGAAGTACCTCTATCCTGGCTGGCGGAACGGCCATGGCGCAGGGGATTGCGGTGGCAGCATCGCCGATCCTGACCCGTATCTATAAGCCGAGTGATTTTGGTGCCCTTCTGGTATTTACCGCTCTAATGGGTCTCACCGTGGTAGCTGCTGCCGGGCGCTATGAGGTTGCTCTGCTTCTGCCAGAGGACGAACAAAGCTCAATTGATCTCGTTGGCTTGGCCATACTCTGCGTCTGCCTTACCGTGGCGCTAACTACGGGAATCGTGATTATCTGCCATTACCACTGGATGCTTCCTTCCAGCATGTTGGTTTTGAAGGGCTATTTATGGCTTCTTCCGATCAGTATATTCGGAGGGGGCCTGTATCAGGTCTTAAGCTACTGGGCCATGCGTCATGGTGGCTACAAGCAGATCGCCTCTACGAAGTTCACTCAAGCAGGCGCGCAGGTAATAACTCAGCTTGGCGCAGGCTTAGTAATCCACGGCCCTCTGGGACTTCTCGTCGGCGATGGCGTAGGGCGCATCATGGGAAGCGGACGATTTCTGCGCGACTTGTGGCGGGATCATGCTGCGAAGATTCGCGCCATTCGCATATCACGAATGGTAAGACTTGCGTCTCAATACCGCGACTATCCGCTCGTCTCTATGTGGGGAGCATTGATTAGTGCCTCGGGCTTATCTCTGACAGCCTTACTTTTAGCCCAATACTATGGTGGACAAGCTACGGGATGGCTTGCTCTCGTCAACCGCGTTCTGGGAGCGCCTGCTCAACTCATCGGAATGAGCGTTGCGCAGGTATACACATCGGAGGCAGCGAAGCTATCAAGATCGGATCCCAAGCGGCTCATGCAAATCTTTCTCAAGACCACCCGGCGCATGCTCTATATCGGGCTCCCCCTTTGTGTCTTGTTTGTGATCCTTGCTCCGTGGATTTTTCAGTTCATTTTTGGACGTGAGTGGCGCGAGGCCGGAGAATATGCCCGCTATTTGGCGTTCATGTTCTATGCTAGTTTTATCAATTCTCCTGTCACCATGACCTTGACCATTCTTGAGCGGCAGCGAGCACAATTTGCGTGGGATATTTCAAGATTAGTGCTTACAGTCATTTCAATGGTAGTGCCCCATCATTTTGGTTGTGGTCCACGAATTGTGATTCTTGCATACGGAGTTGCGACGACTCTAATGTATGGCGTTCATTGGACACAATCGTATTTCGCAATCAAGCATCATGCGGATCGGGCGACCATGGCGTTGGCGAGTTCAGGCAACGCAAAGGTAGGCTGAAGAGATGAGAATTCTCAAGCAGATGAGTCGGAGCGAAAGTGGCGATGCGAGTAAAGTTAATCTTCGTTCGATTTTGCGGCTCAGCATGCCGTTCTCTGTTCTGATATTTTGCGCCATCTTCAACTGGTCGTATGTAGAGTGGATATCTCCCGTTTGGGGCTATGGAGGCCTTACCTACAAATCGCCTAATCCAGCTTTGTTGATTTTTGGGTATGTCTTGGCGGGGACACTGTGTGTATTTTCACCACTGAGAATTCGGCGACCGAGTCAAGTCATCTACTGGATTTTGTATTTCACTGTCTTTATACCTGGACTGTTTGTCCCTCTTTTTTTGCAGTTGGACAACGAGTTGACACTGCTGCTGATGCAGTTGAGTATGACGAGTGGAATGCTATTGATTGCCCTTTCGTACCGGATGCCACTCATAAGATTCCAACTTTACCCGATTCGTCCCAGGTTATTTTGGGCGATATTCTTCATTATTTTTGGGCTAGCCAATGCGATTCTCTTTGTCGCTTTTCGGAACAATCTCCACCTCGCCTCCCTCAAAGAGGTTTACGAAGTGAGATTTCGGTCGAGGGAGGTAAGTCAAGAATATTCCGGAATTAATTACATTTCCAACTTGCTCAACTACGTAATAAACCCTTTTCTGATTGCATATGGACTTTACAGCAAACGGCGAATGCTGATCGCGCTTGGCAGCGCCGGCCAGATATTTATTTACGCAACTGCGGCGTTAAAGTCAGTGTTGTTCGGCCCTATACTAGTCGTTGCTTTTTACTACTCGCTAAGAAAGGACCGTGGAGGCTGGGCTCCCAAGATAGGTCTCTTGTTCGCGGGCCTCTTCTTTTTTCTTACAACTTTTGTCATTGGGGCAAAGCCTGGAATTCTATTCAATCTCGCTACAGTAACGCTTGTGCGTAGCTTTGCTATGCCGGGTTCTTTCATTGCGTTATACGAGCATTTTTTCGAGAACTTTCCGCATACTTATTTAAGTCATGTTACGGGTATTAGCCTGCTGATACATTCACCGTACCAACTACCTACCGGTATGGAAATTAGCACTTTTTACTCGGGGGGGGGGGGGCAAATTCGGCCCGGCGCAGGAGAACGCCTGCTTCTTTGCGATGGATGGAATTGCCGGGTTTGGACTGCCGGGAATTCCGATTATGGGTATTATCTGTGCCGCTGTATTCTGGGCTCTGGATTGCTGTACCCGAAAATACCCAATTGCGTTTTCTGCATCAGCTCTAACAATGTGCACTATTTCTCTTACCAATAGTTCACTGTTTAGTACCCTTCTGGGAAATGGGCTGATGGCATGGATGCTGCTGTTTATCTTCCTGCCCCATTATTTTCTGGAGATGGACTGCCACGTGAATGTTTAGGAAGCTCCAGAATCTCGGTTGGGAATTCTTGAATTGCACGCGACGTCCATTCTTAGCACGTGTAAAGCCCCCCTTTCTTGAGGTGACGTCACGCCGCTCAGTGGGATATTTATGCTGCATCTGAAGCTGACTCTTACCTTTTGCAGAACAGCATGCTAAGGAGCTACTCGAATCGTCCAGCCGTTTCAATATCAGCGAGACTTAAATACGAAATTGCAGCCCATCACTTTGAGACATTCATACCCATGCGTTGCAAGAAATCGCTTGATTTCCGATCCTTTGATCTCATCATTGGCTTCGCATATAACAATCTCTGGATGCATCACCTGCCAGTCAACCCCGCGCAACACGGCGATATCGTGGCCTTCTGTATCGACGGAGAGCAGCGAGACGGCTCGAGGGGCTAGATGTTTACGATACAACTCCGCAACAGTGACCACTGGAACCGAATATTCGCGAAGTAGTTTGGCTTTTCCTGTGGATAGCAACTCACTTGCTTCTTCTGGAACGCAGGTGGAGAGCAGCGAAGGGACCATTTCATAGAAGGTCAGCTCACCGACCTCGTCGCTGACGGCTGCGTTAATTTGAATGTCTCTTGGTCGAAATCGCCTATGCCTGGCATATAATCCGTGGATCGGTTCAACGACCAACCCTCTCCATCCCATACGATAGAGTAAAAAAGTATTGCTCATCATGAATGGGTGGTTACCGCCGATTTCGATGTAGAGGCCTTGACGGTCGCCGAAATAGTCACGCAAAAACAAGTCTTCACCGAATTGCGAGCAGCTCTGGCGTTTACCCACTTTCGCTAATCTCGCATAGTCGCGGCCTCTGGATAGAACCTCATATATACCCAGTTTTTGAAGCGCATAAACTATGTTGATTCTCGTCTTTTTTGTCATTCTCATTCCTGATCGATAACGTACACTATCTTTTACAATTCGATGCCACTATTTATAAACTTGTTATCTTGCGGTGCAAAACGCGCCTTACACTTCCAAGAGGACTCTTGCTCCTCCACGTCCCCCAGCATAGATGTACGCCAACAGTCACCTCACTCTCTACGAAGGAAAACCCCCCGAGCCTTAGCGGAGGATGAAACATGGGCCTTGGCGCGAGATACACGCCTTGATAGTGATTCTGTCGAGTGATAAAGAAGTCAGTTAAGCCCTCGGGGCCCGTGACCTTCTCAACCATCTCTTCGCGAATATCTTCCAAACGACCACCATTGAAGATATACGCAAGTAGGTCACGCCAGAATGGGTGGCCAGCCACTGATCCCATGACGGCATTTCCCAATCGGAACAATTGGTTTTCACTGCGAGAAATCGGGAGGACGCACGCGTGACACAAGATATTGGAATCGATTGCGCGTAATATTTTGTAGTCAGTATCAAAGTAGAATCCGCCATAGACGCTCAAATACATGTATCGAGCGATGTCTGCCTTGACTACACCGCGGCGAATGTGGTGGTAGATTTCCAAGAATTCTGGAAACTGATTAGCAACCAATTCGTCGTTCGCTGCATCAGTCCATAGCTTATAGTCCCATTCAGGTAACTTCGTACGCATGCGTGAGATCAAGCGACTCTCCTCGAGTGTGAGTCGCTTCGACGTCTGATGAATAATTTTCGGAATCATGAAACCTCGCGTAGATAAGTGTGAGCGCTAACTGAACCACAGGGAGTAGGCTGAAGGCGAAGCAGGAGGTTGCGTGTCTTCCATTCTAGCCGCATGAAGCAACTTCCACTGATCGGAGAACTTGCCGATGGGCGTGGTAGGCAAGTTGATCAGCAACTGCGTAAGATAGAGTTGCGGATCAACTACATTCCTGCGGCGAGTACTGGTCAGGTTGGAGAGGACGGTAGCGGTGCGTCCAGCTCGGCCATTACCGACGAAGAGGCTGTTTTTCCGATTTAGCACGACGCGCTTCATCTCTCACTCGCTGATGTTTTTATCGATAGGCACAGCGCCATCCGAGCAGAACGCGTTAAGCTCAGCCCACTGGCCCAGAGCGTGGTCCACCACCTCGCCATAGGATTCTTGGGTAGCAACTGCTTCCTCCAGCCAAGCAGCCTGTCGCGCAACTCGGCCAGCATCGGCGTCGATTGTTCCTGGTGCAGATTTAGGCGCTCCTCCATTGAGACATCCTTAGCTGGCTTTTCGACTGCATACAGAGCACGCACCCTCTCGATCGTTTCCTGCGCAATCTTGGGAGCGGACGTTTCCGCGTCGATCACCTTGCGTCAGAGGCGCCGCCATCCCCAGTAATTCCGACTTTTTACGCTCTAGGGCTGTTAGTCTAGCGTAGCGATTGAGAGACGGGACGGCGCCTCTCGAACCCGAACACTACCCCATATGAGCGCGCAAAAAGTTGGTTTCTTGCAGACTCTCAAGCTTCCATAACCCTAACGCTCGCGTGACGCACGGCTCGCCCTCAGGAGACCCGGAGGGGGTGTCTTCACTGATCAATGCAATGGGCGTCGGGAATCTAAACGGATCTTCAATTAGGGTAATCGGCCGGAAAGCACCGGTATGGATGTCCCAATTGATCTTTTGTAACGGGAATGTCGTCGTTAGCAAGTAGACTGCACCCGACCGGCGAAAATTGTGAATTGCCAGCGCAATGTCTCGAAAGCTCAGATGAATAAAGCAATCCCTGCACAAAACAACGTCAGATTTTGGGAGATCCGCTCGCGTAATATCGGCATGCATAAACCGCCTCAAGGGCGCCTTTTCGTGACGTTCGATGTTCCTCTCGATAACGGACTTCACGATGTCGACGCCAATGTACTCGATGCCCTCCAGTGAAATCCGCTGCATCCAAAAAAAATCACCACACGGCGCATCGAGAATTACCTTGACCCCAAGCTCTCTCAACAAGGGGGGGAGCAACTCTCGTACCGAACGAGTCGCTGCAAGATCTGAGCCTGCTCCCGATGCCGACTCGCGGCCACCCCACAATCCTCTATTGTAAGCCGATCCAAATGCGTCTTCCGCCGTTTTGCCAACTATACCCCGATATGCCCAATTCGCGCGGAAGGTCGAAACGGAGCGTAAGACATTCACTGGTAACATAGACTTAATAAGCTTTTTCACATTTCTATTCATCTTTGTCTCTCATGAATTGTTGTGTACTCATGCGGTAGTTGTGACCCCTCATGACAAATTTGTGCGCGAGTCCTTGCGATTGTTTGGTGGTGTGTACAGGGGCTGGAGCCCCTCTCATGGGCGATCTTCCGAATCAACCTCTCCGCGAATGCGGCCAATTGATACCTTAAGGTTGGGCATGTTGAGCAATATACACTACATCGATTCTGGAGCTATGCTTTGCGTCACTGCATGCCCGGAAGAAGAAGGCGGTCGGGTATTTACCCTTTTGTGCGCAGTTATCACGATTCAAGTTGAATGGAAGTAAATGTAAAAAATTTCGCAGGAGGTTTCACGCCTATATTGCCGGAGACAGAAGTGCGTTTCATGGCGTATGGGCAGTATGCAATATATGGCGCGAGGATGCCACACTCATCCCGACTTCGGAGTCTCTATGTAGAAACCCAAATTCCCGCCAAGAATTCGATACATAGTAGAGATAATAGCCATCGTGCCGTAGCGTGTCCAAGGCTAGCTTTGTATCCCTGGCCGTATAGCCATACATGCCGTGATGAAACTCCACCATGATTTGTTCAGGAAGGCTGCCTTGTTGGGCAAGGGTTTCAATCACCGCATATTCAGCACCCTCAACATCCATTTTCAAGATATCGATTCGCTTGTGATTCAGCCGCTGCATGATAGTGCCAAGATCAAGCACCTGAGCTTTAACAGGTTCTCCGTTAGACGATCCGCTACTCGATACTGTGTATGAGACGTGTGTGTCCAACTTTGGGGGATGGAATAACATTTCACCAGGTTTTGCGTCAATTCCAAATTCATGAAAGTGAAACTCTGGCGGCGTGGGTTGATCCTTTATCCACTTCACAGATCTTGGGGTTGGATCGAAGGCGTAAATCTGACAATGGAACCGCTCAATTGCTGCAAGGTCAAATGTAATATCCTCTCCGACACCAAAAGAATAAACAACGGAACGGTCAGATGTCATCGCAGGCAACAACGGCCATCGACCGTATTCTGAGCCGAGCACAATGTGATCGACCGCGACCTTGTTGGAAACAATTACATCTTTTCCGACAATTAGTCTAGCGAGGTGGCGCATATAGCGAGTACTGTCACGTATCGGCATTGTTGAAGTCACTTTTGCCTCGCGCAAAGGCTTTTATGAAAACGCTATATGTTCGGATAGGGCAGGTCAAGCTAAAGCGCGACTATTTTCTGTACGAGTCGGTTATCAAAGAATCACGAATAACCAATTGAGCAGTGTGAACGCAATGATGCTCGATTCCTGTAAAATTCTGCCAATGTAGTCGTGTTCTTCTAAAAAGAGGCGGTTTCCTGATTGGCTGGATTGCTTCTAAAGCCGGCTGATACTGATCATGCGAGTGCTCCAGGTACACAACCAATATTTCTCCGGCCTTGGTGGTGAAGATACCGTGGTGCGTCTCGAAGAAGAACTACTTCGCAGCCGCGGGCACGAGGTTCGTCAGCTTATTGTTTCGACTTCGGAGTTGAAGGGTGCTGGCGCTCTGCAGTTAATACAGGCTGCGGTATCATCGATATGGTCCGGCAGCAGCTATGACTCCGTTGCGAATGCAGTGAAAGCATTTCGCCCCGAAGTGGTCCATGTCCACAACACATTTCCCCTATTGAGCCCAAGCGTATATTATGCAGCTCGTCGCAATGGGGTTTGCGTTGTGCAGACACTGCATAACTATCGAATCGCTTGCGCAAATGGGCTATTGTTGCGGAACGGAATGCCCTGCGAAGATTGTGTAGGCCGGACGAAGTGGCGGGGTTTGGTACATCGTTGTTACAGTGGCTCCGCGGGGATGTCCGCCTCCGTCGTTGCCATCGAGACAAGTCATCGGATTACTGGTACCTTTCGTCATCAAGTGGATGCATATATCGCTCTGAGCTCATTCCAGCGCGATATTGTCATCCGCGACGGTCTTCCTGCCGAGAAGGTCCATATAAAGCCAAACTTCTCGTCGAATGCAATTTTTGCGAACAAGCACAGCAAGAGAGGAGCTCAGATAGTCTATATCGGGAGCATTCGAAGGGAAAAGGGTACAGACCTGCTGCTCAACGCTTGGACAAAAGTACGTCCGGAGGGATATCGCCTGTTGCTGCTTGGGGATGGTCCCGATCGAGCAGAGTTTCAGCAACAATACGCAAGCGACGATTCTGTAATCTGGATGGGTTTTCAGTCCGCGACGGAGGTAGCGCGAGTTCTTGGGGAATGTAAATACATTGTGATTGCGTCCCGATGGTATGAAGGCTTCCCTATGGTGCTGCTTGAGGCGTTCACTTCGGGAACCCCCGCCATTGCCCCCAATCACGCAGCATTCCCGGAAATATTGGGAGGAGGCAAGTCCGGGTTCTTGTTTGAGCCATCCAGTTCCGATTCACTCGCGGATGTTCTTCGCCGCGCGGTTTCGACCGATGAGATTGGATGGCATCAGCTGTCGGATGCAGCGCTCGCGAGGGCGGAAGATTACAGCGCAGATATCAATTACACTCGTTTGATGGAAATTTACAAAGCAGCACGCGACTCCTATTCGCGAACGCATTTTCATTCATGAAACATTCTGCAACTCTGCTCTCCCGGTCAGGAATTTTTGTCTGAGATAGCCATCTGAATTGAGCCGATTTGTGTGATGCTCGGCCTGGCGGAGGTCACACCATCTCTGTCCGTGATGATTGTGTGGTGAACGTTGTTCGGCAGCACGGCGAACCATTGTTCACGCTCTTTCAGTAGGATACTTGCCAACCGTCTTGCGAATGCCTTCTAAGAGAGATGTCGCGGGATAGAAATCAAAAGCAGTCTCGAACTTTGAGCTGTTATAAACATCGTCTCGAGTGAATTTTTCAAGCCGCTGACCAAATTGTCCCGGATCGCCCAAGCCGCGCGATACCGATATAGCGGCTCTCAGGATGAAGTGTGGAATTCCGAGACGGGGAACTGGACGGCCAAGTGCTTGGCAGATAGTGGAGACTATTTCAAGCATAGTCGCAGACTGTGCTGAAACGTTGAAAATGTCGATTCCAGGTACTCCGCCCTCCGCTGCGCGAAGACAGGCTCGGGCAGCATCCTCCTTATAGATCAGACTCTTGCGATTTAGACCATTGCCAGGCCAGACGAAGCGCCCACTCTCTAGGGCGCCGATAAGCTTAGACACGTTGCCACGATCGCCTTCCCCATAAATCGTAGCGAGCCGAAGAATCGTGAGAGACCCCAGGGCATCTGCCATTATCAGCTCAATGGCATGCTGCTCACCTAGCCATTTGCTCATTGCGTAGGGGCCTCGGGGGTTGCAGGGCGCGGTTTCGTCGCACTCCTCACCGGCATGATTACCATAGACTGACACAGAACTGACTAGGACTACTTTGGGTACTCCCGATTCCGTGGCCGCAGCCACTACGTTGGCCGTTCCGGCTTCGTTCACAGCAAGGAAACGGTCAACGTCTTTTGCTTCCGGCGCGAATATATGTGCCAACCCTGCCGAATGTACTACCACTGACACGTCCTCGCAGGCTTTGCAGAGCATCTTGAGATCAGTGATATCGCCTCGTACTGTTTCAACCCCATCGACCTTCCATTTCGGGTTCCGGACGAGCGCACGTACCTTCCATCCAGACGCTAGTGCAAGCCTAAGAATCTCAGAACCAAGAAAACCAGAGGCGCCGGTGACCATTAAAATTTTGGCGGATGGGGACATTACTCGGCTTCCAGTCCCTCCAGGAGGGACTTATAAACTTCAATTATGTGACTGCTTGTGTATTTCGTTTCGGCAGCTTTGCGAGCGCGTTCTCCCATGACACGCAAGCGGTCTGGATCGGCCTTCGCCTCATGTAAAGCTTCGACAATAAGATCTGGACGTCCCGGCGGAATCACCCACCCGATCTCTTCCTCGCGTACTACAGCTGCCAATTCCGAATCGAAGTCACAAACTGCGAGGAGTGGTCTTCCGGCGGCCAACACATTGTACATTCGGCTGGGCACGGAGATTCCACTCATACCGCTTGAGAAGGAAATGATTGCTATATCGCAGGCATTTAGCCCATCACAAAGTTCTTCTCGCGGCAGGGGATCGAGAATCGTCAGATTCTCTAATCTCCGTGCCTGTTTTTGATCGATCGCCCAACGCTTCTTCGCACCCCAGCCCATCAGTAGGAAGTGAAAACTGGAATCAGAAGCAAGTGCCTCTGCTGCGTTAACCAGGTCTTCGATGCCATGAGTACGGCCGATATTGCCGCAGAACTGTGCCACGAAGTGTTCACTCAACTTGAGCGTATCAAGCAGCCTGCTCTCGGATCGCGGCTGAGGGAAGATTGCCTCGGTGTCCCCCCAGTTTGTAGCGATTACCACCCGGTCGTGACGAGAGGCAAGTTTGTCGATAATAAGGTTCCGCATATCTCGTCCAATCACTATGATGCGGTTGGATTCGCTATACAACCAGCGACTTGCCCGATCCATTAGTCGAACTGGTACGGATTGAGCTTTGAGAATGCCGAGTCGCGTGAAAATCTCAGGATAGACATCGTGAACTAGCAGAGCAAAGCGTGCCCCTTTTAATCGGCATGCAATCGCAGTTAGATAGGGCAACAGCGGCGGATTGGTTACCGCGATTACGATGTCTCCCTGGCGGATACGAAACAACGACATCCAGAAAATGGATGAACTGATGGTAATTAGATTGATAATTTTAGAGAGAAGCTTGTTCTTGTCTAGAGTGGTTGCCCAGCAACGCTGTACGTTTACGCCGTTGTGTGTTTCGCGACCAAGGGCACGCACTCCTCGTGCCCAGTAACTAGGCTGACCGCAGAGTGCCGAAACATCATATACAGGCGCAAGCCCCTCAGCGATTACCGTGACAAAGTAGCCAGTTGAAGTCATTTCCGGGTAATACAGTTCAGAAATGATCCAAATACGCCGTTTTTTTGACACGCTCTGTGAAGTTTCCGGATAAATTTTCAAGGAAGTTTATTCAGACGATGCATCGTCAAAAAAATCAGATCAAAACAAGATTATAACAACGTGTATCTCGTAGATTTTTGCGCCTGGAAGAGGTACTAGGCCCCTAGAAGGCATATGGCTTTCGGATTCGACTCCTGTGATATACCGGCCTCAGGTCATAGATGGTGTCTTCGGACGCATGAGTGGGGAGGCCGACGTCGGGATATAAGCTGTTTTTCTCGTACAATTTCTAGAGCTAGTATCTTATATCGAAATGAGAATTCACACCTTGGCTTTGGAGGCGTTGGTGTCGTGGTCGAAGCGTATTTTTGACATTTTGGGGTCGTTGCTCTTTTTATTCGTGCTATCACCGCTGTTTCTCATCCTCGCGCTGGTTATTAAGGCGACGTCGCGTGGCCCCATACTCTACTGGTCAAATCGCGTAGGACGGTACAATCAGGTCTTCCGCATGCCGAAGTTCCGCAGCATGCGGATCAACACACCCCAGGTCGCGACACACTTGTTATCGGATCCGTTCTTATATCTCACTTCAATCGGTACCTTTCTCCGCAGGACAAGCCTTGATGAGTTGCCTCAGTTATTCAGCATCCTTGTCGGAGATCTGAGCTTTGTCGGGCCGCGCCCTGCGTTGTTTAATCAGGATGACCTGGTCGCCCTACGGACCGAGCGCGGTATTCATATACTTGTGCCTGGGCTCACAGGTTTGGCGCAGATCAATGGACGTGACGAACTCCCCATCCCAGTCAAAGTACAGTTTGATTATGAATACCTTCAACGCCGGTCTTTTAAGTTTGATTTCCACATTTTATGTATGACGGCAATTAAGGTTGTGCGAAGCGAAGGCGTTCATCACTAGCATCTTGGAGAGAGAACAGCACCAGACCAGCCCCTTTACGGGGATTCAACTAGATTAAGCCGTCAATTAAAGATCAACTGTATACCCCGGCCTCTCGCCGGTGCACAGGGAACAGAAAAATGGTTTCAATGCGGCCGTAACGCCTTTCGAAATGGTGGAGTGTGTCTTCTCAAAGGACAATGTAGTATTACCACCCTGAGAGGTGTTGGCAATGACTATCACTCAAATTGTGCCAACCTCCTGAATTTTCATACTTTCCGCGAAATAGACTTTATCGCGATTTGCTCATGCACCTAGAGGTTGTTCGTGCTGTCAATCGCCTCGTGTTCGTTGTAAGCTATTTTTAGTTGTAGCTTTTGTGCTTGACTGGGATGCAATTGCCCTCTTGGCATGTTCCGGTGTTACTCGACGTGGCGCCTCCTTCGGTCAGAATTTCGTTCCGCAGACAGCGGAGTATCTGGTTAGGACTCATGGTTTGGTTTCGCAGGGTGGTCTTCGCTGGTTTGGTAGCGTGTGCTGTACGAGTTCCGTTGGCACAGACGCAATCGAGCGCAAATTTGTCGCCTTCTTCCATCTCAGGATCAGTTGCGCCGTCAGACAGTGCGACCCAATCAGGCTCTAGCTTGCAATCAGGATTGGTTGCTGGAAGAAAGAACACACTGAAGTCGACAGGCGCCAGCAGCGCGAGAAGCATGTTGGCATCAGGATCAGATCCGGGGGAAGCACAAGGTGCTTGTTTTCAGCCAGGCTTTGGTTGGCAACGCCGCCCTCAAACCTCCGCTAATTCCACGCGGCAAACCTCTGCCCAAGGGAGCGATGCAGCGACACTAGCGAGGGGTTCTTCGGTAGGAGCAAAATCGGGAACTGTGAATGCACTGCCTTCCGGTGCGGGCCAGTCGAATCTGGATCAGTGCCCGGGAATCATGACTAGCGCGACTGCTCCCGGCGCCGTTGCAGAAACCTCGGTTGTCGGTGAACAATCCAAGACTGCGAATTCCGACATACGCGATACAAGTGCGAACGCTGGAACAAAGGATTGGCTAAAGGCCGATACGTTGTTAAATCCCGCAGGCAGCATTGCTTCTACACAATTGACGATGGGGCTGACTTCGGGTTTATCCAGTAAGCACTCCTCCAGCGGAACCGGGCCGAATGCTTCTGCAAGTTCGATCCAGGCTTTTGAAACCCGTGCTTATATGAGCCCAATCAAGCTGCGTAGAATGATGCGCAGCGCACCTGATTTAGAGACCCGACTCAAGCTTCGAGAACTCAGCGAGAGACAGACCCAAAAAACGAAGAAGGCAAACAAATCCACGGAAGGTTGTTCGCCACACAAGATTAATGGAAATCAATCTACGTCGAATAGTTTGAGCGATAACGCGGACCCCGGTGCACATAAGAACAGGTGTCCGGATCAGTGATCAATGGGGTTCCTCTGAGCAACCGTAGATCCAGTCCGAGATTGGTTCATGGCACCCTGATGAATTTATTTAGTCAATTCGATCTTTCTAATAAGCCTATATCTCTAAGGATGCGATAACGATGTCCTAGGAGCTTGTTTTAAAAAGTTATCGTATGCCAACCGAATGCCTTGGCGGAGTTCTATTTTGGGACGCCAGCCAAATGAGAAGAGACGAGTAGAGTCGAGCAGCTTACGCGGTGTTCCATCGGGCTTGCTTGTATCGAAAACGATGCGGCCTTCGAATCCGAGGACGCTGGCTATTGTCTCAGCAAGTTCACGAATAGTTATGTCAGTTCCGAGGCCAATGTTGACCATTGGCGGTTCGGATTCATTGGCTGTGAGTCTGACGAATTCGTCGTGTGGCAAGTTCATGAGGTGTACACATGCATCTGCCATGTCGTCGCTGTAGAGGAACTCGCGTAGCGGGTTTCCTGTCCCCCACACCGTTAATTGTTCCTCTCCGTGGATAATAGCTTCATGCACCTTACGAATAAGCGCGGGAAGGACGTGCGAAGTCTGGAGATCGTAATTATCACTGGGACCGTAAAGGTTCGTGGGCATGGCGGCCAGAAATCGGGTTCCATACTGACGATTGAACGAATGACACATTTCGATGCCGGCGATCTTTGCGATTGAGTAAGCCCGATTTGTAGATTCGAGCGGTCCAGTCAGAAGAGATTCTTCGCGCAGCGGTTGGGGTGCAAGCTTGGGGTAGATGCAACTGGAACCAAGAAATAAAAGACGTTTGACGCCAGAGCGAAATGATTCCTCGATCACATTATTCTGGATGCGAAGATTTTGGGCGATAAAGTCCGCAGGGAAGTCGCGATTGGCGAGGATGCCGCCAACCTTTGCAGCCGCCAAGAATACGTAGTCAGGATGAGTTTGATGGAAGTACGCGTGTACGGCGTTGCTGTCTAGCAAATCCAATTCCTGCCGCGTGCACAACAGTAAATTTTTATAGCCTTGAGATTGCAAGCAGCGCACTATAGCGCTACCGGCTAATCCACGATGTCCGGCAACAAAAATACGGGCATCCAGATCCATTGCGTTACTCATGATGTTCGAGGACCTTGTACCCGCTATTACGCACTAAGGCATCGCGCTCAGAAATTTCCAGATCAGCGTTTACCATCTCCGTCACCAATTGGTCGAAGGACGTTCGCGGCTGCCAGCCCAACTCTTGACGTGCCTTCGCTGCATTGCCGAGCAACGTATCGACTTCGGTTGGACGGAAATATCGAGGATCGACGGCGACAATGCACTTACCATTCGAGTCGTAGCCGCGCTCCTCAATACCTTTACCTCGCCAGGTAATCTGAATACCCAGCTTGCTGGCTGCCAGTGTAGCAAAATCGCGAACACTATGTTGTTCGCCAGTGGCGATCACATAATCTTGGGCAGAGTCCTGCTGGAGCATGAGCCACTGCATTTCGGCATAGTCGCGGGCATGCCCCCAATCGCGTTTCGCATCGAGGTTTCCGAGAAAAACTGTGTCGAGCGATCCTGTCTTAATATGCGCCAACCCTCGCGTGATTTTCCGCGTCACGAAAGTTTCGCCACGGACGGGAGACTCGTGATTGAAAAGAATGCCATTGCACGCATACAGCCCGTAGGCCTCTCGGTAGTTCACGGTAATCCAATAAGCGTAGAGCTTAGCTACGGCGTATGGGGAGCGTGGATAAAATGGTGTTGTTTCGGTTTGCGGTACCTGCTGCACTTTTCCATAAAGCTCGGATGTTGATGCCTGATAAAAGCGTGTCTTCCGATCGAGGCCAAGAATTCGAATCGCTTCTAACATTCGCAGTGTGCCAATGCCATCGGCATCAGCGGTGTACTCTGGCTCCTCAAATGAAACCGCAACATGGCTCTGTGCCGCAAGATTGTAGACTTCGTCGGGCTGGACTTGTTGGATGACCCGCTGAAGACTGCTCGTATCTGTCATATCGCCATAATGGAGAATAAAACGCCGATTCCGATCATGCGGATCTTGATAAAGATGATCAATTCGATCAGTATTGAAAAGCGAACTGCGACGCTTGATTCCGTGTACTTCATAGTCTTTCGATAAGAGAAGAGCGGCAAGATAAGAGCCATCCTGTCCTGTGATCCCAGTAATTAGAGCTTTCTTCATGATTTAGTGTGCGCCTCAAGAAATTAATCTGAACCGGCATTAAAAGTATTCCGGACAACACTAGAGCTATTCAGGATATGCCCTCTGAAACAGAATAAGTCTAGAGAGGAGTTAGTCTTCGCAATTGACGACAATAAAGCGCGTTTCCGTGACGCATTTGACAGCTACGCAATAAGACTCACAATCATATCTGTTTCGTCAACGCAGGCTTTTTTTTAGCGATACACGAAAACCTGCCGAGAGCACCTTCTTATTCTCCATCTTGGAATGGAGAATAAGAAGATGAATTGGACTTAATCTTCTCTGTGAGGGCGCTAAAAGCCCTTGGCAGCAAGATCACCGCGCTCGAACTGTTTGAAATCACGAACAGTTCTACGCCCTTCAGATCACTGCGCAATTGCAGAACGAATCTGCAATCCTTTTCATGCGTGGCTGGCGGCGAATACTTCCCTACGACTTCATTCTAGAAAAAACGATAGTTTGCTCCAATAGTGAAGCCATTTGGGCTTAGACCATGCCTCGGCCAACCAGGCCACCACTCATATTCATAGTCGCCCCGTAAGTAGACATGTTGCGTCAGTTTGTAGTCCAGACCACCGCCGGCGTCATAGAAGGCGAACGTGTCATGGGTATAGTGAGGGAATCCAACAAACGGTGGAAAATCGATGCTGCCAATCCCTCCAAGAAATTTTGCGTATGGAATAAATCGTCCGTGTCCGTAACGGCCTAGCCTAAAACGTCCGCCGGCTGCGATTGTATCTTCGCGGAGATTGTAAATCTGATTCCACTGTATCGTGCGTCCTTCTACTTCAAGCCCAATCCAGCGGCCATAGTCCAAATCATAATAAGCAGCGATGCCATACATGCGGTCAGGAGCATAATCCGTATTAAATCCTGAGAATCCGGCACCCAGGGCTAGACTGAATTTGCTGCCGGCACCACTCTGAGCAGGTGCAACTTGGGCCGATGTTATCAGAGGCGTGAGCATCAATACTCCCCAAAAAAAGAGCCACTTTTTGGTCATCAACTGGTCCTCCATATGCCGAGCTTAATTGTGGAATGGAACCCCGTCAGACTTAGATGCAGAAAAACATCTGCCGGAGCAACGATTGGATAAAATCAAGTCAATGTTAACTGGCTATTCAGTATATTGTTCAGTGAAAAGGGGTTTCTGTCATGAACCTAAATAGATAACAGGTAAGCCTTTTCCGCTCAAATAAATCGACTTAAGCATCCCCGCACAGTTATACCCTCAAAAACGTTGGATTGTCAGCCCAAGACAAGCAGCTGAACATCCTTCCTCGGCAGATTCCTCGATAGAGTAGGTATCATGACCTTCTCGTAATGAATAAAACATTCAGATTCTCATGCCGAACAGAACTCTGCCGAACTGTCAGCCTGAATGTTAAACAGTTAAGGCTGAATGTTTCAACTCTGATGCTGTTGCATACACACAGGCGTCAGTGCCAAGCTCCCTTTGCTTCGGATAACACAGAGCAACGCCTCGATGGACACCAATCGTGGTTCGTGACGCAGTTGGGAATGACGCATGAAATTTTGTCAAAACTATCTACTTATGGTCGGGACGGGGAATGCCTCTACTCAAGATCACAGAATGCAAGCAATCAACAGCGCACACAAGAAAGGCACCCATACGAGTCACAGAGTCACAGTCGCGCCAGATGCAAAACTGCTGGTAAGCAGGGAAGAGGCGGCCCAGTTACTTTCCATCAGCCAATGCGCATTGGACTACCTGATAGCCAACCGGCGACTGCCGACCAGAAGGATTGGTGGAAGGGTTCTGATTCCCGTGTCCGATCTGCGCAAGTACGCCCGTGGCGATCATCCGGAACGCATTGTAAGAATAGGTGTATCGAGAAGAATCACTCCACTCCCCAATCTTTGGCCGGAACAGTGTTCTCAATATCGCCCGCAATTCTGGCGATACCTGCCAAAGCTCCGAAGATCTCATCCTCCCCTTCGTTTGCTGGAACCACCTTCACTACAGGCTTGCCATGCTTGGTAATCACAACGGCGCAACCGCTTTGCGATACTTGATCCATCACAGCTAGACATTGAGCCTTGAATTGTGTGGCAGCCATTTTTTGCATGGCAGTCTCCTTATTAATATGACCAGAATAATATGACCTCTTTTCTCATCGAGCCAGTTGGTTTCGCGACGGTCGGAATGTCGAGCGGGCGGAACTTCCCGGCTGGCGCGGCTTCGGGATGAGCCTCCTTCGTGAGGGGCTCGGCTTATACCGTTCACTCTTCAAGGTCGCGTCGAAAACCCTCATTTGTTAGGTCAGTTTTGGTGTCAGTTTGGTGTCAGTTCGTTTTCAACTTTTTTGCGCATTTAGCATGCGGCACACTGCAAAAGTGCACTTAAAACCGTGGGCCCGAGGGAGAAGTTGGTGTCAGTTCTGGTGTCAGTTTGGATTGTACTTTTAAGCAATTTCCTGCATCTCAATGCAAAATGAGTTCGAGGTAAAGGGATCAAAATAAGCCACATACGGACGCTATGCAACACACTGCCACTCGATGCATATGACCTTGGACGGTTTCCTAAACCGCAGGTCGGAAGTTCGAATCTTCCCGGGGTCACCATAGAATCAATAACGGCTGCTGCCAAATCACCAGTGCGCTCATTGAGGGTCAATGGATAACGCGAAGTCTGCGGGCTATAGCTAGGGAATCGGGAGCTCGATTTCGCCAGTCTTGTTCGGCGTGCTGAATCAACGCATCCTCTTGGAAGACCGGCCTTCTCATCCCATCTGTTAGTGCACCAGTCGAACTTGGCGTTATAAGATTTTGCTGCCGGCATAATCGAATTAACCAAGCTTCATTTCATCCTGTTTTAATGCGGCGGGTGGCAACTATTGAAATGATGATGTCCAGGACCAAGATGCAGTTACAGCTTATTCATCTGGCCTTCCGACAGGTCCTTCGCTTTTTACACGGCCCGTTCGTCATCTTTGGTGTTCTGCTAGTTGCACTTTCGAACGGGCCCTTGCTTGGCCAATCCTTGACCACGGAAACCTGTGCGCGTCCGCAGATTGGCAGTGTAGTCGAGGAACCGGCAGATGTTCGAAGCAAAGAGGGCGTGCTTGAAATCAATCTAACGGCTTTCAATTCTGCCCAGAACGATGGGAGCACACGTTATTGTTTTACAGATGCAGAGGGCCATGAATCTCCCAATCTGCGTGTCAATCCTGGCGATCTGGTAATCATTCATCTGAAGAATGCCATGACACAACCGCCCCATGAAGAAGTTCAGCATATTCACTCGCAGATGGGCGGTAAGTCGTGCACAACTGGAGCGATGAGCATCATCTCCACCAATCTGCATTTCCATGGATTGACTATTCCTCCAGTCTGTCACCAGGACGATGTTTTGAAGACCTCGCTTCAGCCGGGGGACCCTTCATTCGAATATCGCTTTCGCATTCCCGACGATGAACCGCCCGGCCTTTATTGGTATCACCCGCACATTCACGGTTTCAGCAAGCAGCAGGTGCTCGGTGGCGCTTCTGGAGCGTTGATTGTGGAGGGAATCGAGCGCGCTAAAAAGGAAGTGGCTGGATTGCCAGAGCGCGTTTTCATCATCCGAGATCAGGACCTGGTAAACCCCAATGCGCCTCCTTCAAAATCCGAGCCTACGGTGCCAAAATTCATGATTGATCGTGACGGAGATTCAGCCAATAATGGCACGGGCTTTGGTAAGCCAGCGAAAGACTTGTCTATCAATTATGTGCCGGTGCCCTACCCGGATTATCCGCCGGCCACGATCCAAATGAAACCAGGAGAGCAGCAGTTATGGCGGGTTTTAAATGCCTCCGCAATTACCTATTTAAATCTTGAGGTCCTCTTCCAAAACAAACCGCAACCGCTCGGTCTCGTAGCTATGGATGGAGTGCCGATAGGATACGGATTGGAGAATCAGACGGCTGCGGAATCGGTTCTCGGGGAGACACATCTCGCCATTCCCCCGGGAGCACGCGTCGAATTTATGGTGCAAGGGCCACCTGCCGGCGAGACTGGGTTGCTGGTTACGCGCACGGTGGACACAGGGCCAGGCGGTGAGAATGATACGAACAGGATGCTGGCGAGGATTGTTGCCACCCCGGATGCTCCTGAACCCCGATCAAGATTGCAGAACTCGCCGCAGCCTCTTGCTCCGCCAAAAATGAAATGGCTGGGAGATGTAGCCCCAGTGCGTGTACGGCGGTTGTATTTCTCGGAGAAACTGGCCGATCCCAACGATCCGACCAGTGCGGTCGAATTCTATCTGACCGAAGAAGGTCAGACGCAAAAAATGTTCGATATGAACTCGACGGTCCCAAATATTGTGGCCCAGCAGGGTACAGTCGAAGATTGGATTATTGAAAACCGTTCCCAGGAACTCCACGCCTTCCATATTCATCAACTGCATTTTCTGCTGCTTGAATATCAGGGAAGACAGGTCCAGGAGAGTTTTTTGCGCGATACGGTCAATGTCCCATACAACAATGGCAGACTGCTAACCTACCCCAGCATTCGCATACGTATGGACTTTCGCGATCCCAACATCGTGGGGACATTTCCATACCATTGTCACCTGCTCGAACATGAAGACAAAGGCATGATGGGCACTATCCGGATTGATCCCGAAGCATCTCCCATTGCAGCACAGGCGGCCTGTAGCTCAGGTAAAGGCGATACTTTGGAATGTAATAAATCCCGGGGAAAGTAAGAATTACAGGTAAGAACTTCCCGGACTTTCCGATAAGACCGTTGTTATCGAAAGATAGTCCACATTTAACTCTATATTCACGGTACAAACACCTTCCACCACTTGTTCGGGCCTTATTCTCCTCTGGGTTGGGTTTAGCGCCCTAACCACAGGAGGAAGTATGACTGCTAAGCAGTTTGCGTCCACTGCCACGCGGATGATGCGTGCGGGTCTTGTTTCCGCAACTATCTTTCAGCTGGCAATCGGCAACGCGTTTGCCGCAAATTCCCCACAAAACGCACCATCCCGTGACAACGACACCACCTCACCGATTAAGCACGTGATCGTCATCATTGGCGAAAACCGCAGCTTTGACCACGTTTTCGCAACCTATGTGCCAAAGAGGGGCGAAACAGTCTGGAACCTGCTTTCCGAGGGCATCGTTAAAGCGGACGGAACGCCCGGTAAGAACTTCTACAAGGCTGAGCAGACTGCGGCATATGACGAGGCTAATGATGGATTTCTGTTGAGCCCTGCCAAGACTACCTTTCCAGGAGAGGTGCTTCCCGCCCCGCTCGTCGGCGGGCCCCAGGACTCCTTCGTTAAGAACGATAGCCTCAAGCTGGCAAGACAGTCGGAGAACGGCCTTCCGGCAGACTATTACGCCTATCTTGTTACAGGCGGTACTGGCCAGACTTCCGGTACACCGGACGCGCGCATCAAGAACGTGGACAGCCTTCCTCCCGGTCCGTTCCAGCTGACCAATGGAGATGCCTTCACATATAACTCGTATGCACAGAGTCCCGTCCATCGCTTCTACCAGATGTGGCAGCAACTGAATTGCGATGCCACCAAGTCCACAAGGCAGAATCCGTCCGGCTGCAACGCTGGGCTGTTTTCCTGGGTGGAAGTAACGGTAGGTGCAGGCACCAATGGCCTGAAGCAGCCAGCAAACTTCAGCACGGAATATACATCCGGTGGCACAACGACCGGTGAGGGTTCAACCGCTTTGGGCTTCTATAACGTCCAGAACGGCGACGTGCCTTACTTCAAGAGCCTGGCGGATAAATACGCGATGAGCGACAACTTCCATCAGTCAGTAGACGGCGGAACAGGCGCCAACCACATCATGTTCGGACACGGCGACATGATCTGGTTCAGCGACGGCAAAGGCAATCCGCTGACGCCGCCCCATGATCAGGAAGTTGGGAAGGGCACGGCCAACGCTGGTGTTGTCGACGAAGTCGAAAACCCGAATCCGGCCAAGAATACCAATAACTGGTATTCAGAGGACGGCTACGGCGGTGGCTCCTTCGGCTCAGCTTCTTACGGCGGCGGATCTTACACCGACTGCTCTGACAAAACACAGCCTGGCGTTGCTCCGATTCTGGACTACTTGAAGTCTCTGCCCACGTCGATCGCTTCGCGTTGCCAGAAGGGTCACTACTACCTCCTGAACAACTACAATCCGGGATACTTCGGCAACGGCGACAACGCCTACACCGATCCCAGCCCCAACAACACCGTCTTTACCATCCCGCCGTCTTCTGTTCGCAGCATTGGCGACGTGATGCTCAAAGCGAACATCTCATGGAAGTACTACGGCGACCAGTGGAATAACTACGTACCTGATCCGTACCAGCTGAACTATGGAGCTGTCGGGAAGGACACTGACGAGTATTGCAACATCTGCAACCCCTTCCAGTACGACACCTCGATCATGGCGAATGCGTCTATCCGCACCGCCCACATCCAGGACACGGCGAATCTGTATGACGACATCAAGAACGGAACGCTGCCGGCAGTCTCCATCGTCAAGCCCAGCGGACTGGTCGATGGTCATCCATCATCTTCCAAACTGGATCTCTTTGAAGGCTTCAGCAAGAAGATCGTAGATGAAGTCAAGAAGAACCCGAAGCTCTGGAAAGACACCGCGATTTTCATCACCGAGGATGAAGGCGGCGGTTACTATGACTCCGGCTACGTGCAGCCGCTCGATTACTTCGGCGACGGCACGCGTATCATCTTTCTCGCGGTCTCTCCCTATACGAAACCGGGTCACATTGACCACTCGTATGCCGACCACGTTTCAATCCTGAAGTTCATCGAGAGGAACTGGGGCCTGGAGACTGTAACACGCCGCAGCCGTGACAACTTCCCCAACCCGGTTACAGCGTCTGGCAACCCCTATGTGCCGGTCAACAGCCCGGCCATTGACGACCTCTTTAACCTATTCGATTTTCCTAACAATAACTAACCATTCACTGCGGCCTGAATGCTGCCAAAGCCGGAGCTTGCCAATAGCTCCGGCTTTTCTCTTTTACAGCAGCTGCCAGTTAAGAGACGTCGTCGGAATCAATGCGTCCACCAGAGCGCTGACTTCTGCCAGATCTAGCCGAGGCTTAGGTGGTTGATCGCAATCGCCGCTTTTGATGACGGTTCCTGGTATTTGTTTTCAATGCGTTTTTACGAGATTGAATTGGCGAGTGACGCGTCTGCGGCATATTCAGGATCATTTGGGCAAATTCTCGGGTTGCCAATGTCGGGCCGTTCTCGTTCCAGGCCAATGCGAAATCGACCTTAGGCAATGACGGCAGGCCATATTGGCCGTTGACTACTTTCATACCCGGTTCCAGATCGTCCAGTGTCAACACTGTGATTCCAAGTCCGGCCAATACGGCAGCCCGGAGTCCCTGATGGCTTGGTGAGGTGAAGACGACATGCCATTCGATGGAGGTTCCGGCTAACGCCGCAAGACCAATCCGGCGGTTCACGCACTGCGCAGGAGCAAGCGCGAGAGGCAGCGAGCCGTGTGGGGCGTCGAATGTTTCAGCGGCAACCCATACGAACTGTGTCTGCCGCAAAACCAGCTCGTCCTTTTTGCCAGACATGCACAGCACTACAGCGAGATCGAGTTCATCAGCTTCGATCATGGCGCGCAGATCGAGATAGGTAGTAACGCTAACGTCGAGACGCACGGACGGGAATGCGCGAGCAAACTGGCATAGCAGCGGTGGGAGCCGGTCGCCCATGAAGCTTTCGGGCACGCCGAAGCGTACAACGCCAGAAACCGGCGACGGCAGGAAGCGTTGAGTCAACGCATTCAGTGAAGCCAGAATCTGCTCGGCATGACGGAGGAACTCTTCACCATCTTCGGTCAGGGTAAGCCGCCGCGTAGTGCGTCGCAGCAGTTGCCTGCCTACCTGCTCTTCGAGTCGCCGGATCTGATGACTGATCGCTGACTGAGTAAGATTCAGGCGCTGACCTGCGCGGGTAAACCCTCCCGTTTCTTTAACGGCAACAAAAGCACGCAGAAGTCCCGGATCAAAGTCCATAATCACAAGAAAGATGATGAAGCTCACCGCAGAAGCAACAATGATGCTCATGGTGGCAGCGCTGGTAAAGCCAAGGTCAGGCCCTTGCGTAATGAAGTACGTTAATCC
>Ga0206863_1099_pt1 | contig 30486 bp, 27 predicted proteins | sample Alteio_BWOrgCont_41_FD_152634 | JGI IMG/M metagenome (GOLD analysis project Ga0206863, IMG submission 152634) | Enriched cells from forest soil in Barre Woods Harvard Forest LTER site, Petersham, Massachusetts, United States -... | ecosystem: Environmental > Terrestrial > Soil > Temperate forest >...
TTTTCCTGTAAAAGCTCCGTAAGTCGTTCATCGCTCAGGGGTTTTTTCTTGTTTTCCCCTTCCACCATGTCGCTCAGGATCTTTTTTACTTCCCGGGTGGACACCTCTTCCCCGCTTTCCGTACTGAGGGATTCGCTGAAGAAGAACTTCAACCGGTAAGTCCCGAATTCGGTTTGGACAAATTTGCTGTTGGCTACCCGGCTGACGGTGGAAATGTCCAGCCCGGTCCTTTCCGCAATATCCTTCAGGATCATGGGCCTCAGGGTCGTTTCATCCCCCGTGAGGAAAAACTCGTGCTGGTATTCCATGATCGCCTGCATCGTGCTGATCAGGGTATGCTGGCGTTGCTTGATGGCGTCGATGAACCACTTGGCGGCGTCGATTTTTTGCTTGATGAACAGGACGGCTTCCTTTTGTCTTTTATCTTTTTTACTACCCTTGTCGTATTCCTTCAGCATTTCGCGGTATCCCTCGCTGATGCGCAGGTCGGGTGCGTTCTTGGAATTCAGGGTCAGCTCCAGCCTCCCTGCGTTATTGAAGATGAAGAAATCGGGGATGACATAACTTTCGGCCTTGTTGAGCTCTCCTACGCTTCCTCCCGGTTTGGGATTCAGGCGGATGATCTGGCCGATCACTTCCTTCAGGTCATCGTCGCTGAGATTGAGACCCCGCTGGATTTTTTCGTAGTGCTTCTTGGTGAATTCATCGAAGTAGCGTTGCAGGATCTCGATGGCCTTGTCCACCTTTTTCCCTTCTATCTTTTGCCTTTCCAGTTGAAGGAGGAGGCACTCCTGGAGGCTGCGGCAAGCCACACCCGGCGGATCGAACAACTGGATTTTGGCGATGAGCTCTTCGATTTCCTCTTCCGAGGCATCCACCCCCTGGCGGAAGGCCAGGTCGTCCACGATGGCGGTAATGTCCCGCCTCAGGTACCCATCGTCGTCCAGGCTTCCGATGATCTGTACGGCGATCTTGTGTTTCCTTTCATCAAGGGGTAACATCCCCAACTGGTCAAGGAGGTATTCGTGGAAGGTTTTTTCGATGCGGTGGGGAATTGTTTTTTGTTCTTCAGAGTCCGCATAGTGATCATCCCTCAGGCGGTAATCGCCCACCTCGTCATCGCCCTCGTGCACATATTCGCTTATATCGATTTGACCGTATTCATCCTCACTCCCGTCCGAATCGTATTCATCCCCTTCGAACTCATCCGTTGCCCCGTCCTCGTAGTCTTCATGGTTATCTTCCGTGACTTCCAGCGCGGGGTTTTCTTCCAGTTCTTCCTTGATCCGCTCTTCCAGGTTTGCCGTAGGCACCTGCAGAAGCTTCATCAGCTGGATTTGCTGAGGCGAAAGTTTCTGGAGGAGCTTTTGCTGTAAACTTTGACTTAGTCCCATACAGTCGTAAATTTACATACAAAATGAATGGAGCATGAAAAAATGGAATAAATTTTGCTGCCTTTTTTTAGCGCTCTCCGTTTCAGTCCCGGCAGTTCAAGCCCAAATCCCCACTCATACAGCGTCACAATGGTCCCCTGCCACCTCCGGATTGCCTAGCGCCCAGGATATTTTCTTCGCCGGCTTGTGGTCGCCATCGACCGGTGGATATCTTTTCGAGAAAAATTTACAAAGAAATGACAATTTTAGCGCGCTAAATCACGCAAATGTCTCGCCGGCAAGCGCAGAGACTCGATTGGCGCTGCTTCCCGGCAACTATTCGCTGGGTCACATGGCCTTTTTCTGTAAAGAAGAATGGAATGTCGAAAAAGCCACCGGAATTCCTTTACGTTTTAGGGTAGGGTCCCTCCAGGATTGCGATTGGCTGGAACAAAAGCCGAACGCGCAACATCCTTAAACCGCCGCGCCATGGCGGGACAGCACGCCCTTGATCACCTCCACCATTTGCTTTCCCTTTTGCTCCAGCTGTTCGGGCGTCCAGGTTAAAGAAATAGCTGTGGATATACAGCGGCTCATGGTCCGGTCGCTGATACTGAAGTCCTGGACCCTTATTTTCTCACACGCGGAAGCCTGCACCGGACTCAGGGGAGCAAGGGTGTGTCCCTCCTTGAGGTGGTGCCACTTCCGGACATAGTGCCAGTTATTGTCGTACCAGTAGAAATTTCCCGCGAGGATCCCCTTGGCCCGGAAGCCTTCCACCACGGCGCGCGTTATATCGTCGGTGGGAAGGAACCAACTCAGGTGCGTTGCGCTGTCGCCGGCGGGATCCGGGATTCGCCTCCAGGTAATTTCCGGGACGACCGCCAGCATGTCCCTCAGGATTTGATAATTCTTGCGCAGGATCGCCAGGAAATTGTTGAGTTTCCTGAGTTGAGCCAGGCCCACAGCGGCGTGTAACTCAGAAATGCGATAATTGAATCCCAGGTTGGGATGTTCATCGGCGCCCCGGTCCACCCCTTTATGGTCGTGCCCGTGATCCGAATATTGATCGCACTTTTCGTATATCGACGCATCGTTGGTCATAACGGCGCCGCCTTCTCCGCAAGTCACGGTTTTGACGAAATCGAATGAAAGGGTTCCCGCGTGCCCGATGGTCCCCAGGGACCGACCCCGAAAGGTGGCGCCCGTGCTTTGGCAGGCATCTTCCAACAGGATCAGGTTTCGCTCGTGGCAAATCTTCAGCAGGGCCTCGAGGTCTGCCATGCTGCCGCACATATGCACGGGCATGACACACTTGGTTCGGGGAGTAATGGCTGCTTCCACCGCCGCGGGGTTCAAAGTGAGCGTGTCGTCCACATCGACCAGGACGGGGACTGCTCCTACGCCTAAAACGGCTTCGAAGCTGGCCACAAAAGTGAAGGTTGGCATGATGACCTCGTCTCCGGCTCCAATGCCCAGGGCCGCCAGGGCCGTCGTAAGGGCCGTCGTACCACTGGAAGTCAACTGAGCGTGGGCGCAGCCCAGGCGTTCGCACAGGGCCTGTTCCAGTTCTTTGGCCTTCCAAATCCCTTTGCGGGGACCATCGAAGCCATAGCGCATGAGGATTCCTGTCTCCAGGACGTCGTTGACTTCCTTACGTTCTTCTTCACCGAAAAATTCGAACCCTGGCATAAAAAAAGATTTGCCTCAAAGGTAGGGAAAGCGGCCCAAAACGATGCCGCGCCTGCCGCGGGGCCGTGATCAGAACGTCGCCGCCGGCCCCTCCACATTGGCCCGGCTGACCGCCGTCACCGCCCAGCGAATCTTTTCATCGGCGTCAGCGCGTCGCCGCCCTCGCCGCCTGCCGGCCAGATTGAATCTTCCCTGTCCTCCGTCCGCAGGAATGATCTTGTAGATGTGCACAGGATCCAAAGCAGTATCCGCGTCCCCTGTCAAATACCGGTATACCACGAACAACCGCAGGGGCAGTGAATCGGAAGCGCTGAGCGTTACGTGCACGCTGTCCCCTTCCACCAGCGCCTCGATCTGAGGGGCGGGAGGTTGGGTCGTATCGATCCAGGACATAGGTGGTACCAAGGCGGGGTATCGATAATAATTTTCCCTAAGGCTGTCACACCAGCCTAATGGATTGTCCATGAAATTTGCGGCGCTGAAGAAAACACAGCCCTGGGAAACGCCCCTGGATTCCGCGACCTGGATGGGAAGCTCACTCCTGTTTTTCCAGGCTGGATTCGTCCCGGCCTTATATAGGCCTATTCCAATGTATAGTTGTCTGTCGTACGTATGGCGGGACCACCAGTCGAGAAGAACGTCATACGGTACTACACGATGCCCCCTTTCCCAATATAACTGGGGACATACATAGTCGATCCAGCCCTTTTGAAGCCAAAGCATGATATTGGCGTAAAGGTCGTCGTAGTCCGTCTGATGCGAGGTAGTTTGACTTCCGGTGGAATCCTGGTAAAGGTTCCTCCAAACCCCATAGGGGCTGATGCCGAATTTACACCAGGGCTTTTATTCCTTGATGGCCCTGGAAACCTTCAGGATGAGGCTGTCCACGTTGCTCCTTCTCCACGTTTCTTTGTCGAGGCCGCGGTTATACTCGGCGTAGGCGTTGTCATCGGCAAAGTATTCGCCCTGCGTTTTATAGGGATAGAAATAATCGTCGAAATGGATGGCGTCCACATCATATCGGCGGACGATGTCCCGTACGATATTGGTCACATAATCCCAGACGGCAGGGATGCCCGGATTGAATTCGGTGGTATTGTCGTACACCAGGAACCACTCCGGGTGCACCCGGGTGATATGATCGGCGGATGCAATATCCTTCCGGCTATTGTAAAGAGCCCGGTAGGGATTGATCCAGGCGTGGAATTCCATACCCCTTTTGTGCGTTTCTGCGATCATAAAGGCCAAGGGGTCATAATACGGATTGGGGGCGACGCCCTGCTTGCCCGTGAGCCATACGCTCCAGGGCTCATAGGGCGAAGGAAAGAATGCATCCGCGGTGGGACGGATTTGCACCACGACAGCGTTCAGACCGTCGCGTTGAAGCATGTCCAGCAAATGAACGAATTCCTGCTTTTGAAGCACGACGTTTCCGGTCGCCTCCGGGCTGGGCCAGTCGATATGGGTTACGGATGCGATCCAGGCCGCCCTGAACTCGTACTTAGGTTGCGCAAAACAAACACTGCCGCATAAGAGCAACAATGGGAAAAGAATTTTTTTAGCCAAACGGGCGTGCTGGGGTATGTCTTTTTCCAGGCTCATGTACGCAATTTCCAGATGGTTTCAAGATGATGGGATTCGTGCAGTAGGAAAAACTCCGTCCACAACAACAAGGTTCGATCGCCATAGCGCGGATGCGTAGCCCGTCGCGACAACTGCTCGCCTGAAAGCGACGTCAACCAATCGTGCAGATACAGGCGATCCGAATTCAAATAAACAATTAAATCTTCTATTGAATTTTCGCGTAACTGCAAAAAACACGGGTCGGCATCGCCCACGTAGGCGGGGATCAAAGGATTTTCCTCGCTCAGTATGCGCTGGATTCTTGCGGCAAAGATTTTCTGATAGGCCCCAAGGTGAGCAATATTTTCCAGGATGCCCCATTTTTCGGGAGCCGGACGTCGCGCCGGGTCCTGGTCCGCTATCAACAACGGCAAGCTTTCGTGCTGATAGCGCAAGCGCGTGACAGTGCTTATCCCCAAACTTTCGTCCCCTCGCTGCAATTGGCGCATATGTCTATATTCTTCCTGCTATTCATGAGTTCCCTGCGGAACTGTTTGTAATTGTCGTTGTTCCAGATTTCCTTGAAGCTCTGTTGGCTTAGGTTACCCAAACGGTGCATGGCGTCCTTGTCGAAACAGCAGGGCACCACCATCCCATCCCAGGTGATGACATTGGCGTGCCATAGTTTCCAGCAATGATTCCCCAGGCCGCTCTTGATGGAATAGGTCCCATCGCCTTTGGCGCGGTATCGACTGAATTTGTCCAGGGTGGGAATGAGCTCATTCCCATGCTCGTAATCATAGATTTGGGCTGTTTTAAAGCGAACATCGTCCACCCCTACTTCGGCGGCCAGACGTTTGACGTCTTCGATCTGGTGCTCGTTTGGCTTTACGACCAGGAACTGGAAAAATATAAACGGAGTTTTGCTTTTCAACTCCTTCTTCCAGCGGACAATATTGCGGGCGCCCTCCAAAACCTTGTCCAGGTGTCCCCCGATGCGGTATTGCTGGTATACATCCTGGGTTGTCCCGTCTATGGAAATGATGAGGCGGTCCAGGCCACTTTCCACGGTCTTGCGCGCATTGGCATCGTTTAAATAATGTGCATTCGTCGAAGTGGCGGTATAAATGCCCTTGTCTGAAGCGTAGCGCACCATTTCCAAAAAATCAGGATTCAGGAAAGGTTCCCCCTGGAAATAAAAGATCAGGTAGGCCAGCTCCTTATAAACCTGGTCTATGGTTTCCCTGAAAAAGTCCTTGCGCAACATCCCCGTGGGGCGGGTGAAGGACCTGAGCCCGCTGGGACACTCGGGACACCTCAGGTTGCAGGACGTGGTGGGCTCGAAGGAAAGGGATATTGGATAACCCCACTGGATGGGTTTCCCCGTCCACCGGCTCAGATAAAAACTGGTCAGAACCTTGGCCGCATTCAGGGCCCTCCTCGGGGTTAGCTTGGACAAAAAGTTGAAGCTATCGGTCCAATTGATGGATGGCATGAAAGCAAAGGTAACCCCCCGCTGGACTTTTGAAAAATTTGTGTATCTTTAAATGGTTGTTTAACTAACAGTATGTCTAACAACCATTTTCAATCCAAGGAGCTGTATAGCTTCATCACTGGAAAAGCTTCCACCGCCGTGGCCAGGCGCCTTCAAAAGAATTTCAAGGGCGCGGGGGTGGACATTACGATTGAACAATGGAGTGTGCTGTACCAGTTATGGAAACAGGATGGCCTTAGCCAGCAGGAATTGGGCAACGCCACCTTCCGGGACAAGCCCAGCATTACGCGCCTCGTGGACAATCTGGAGCGTTGCAAACTGGTGCGCAGGGTCCCCTCGAAAGAGGACAGGAGGATCAACAGGATTTACATTACCGACCTGGGAAAGAAGCTGCAGGATCAAACGATGGGACTGGCTAACCAAACCCTGAACGAGGCCCTGGAGGCGGTTTCTCCCGAAGAGATCGAGGTCTGCAAGAACGTCCTGCAGCGAGTTTACGACAATTTAAAATAATCATATGACCACCACCGAACTCAAAACCGCACTCAAAGGTGGGGAATGGCTGATCCGCGAAAGCCACCCCGAAGACACCTTTATCCCCGAAGACTTCAACGAAGAGCAGCATATGGTCAAGGATATGTGTGCCGCTTTCCTCGACACTGAAGTCCTGCCCATCATCCAACGCATAGACGCCATGGAGCCGGGACTCATGCCAAGTCTCATGGACAAGGCAGGCGAGCAAGGCCTTTTGGGCACGTCCGTTCCGGAAGAACTGGGTGGATTAGGCAAGGATTTCATAACCTCGACGATGGTCACCGAGGGCCTGGGCGGAGGATTCTCCTTTTCTGTCGCCATTTCGGCACATACGGGGATCGGTACCCTGCCCATCCTCTATTTTGGAACGGACGCGCAAAAGAAAAAATATATCCCCAAGTTAGCCAGCGGAGAATGGAAAGGATCTTATGGCCTGACCGAGCCGGGCAGCGGGAGCGATGCACTGGGGGCCAAAACCACGGCCACCCTGAGTAAAGACGGGAAGTATTACCTCCTCAACGGCCAGAAATGCTGGATCACCAACGGGGGGTTCGCGGATGTGTATACCGTATTTGCCAAAGTGGATGGGGAAAAATTTACGGCCTTCATCGTCGAACGCGGTTTTGAGGGATTTACGAGGGGACCCGAAGAGCACAAGATGGGCATCAAGGGGTCCTCTACGGTTCAATTATATTTCCAGGATTGCAAGGTGCCCGTGGAAAACGTCCTGGGGGAAATAGGGAAGGGACACATCATTGCCTTCAATATTCTCAACGTAGGGCGCCTCAAGTTATGCGCCGCCACTACCGGGGGCGCCAAAAGATCCATCACGACCTGCCTGGAATACGCCGCTACACGGGAGCAGTTCAAACAGCCCATCGCCAACTTCGGGGCTATACAGCATAAGCTGGCCGAAATGGCCATCCAGGCCTGGGTATCCGAAACGACCCTTTACCGGACAGCCTATTGGATCGACGAAAAGGAAAAAGCCCTGGCTGTGGAGGGAAAGCCCTTCAACGAGGCCGTCCTGGGCGCGGCGGAAGAATACGCGATCGAATGTGCCATCCTGAAGGTACTAGGCAGCGAAATGCTGAATTATGTAGTGGATGAGGGCGTACAAATCCACGGAGGAAACGGGTACAGCGACGAATATATTATCTCCAAAGCATACAGGGACAGCCGGATCAACCGGATTTACGAGGGGACTAACGAAATCAACCGCCTCCTGACGGTGGACATGGTCCTGAAGCGCGCCATGAAAGGTCGCCTGGACCTGATGGGCCCCGCTATGGGGGTACAAAAGGAGTTGATGAGCATCCCGGACTTCGGGGCAACAGATGAAACGCCGTTCGCCGCCGAGCGGGCCCTGGTGGCCGGTTTCAAGAAAGCCATACTCATGACGGCCGGGGCCGCGGTCCAAAAACTCATGATGAACCTGGATAAGGAACAGGAGATCCTGATGAACATCGCCGACATGGCAATCGCCACCTTTTCCGCCGAAAGTGCCCTGATGAGGGTCATGAAATTGAAATCTCAGAAGGGTGATGCAGCATCTGCATACGAAACGGATGTCCTAAGAGTGTACCTGTCCGACGCCGCAGACCGGGTTTTTAAGTGTGGAAAAGATGCCCTCATTTCTTTTGCGGAAGGGGATGAACAGCGAATGATGTTAATGGGCATGAAGCGCTTCACCAAAACTGCTCCTTTTAATACCAAGGCTGCCCGCCGAAGAATAGCGGCTCGCCTGCTCGAAGACCGCCGTTACCCGCTTTAGTCACATCTGCGCCATCTGGACATGGGTTACAAATAGAGAAGGGAGGGCCTAAATCTAAGGCCCTCTTTTTTTATAGCCCGGCGGCTTTTACAGCCCTGAGGCTTTTACAGCCCGGCGGCGGCCGCCTCGTCGACGAACCAATGCAGGGCTCCCGAAGCCGGTTGGATGATCTGGGAAGGATATAGGTCCACATTCCTGGGCCCCTTGAGGACTTCACGAAGGGCATGGGCCTTGGCGGACCCGAAAGTCAGGAAGGCCACCCGCCCCGCCCTGTTGACCAGAGGAGCAGTCATGGTGATCCGGTACATTTCCTGGGCTGCGAGGTAGTAGGCTTTCACCCAGGCCTGCGTTTCGTGGATAACCGCCTGACCGGGGAAGAGCGAAAGGGTATGCCCGTCTTCTCCCATGCCGTTCAGCACCAGGTCGAAAGTGGGGCCTTCAGTATCGAAATAGTTATGTAAAAGCCCTTCGTATTCGGCCGCTGCCTGTGTTGGTTCCAGCTCGGTACGCATCCGGTGCACCTGCTCCGGCGGTATGGGGACCTTGTCGATCAGGGTGGCATAGGTCATTTTCGCGTTATTGCGGTCGTCCGTGAATGGAACAGCCCTTTCATCCCCCCAAAAAATATGCATCCGCTGCCAATCGATGCGCTCCCGGAAAGGGGAAGACGCGAGCAATGTATACAGTTCCTTGGGCGAACTGCCCCCTGTGAGGGTAAAGGTAAACCGTTCCTGGTCCTTCAGGGTGCTTTCGATATACTCCGTGATCCATCCGGCCAGAGCCAGACTCAGGTCCGTGGGATTCTTATGTATATGTACTTCCATTATTAATCGCCGGATTTTCCCCAGGAATGCCCGTCCTTGGCTACCAGGACTTCGGCATCTTCGGGTCCCCAGGAACCGGGTTTGTAATTCGGAAAATCGACCGGAGTCTTTGACTCCCAATTTTCCTGGATGGGCGTGATCACCTTCCATGCGGCCTCCACCTGGTCGGCGCGCATGAAAAGGGTGGCATTTCCGATCATGACGTCCAGGAGCAAGGTCTCGTAGGCTTCCGGTTGCTTGTCCTCATATGCCTTGTCATAGTTGAAAACCATGTCCACCGGATCCAGGGTCATGGTTTGTCCCGGGCGTTTGGCCTGGAAGCGAAGGCGGATGTCCATTTCCGGCGTGATGTCGATCGTCAGCCGGTTGGGGCGCCATGTTTCCGCAGCTTCCGGTGGAAAAGAGTAGGCCGGAGCGGGACGGAAGTGCAGGCTCACGACAGTATTTTTTTCTGCCATGCGCTTGCCCGTGCGTACGTAAAAGGGCACATCCTGCCAGCGCCAGTTGTCTATGAAAAATTTAACCGCGGCGAAAGTTTCGGTATTCGACTCGGGGCTCACACTGGGCTCCTGGCGGTATCCGGGAACCTGCTCTCCTTTCATCCACCCATCCCCATATTGTCCGCGAACGGCCAGTGCATGTACTTCCTCGGGCTTGATCCGTCGGATGGCATTGAGCACGTCCACTTTCTTATTGCGGATCTCGTCGGCGTCAAAGGAAACGGGAGCTTCCATGCCAACCATACACATGATTTGCAACATGTGGTTTTGGACCATATCGCGCAGCGCCCCCGACGTTTCGTAGTAACCGCCCCGCCCTTCCACGCCCACGGTTTCCGCCGCCGTGATCTCTACGTATTCTACAAAATTGCGGTTCCATATAGGTTCGAACAAAGCGTTGGCAAAGCGCAGCGCCAGGATGTTCTGGACCGTCTCTTTACCCAGGTAGTGGTCGATGCGGTAAATCTGCTCTTCGCTGAACATACTCAGGAGCAGGGCATTCAGTTCCGCGGCACTTTTCAGATCGTGTCCAAAGGGCTTTTCAACGACGATTCGCGTGCACTTACGGTCCCCGCAAAGTTCGATTTTTCCGAGCTTGGTGGCTATGTCCGGCACGAGCTGGGGAGCCACCGCCAGGTAAAACAGGACATTGGGGTGTGTGCCCCATTCCTTTTCCTTGGCCTTCGCTATATCGGTGATGCCTTTGTAATCGCCGTCCTTCTCCGCATCCATAGCCAGGTAGGTGACGTTTTGGGAAAAGGCCGCCCACTTCCCGTTTTGTTCTCCCTTTCTCCTGGAGAATTGCTGTATACCGTCGAGAAGGCGCGCCCGGTAAGATTCGTCGGTAAAGGGCTTGCGGCCTATACCCACGATCGCGAATTTATCGGGCATGCAATCGTCTATAAAAAGATTGTACAACGCGGGGATGAGCTTCCGAAAGTTCAGGTCTCCGCTGCCCCCGAAGATGAAGATGAGGGTGGCAGGCGGGCGTTTGTTGAGTTCCATGGTTATTTTATTGAGGTTGCCATTCTGTATGGAAAGTACCGGCTTTGTCGATGCGCTGATACGTGTGCGCCCCGAAATCATCACGCTGGGCCTGTATCAGGTTGGCCGGCAACCAACTGCTGCGGTAAGCATCGAAATACGACAGCGCCGTAGCGAGCCCCGAGACGGGTATTGCGGAAGCCATGCCCTTTTGCACCAGGGTCCGGGCGGAATCGATAAAGGGTTTGACCAGGGCAGCAATTTCCTTATCCAGGAGGAGGTTGTTCAAGGTGGGATCAGCGCTGTACGCCTTATAAAAGGGTTCCAGCAAAATGGACCGGATGATACATCCTCCCCTCCAAATCCTGACAACCTTGTCGAGGGGGATCTGCATTCCGTATTCAGCCGAAGCCGAGTACAACTGCGCCATTCCCTGCACGTAGCTCATCATCATTCCGAAATTCAAGGCGTCGTGCACCAGCTTTTCCAGGTCCCCGTCTATTTTATGTGAACCGGCCGGATACAATTGGGCAGCCTTTTGGCGATCGTCCTTGAAGTCGGAAATGATCCGCACGGTGACCGCCATATCGATGGTGGGGATCGCCACGCCCAGGTCAAGGGCATCCTGGGAAGTCCACTTCCCCGTGCCTTTGGCTCCGGCTTTGTCCAGGACCATGTCCACCAGGTCCTTCCCCGTCAGGTCGTCTTTTTTACTGAAAATGTCGGCAGTAATCTCCACCAGGTAGGACTTGAGATCCCCGTCGTTCCATTTTTTGAACAACTGGTGGAGTTGCGCGTTAGTATATCCCGAGCCTTGCTTCAAAAGGGCGTAGCACTCGCTGATGAGCTGCATGATGGCATATTCGATGCCGTTGTGTACCATTTTTACATAGTGACCCGCGGCGCCAATACCCATATAATCCACGCAAGGGTCCCCATTTACCTTGGCCGACACGGCCGTCAGGACGGGGGCTACAATATCATAGGCCGCCTTGTCCCCGCCGGGCATGATGCTGGGTCCGGTCCGGGCCCCGTGCTCACCCCCCGAAATACCCATCCCCATGAAGTGGAAGCCCTTTTCACTCATATATTTGATGCGTCGCTCCGTATCCGTATAGTGCGAATTTCCCGAGTCGATCACGATGTCGTCCTTATCCAGCAGGGGCATCAGGTCACCCAGGACGTCGTCCACGGGCTTCCCTGCGGGAACCAACATGATCATGCGCCTGGGCTTTTCGAGCTGATCCAGCATCTCTTTTAAAGTACTTACGCCTTTGACTGCCTGGCCAGGGGTGGCCGAGGATTCCAGGGAAGCTCCTTTTGAGGCGTTCTTATCGAAGCCAATCACCGAAAAACCGTGGTCGGCCATATTGAGCAGGAGGTTGCGGCCCATGACCCCCAGGCCGATCATGCCGAAATGATAGGATTGTTTTGACATGCGGTAGAAATGAGGGACAAACCTACGCCAAAATGAGAAATGAAAAGTTGGCTAAATGCGAGACGTCTTATCTTTGTATTAAAATTTACAGTAAAAACCATGAGTGATACAGCGATTGCACCAGGTACCCAACTTACCCCCAAAGACTTCGCAACTGACCAGGAAGTGCGCTGGTGCCCTGGATGCGGAGACTACTCCATCCTCGCCCAGGTCCAGAAGGTCATGCCCACCCTGGGAATCCCCCGCGAAAATATCGTCATTATTTCGGGGATTGGCTGCTCCAGCCGCTTTCCTTACTATATGAATACGTATGGAATGCATTCCATCCACGGCAGGGCAACCGCCATTGCCAGCGGCCTGAAGGCGACCCGCCCGGAACTCAGCGTTTGGGTGGTTACCGGGGACGGGGACGGTCTGAGCATTGGGGGAAACCATACGATCCACCTCCTTCGGAGGAACTTCAACGTCAATATCATGTTGTTTAACAATCAGATATATGGTTTGACGAAAGGGCAGTACTCACCCACCTCCGAAACCAATAAGGTGACTAAATCCACGCCCCAGGGGAGCATCGACCACCCCTTCAATCCCCTGGCCCTGGCCATGGGAGCGGACGGAACCTTCCTGGCCCGGAGCATGGACAGGGATCCGAAGCACCTTCAGCAAATGCTGATCCGCGCCCACGCGCACCAAGGCACCTCCCTCCTCGAAATCTATCAGAACTGCAACATATTCAACGACGGCGCGTTCGAAATATTCACCGAAAAGGGAACCAAGGCTGCCGAGGCCCTCTTCCTGGAACAAGGGAAACCCCTGGTATTTGATGGTGGTAAAAAGGGCATCCGCCTGGATGGCTTCCGTCCAGTGGTCATCGACCTGGGCTCGGGACTGAGTGCTGACGACTGTTGGGTTCACGACGAGCGCGACTTCTATAAGGCCCAGATACTGGTTCGCATGTTTGACGATCCCACGATCGAGGGGCACTTGCCCAGGCCCTTTGGCGTGTTTTATGAAACGGACAGGCCTTGTTATGAGGAGTCCCTTCAACAACAAGTGGATGAAGCTCAAAGCCTCCGCGGCAAAGGCGATCTCGATAAACTGCTCCGTGGACGCGAGACCTGGGAAATTACGGCATAAGCCCGCGCCAACCCCGCTTTTCCCAAATAAAAAAAGCCGCGCAGCGCCACGGCATAACTCTGTCATATTCAAGTATATGCAAAAAATTGGCCCCAATAGACATCGGGGCCTCTTTGCTTACCTCTGAAACCACAAAATGAACTTGTGATGTAATGTAATAATTCTCAAAAACCGTGCAGAAATGTCGAATTGCACCGTTTTTTGCTTTTTTTTAGATAAACGGCGGGCGCTCAATTCTATACTGTAGCTATAACTTTATCTGCAGCCTTCAGGACCTTATCCCTTTTATATTCATACCACCACATGGGGGCCGTGCGCTTCATGATATTGTCTATATACCGCATTCCCACAAGGTTCCAGGCTCCTTTTATCTTTCCGCCCCAGGTATGGTTTATAGCCCTGAGGCTCATGGCAAAACCGCTATCCAGGTATTCCATATGGTGCCAATAGCCTGCAGGCATAAATAAGGTATCTCCGGGTTCCAGGATAACTTCATACCCCCTGGCCAGTTTCAGGGCGGGGAAGCGTTCATAATCAGGTTTGTTCCCATTTTCGTAATAATGGCTGAAATCTGCCATGCTCAATACCTCGAAGGGCTTCCGGTACAACTTGTGCTGCTCGGCGAAGGGAAATAACAAGACGCGCTTGCGACCTGCAAATTGGGTATGGAGGATATGGGAAAGGTCAATGTCGAAGTGCATGTGGGTAATAGAGGTAGCACCACCCACGAACAACATGGGGAATTTTTTCACAAACCCCTTCATCAAATGATCAGGCCACGTGAAATCCTCTGTCAGCGCGGGCGCATGATCGAAAATATTGAACAGGAAAATGCGCCATTCGGCCGGCCCCCGGCGGATCATATCGATATATTCCCCAAAGGTGGTGTAGTCATCGGCCTTATTGATGGGGGTGAAGGCATCGCTTTTCTTATTGTTGTAAATTCCAACTTGTTTGTCCCCAACCAACATCTTGAAATAATCCCAGTTCCACTTTTCTCTTGCCGGCCAGTCCTTTGAAAGTCCGGTGAACACGATCGGCCTGGATGGATTATAGTAGTCCTCCTTGAACGCATCAGGTGAAATAGTGGCCACTTTTTCAACAGGTTGTAGCAGCATTTCCAAGACTTTAGATGGGCAAAATTAATATTAAAAAATTGTTAGCCGCACGTAAGGTTGCGTAAATTGTAACCATGCTCCTGCATGTCCACCCCCTTAATCCTCAGGCCCGTGCCCTGGAAACCATCGCCGGAAGCCTCAGGGATGGGGGGATAATCATATACCCTACGGACACAATATATGGGTTGGGATGCGATATCTTCCAACATAAGGCTGTAGAAAGGATTTGCCGCATCAAACATATTGATCCTGCCAAGGCTCAACTGTCTTTTATTTGCTATGACCTCAGCGACCTCAGCCGCTATGCCAAAAGCATTGATACCCCCCTGTATCGCTTGCTGAAAAGCCACCTCCCCGGACCCTACACCTTCATTCTGCCCGCCAGCAAAGAGGTACCCCGGATCCTGAAAAGCAAAAAGGACACGATCGGCCTCCGGATACCTGCCAACCACATCGCCCGAGAAATCGTCCATACCCTCGGTCACCCCATCCTCAGTACCTCCCTGCCCGGAGACATGGTAGAAGAATATACCGACCCGGACCTGATCTACGCGAATTTCGGTAACCAGGTAGACATCGTGGTAGACGGAGGCCCCGGAGGCATGGTCGCTTCCACCGTTATAGATTGTACCACCGGCGAGCTCAGGCTCGTCCGCCAGGGATTGGGGCCTTGGCCGGAGCCCGTCATTTAATGCTGGTGGAACTGAATTCGGTAATCAAATCCTGGGCGGAATCGGGCCGTGTACCGTAGCCCCAAGGGTAAACCTACCGATTTTTCTTATCTTGAGTCTAACTCACCTCTGATTATGAACCGCTTGTTCTTCCTTGCCTGCCTGCTCCTGACCTCAGCCTGCTCTGACGCCCAACAAACCATGGATACCATCCCTCACTTCCCCGGGGGCGATTCGGCATGGAAGGCCTATTGCCAAAGTACTTTGATAACCAACTTGGAAACCATCAAGCGGTATCACCTTTCGTGCGACGCTGACATATATTTCATGGTGGATAAGGACGGCGCCGTCACTGCGGCCCATACGGCAACATCCACGGAAAATGCGTTGGAAAAGATAATCGTTAGTATGATATTGGCGAGCCCCAAATGGAGCCCGGCGTACAAACGGGGGAAGCCTGTGGGCTCGTTGCGGCGGCAACACTTTACAATAGATCCCGAAGCGCTGCCTGAACTCAACCTGGACTCACTGGATTTGGTCCGGACGGGAGATACGGTCCCCTCCGGCCCCAAAATAATCTACCGACCCGATAATCACGAGCTGGCGGGCCATTTGGTCAACTGGAAACGACAAGGCTGGTGGACCTATTACATGGACGATACTGTTAAAGCCACTCAGGTGGAATATGAGGATGGCATTGCTTCCGAAACCAGGATATATGATGAGCGTGGAAACGTCGTGGCGGATTTTCTCACGCCTGACCAGGAGGCCAGTTTCCCCGGAGGGGATAGGGGGTGGTCCGAATACGTCAGAAAAGCTTTGATGGAGCACATCGACAAACTCGTCAATAGTAAGGCGAATGGAACCGTTGAGGTCGGATTCTGGGTGGATAGCAGCGGCTCAATCAGCCAGGTTACGGCTTTATGGCCGACCGGAACCGCATTGGACAAGATCGCCGTAAATATTATTCAAAATGGGCCTGCCTGGCAACCCGCTACGACGGGGGGCGTTCCAGTGCGGGATTACAGGAAACAGAGGATTACATTTATGCAACCATCTCAATAAGCCCACCAATGAACCCTGCCATCCAACGGGAAAAACCCGTCAGGGCCTACCGGCGGCAAAAATTTACCCTCAAGCCTTCTTGAAATTAATAGTCTTTTCCTAGTTTAGGCCACGCTTAACCCCTCATACAATATGCGAATGCTTTCCATCGTACTGGGCGCCCTCCTTATTCCGGCGACCCTGTGCGCGCAACCTATGCAACCCCGCCTGCCCCAGGGCTATTATTGGGAAAAGATGGACAACGGCCTGGAAGTCGTCGTCATCGAAAACAGCAAAGTCCCCCTGGCGACCATCCAGATCGCCGTCAGGAACGGGGCCTACACCGAAGGGCCCGAATACAGCGGCCTGTCCCATCTCTTCGAACACATGTTCTTCAAGGCCAACCGAGATTACCCCGACCAGGAGCATTTCCTGAAAAGGACCCAGGAATTGGGCGCTATTTGGAACGGGTCGACCGACGTGGAAAGGGTGAACTATTTCTTCACCTTCGATCGGGACAGCTTGCGTGCCGGCCTTCTCTTCATGAACGCCGCCATCCGCTTTCCGATTTACCGTACGGAAGACATGGCAAAAGAAAGGCCCGTGGTAGACGGGGAATTTCAAAGGGCCGAAAGCGATCCCGGCTTTCAACTTTGGTATGAATGCCAAAAGCGCCTTTGGGGAGACCAAGTCACGCGCAAAAACCCCATTGGCGACCATAACATCATCAATACGGCCACCCCCGATAAGATGATGATCATCAAAAACAAGTACTATTTCCCCAACAACTCCATGCTGGTGATTTGCGGGGATGTGCATCACGAGGAAGCTTTTGCCATGGCCAAAGAAATCTTCGGGGACTGGGCCTCCAGCGGTTGGGACCCGCACCAGAAATATCCCATCCCCGAATTCGCGCCTCTAACGAATACCCAATTCTTCGTCAAGGAATCCTCCATTGCCGAAACGCCTTATGCCATGTACTGGTGGCAGGGGCCGGACTACCGCCACGATTCCTCGGGTATGGTAGCCGCCGACGTATTCTCCACCATACTGGGACTGAACGCATCCAAATGGCGCCAGGCGCTGGTGGACAAGGGCCTGGCAACAGGGGCGAACGTGGGTTTCGAGACCAGGAAGTTCGTCGGGACCTTAAACATGTTCATCATCCCCAATCCTACCAAGCTCAAGGAATGTATATCCGAAATCTCCAACCAGGTGAAGGAATGGGCGGATCCCGATTATTTCACCGATGAGCAGTTGGAGGAAGCCAAGCAGATCATGCGCCGGGATTACATCCGCAATTCGGAAAAGCCCTCAATTCAGCCCGACCTGCTTACCTACCAGTGGTGTAGTACCTCCCTGGATTATTACACGGACTATATGTCCAATGTTATGAAGGTAACCAAAGAGGATATCCACCGGGTCATTGCGCAATACGTTACCGGCAAACCCTTCGTAGCGGGCCTCATCATCAACGAAGCCATGAGCAAATCCACCGGAGCTCCTCAATTCTTCAAACCTTAAACACCTGAAATCCATGCGACACATCACCATATGCATAGCCTTCCTGATTTCCATGACAGCCACGCGAGCGCAAAATGCTTCCGGCGGCCAGGCCTACGACACGACCATTGGCGGGGTCAAGGTCATCGTGCAACCCAGCGGCAATGAGATCGTGGAAATCCAAAGCATCCTCAAGGGTGGCGTGCAAAACTACCCCGCTGCCGAAGCGGGCATAGAAAGCCTTGCCATGAGCGCCCTTACTGAATGTGGAACGGCCCGCGACACCAAAAATAGTTTTAAGAACAAGCTGGATTTGGTGGATGCCCAGGTTAACGGTTATTCAGGGAAGGACTACGCCACCTTTACCCTGAATTGTATCAAGGAGGACCTGGATTCCGTTTGGTCCCTGTATGTAGACGCCTTCACCACCCCCCGCTTCGAGGCAAAGGAATTTGACCGCATCAAGCAGGACGCCATCAACAACCTCAAGGCCCAGGCCTCCCAGCCCGATTATGCCATTAATAAGATGGCCATGGAAACGGCCTTTGCGGGTAAGGACTATGCCAAGGCCCCCGAAGGGACCGAAGCCACCGTCGGCGCACTGACGCCCGAGGCCACTAAAGCCTATTATATGTCCATCCTGACGCGCTCCAGGATGGTGATCGTCATCGTGGGTGACCTGGCGCCCGCGGACATTGCTGCTAAGGTCAACCTGCTCCTGGCCGCCATTCCGCAAGGCGCCCCATTTACGCCGGTCAAGGAATCGTATACACCCACCAAGAATTCCTTTGCCTCCGAAAAGAAGGACCTCGCCACCAATTACATCACCGCCGTGACGGGAGGACCCGCCCCCGGTTCACAGGACTTCAACGCCTTTACCCTGGCCATGCGCATCTTCTACGACCGGACCTTCCTGGAGGTTCGGACGAATAATGGCCTTTCCTATGCCCCTTACAGCTATTTCAACGGGGGCATGACCTCCTTTTCAGGAGTCGGCGTGTCCACCACCGAGCCCAATAAATTTATTGCTGTCATGGATCGCCTCCTGGAAAAAACAAAGACGGGCGGCTTCACGGCTGAAGAGGTAAAGAACATGAAAACGACCTACCTGACCAGCTTTTATTACCGGCAGGAAACCAACAGCGCCCAGGCCTCCTCCCTGGCCTCCAACGAAGTGTTGCACAACAACTGGAGGAGGGCCCTTTCCTTCAACAACGACCTGAAAATGGTAAGTGTGGAAGATGTCAACAGGGCCTTCAACAAATACGTCACCAAACTGACGTGGGTATACCAGGGCAACCCCGACAAGGTAACTCCGTCGTTATATACCGCCGGTCCGCCACCCGTGAAGTTGCCTCCCACCTCGGTCCAGGGGAGCAAGAACAATTGACATAAACCCTCGTTTGCAATATGAAACCCTTATCCTGCCTGCTTACTTGCTGTTTGATTTGTTTAGCCTTTTCTGTCCGGGCCCAGGTTTTTCCGGATTCCAATTTTCGATACCGGAACCAGGACTCCGCGGCATTGGTTCTCCAGGGAGATACGATTTCCTCCGGGATGAAGATCCTCAAATTTGAGAATGGTAAAACATCGGCCTCGGGCAACCTTACACATTGGCTCCGCGATGGTTGGTGGACGATCTACCGAAGCGAAGACGGCTCCAAGGCCAGTGAAGTGCTTTTCAAGAATGGAAAGGGGACCGTTATGAAACTTTTTGATAACCATGGAGACTTAACGGGCACTATCGACACCGTGGAAAAAGAGGCCAATTTTCCAGGGGGAGACCCAGCATGGAAGGACTATTGTCGGAACGCCCTCATGTCTAAGATCGATTTAATCACCAAGAAAAAGGGCTGGGGAATTATTGAAGTCGAATGGATCATCACCAAGACGGGGACCATCGCTAGTGCACACCTGACAAAATCTTCCGGAACGGTCTCCGATAACATCGTCCTCGATATCATCCGTAACGCGCCACGATGGAATCCGGCGATGCAATACAACCGGAATGTGATTGCATATCGAAAACAGAAGTTTACGTTGCAGCCGCCGGGGTGATACCGCCCGCGCCGCTTACTGTTCCCATTCGGCGCCGCCCCAGATACTATTTCACATTTTTACTGAATTAATAAACCCGCGCTCGCATTTCCGGACGCGGTTTTATTTTGAGTAGATTTATGGAAAATGGATTTCTGCGCATCTTATTATTTACTCTGAAATGTTAGCCGTGGATAGACCCAACTTTGAAGAATGGATGTTTTGGGATTTCGCATACGAAGAGATAGAGTGGCGAAAGGAATTTATTACAATAATCGAAAGGGTTATAGAAAGAGGTGATGATTGGGATTGGAAGGAACTCATTCGTTTCTACGGATATGATACAGTCCTTAGAACCTTGAAATTGGAAACCATTTATTTGCCCGATTATGCAATAGAAAAGGCGTGCGCCTACTTTGATTTGAAACCCGAAGAGTTGTGGTGCTACATTCGAAAACGAGAGCGACCGGGACATTGGATTTAATTTATAAGGTCTAAAAAAGGGGGCATTAAACAAACTTTAAATATGGGAAAGATGAAAAACGAACCTAAACAAGTTACACCCGAATCCGGTGAGGATATAACTCCGGATAAGCCTGACCTTCCTCGATGGATTTTTTGGGATGTCCCCTTTGATAAACTTATATGGGGAAAGGAATATATTTTTATAATAGTACGGGTTATTGAAAGAGGAAAAGTCGATGTTGAGTGGCAATAGCTTATCCGTTTTTACGGAATCGATAAAGTCATACATGTCGTGAAATACGACGCGAATTATTTGATGGATCATACAATCGAAGATGTATGCAATTATTTCAATTTGAAACCTGAGGAGCTAAAATGTTATAGAAGGAAACAGTCGATGCCGAGGACCTGGCTATGATTTGTACAGCACTTTATATAAACAAATACGATGGAAAAGGAACCCCAACTGCTCAGCTCTGAATCCAATGGCATTATACCTTCAGATAAGCCTGACCTAAAACGAAGATTGTTTTGGGAATTCGTCTATGATGAAATACAATGGAAGGAAAGCTACGCTTTAGTAATTGAACGGGTTATAGAATGGGGGGTTGAGGAGGAATGGCAAGAAGTTATTCGTTTCTATGGATACGATAAGGTACTCCGAACTCTAAAATTTGAATGCAACTACTTGATGGACCATACGATCGAAAAAGTATGCAATTACTTTAAGGTTAAGCCCGAAGAATTAAGGTGTTACGTAAGGAAACAATCGATGCCGAGAACCTGGTTTTGATTTGGAAGCGCTGAAAAGAATTATAGCAGGATTTAAAAGATAATAAGGGTGACAAACGAGCCACATCCAGACCATACAATCGAAAAAGTTTGCAAATACTTTAATGTGAGGCCCGAGGAGTTAAAGCCTTATGCCAGGAAACAATCCATGCCGAGAACCTTTATTTAGTTTCCAATCCGAAAAAAAATAGGTTTTTATGGATAACTAAAAGCTGTGCATTTCAATGATTGCGCAGCTTTTTTATAGAGAAAGTGCGCCTCAGTTGTAACGTGAAAGAGGAGGAGTTGTGGAACTGCACAGGGGGGACGGTGGAGGCCGGGACATTGGATTTGATCGTCACATTGTCAAGCGACGAACATTTTTCCCAATTTTATCTAATAGGTGGAACTGCTTTATCGCTTCAGTTAGGGCATAGGAAGTCCATTGACATTGACTTTTTCTCAAGCGAATCGTTTGAATCTGAATCGCTTGCGCATCATTTATATGTCGAATATCGGCCTGAAATCGTTGGAATCCTTAAGAATGGAGTATTTGGATTTATTAATGGCGTAAAAGTGGATATAATGTCTCATCAATATCCTTGGCTTCATCCGGCAAATCAAGAAGAGGGCATTAGGATGGCCTCCTTGGATGACATAGCTGCCATGAAACTTAGTGCCATTGTGGGGAATGGCTCAAGGCAAAAGGATTTTTTAGATATGTACATTCTGCTTGAGCACAGGACTTTGAATCAAATGGCCGAAATGTATGAACGAAAATATGGAACAATGAATGCTCAAACGGCCAAAAATGCACTAATCTATTTTAATGACATTAAATTCGAAAGTATAGAGCTCATAAACCGCCCCATCCGTTGGGGCCACGTTGCAAGCAGATTAAATATGGCCTATGTCCATCCCAACAAACTCTTCCCTTCTGAAATAGATAGAAGGAATAGTCATGACCTTTTAATGGAAATGCGCGAGTGGTATGGTGCCTCCGAACGCAGTAGAAACAGGTCACGCGGCTACGGCTACAGCCGTTAACCCCATTCTGGCAGGCTGTTTGTATTAGATATTCATAATCTATGTCAAAACACCGTCTGCAAAGGCCCCTCTCCTATGTGGCCTCCGTCTGCCTCATCCTCCTGGTCGCGGTTTACCTGATCGGGGGCGCCATTATACGGCATAACATAAAGGCCGCGCTGAAAGCCCTTCCACCGGAGATACAGGTCTCCTACGATGGTCTCCACCCCTTGATTTTTCAATCCGCCCTTATCCTGGAGGGCCTGGACATAAAAATCAGAAATAAGGATAGCCTGCACATGGTCATCAAAGAGGCAGACCTGGGTGGTGTTAGTTTTCTTTCCTGGATTTTTTCCAAAAAGCTCAAACTGAAATCCCTGAAACTGATCGACGCTACCATAGAGGTAGGGGATAGCTTGCCGAAAATGCCAAATGCGCTTCCTTTCAGGGAGGCCGACATCCAAAGTCTGGAATGGCGAAATGTGACGTTATTAACCCAAAACCTTAGCGCCCGTGGTTATATAACCCTTGATTCGGTGCACCTGGACAAAAAGGACAGCCTAACGTGGGCGAACTACCGGATAACCTTTGGAGACTTAAAATATACAGCTCAAAAGGAATTCGAAAAAGTCCATTTGCAAAACCTGGTATTGGATAGCAAAACGGGCATCCTTACCATCGACACTGCAAGGTTCCAACCCACCGTAAATAAGGAAGCCTTGGGAAAAATAAAAGGCCACCAGGAAGATTATGCGGAGGGCTTCCTGGAAGGAATAAGAGCGACCCGCATTGATCTGAAAATGCAGAAAATGGAGGCGGACTCGGTAGAAATAAAAACGGCGAATATATATGTCTTCCGTGACCGCAGGCTTCCGTTGGACACGGCGAGTAAGCCCCTCCCCATAGACTACCTGAAAAGCCTGCCCGTTGATATCCGAATCCAACACTTTTCCTGGGGGCCGGCCACCTTTACCTACGAAGAATATCCAAAGCAGGGAGATAAAACGGGCTATTTGAAAATCGAACGATGCAAGGGCCAAATCCAGCCCTTTTTCAACAAACCCGAAAAAGACGACCCTGCCTATCTTACACTAAATGCCGAGGGCTCGCTAATGGGATCAGGTACGGTTGAGACCCAAGTCGAGATGCCCTTGCATAAAGCGGACCCTTATAAAGTACAAGGAGCCTTCCGAAACCTGGACCTGACCAGCCTCAATCCTTCCGCCGTAAACCTGGGGGACCTCCGCCTGGAATCGGGGATGCTGAACGACCTTATCTTCAACTTCGATATGAACGGTGAAAAGGCGACGGGGAAAATCGTCGGAGAATACCACGACCTGGTGGCCGACAAACTGAAAGACAAAGGCGGTAAAAAGGAGGTTGCCGGGGTTAAGACCTTTTTCCTGCAAAAGCTCATAGTCCCTAGGGATAAGGATCACACCCTGCCCGTCTCCAGGCGGTCGGGGAAAGTGAACTATGCGCGTGACCCGCAGCGTTATTTTTCCTACTATATGCTGCATTCACTCCTCGTGGGTGTCAAGGACAGCTTTTCCTTAGGGGTTCTTCTTCCGGGATAATTCCTATCTTCGAAAAATGGCCGCAAAAATCCTACTATTCACGCTGATCCTCTTTTCTCAAGTAAGCGCCTTCGGGCAAAATAACGACTTGCAAAAACTACTGGCCCAGGATTGGGCATGCCTGAGATGCTTTCAGGACGACAACGCCAAAGTCCCTGCTCCCACACCCGGCGAAAACAGGGTCGTATTCATGGGTAATTCCATCACCATTGGTTGGCTGCACCTCGATTCCGAATTTTTTGCCGGGAAGCCCTATTACAACCGGGGCATCAGCGGGCAAACGACCCCCCAGATGCTGATCCGCTTCCGCCCCGACGTCATCAACCTGAAACCCAAGGTGGTGGTCATCCTGGCGGGCACGAATGATATTGCGGCGAACACCGGGTACACCGCGCTCGAAACCATTTTCGGAAACATCGTGTCCATGGTGGAGTTGGCCAGGGCCAATGGTATACGGGTGGTCATTTCCTCCGTATTGCCCGCCTTCGACTATCCCTGGAGGCCGGGAATGGATCCCCTTCACAAAATACCCGAGCTGAACGAACTGCTAAAGGGTTATTGCGATGCGCACAACGTTGTATACCTCGATTATTTTTCCGCGATGGTAGACGAGCGCGGGGGGATGAAATCTGAACTGACCCATGATGGGGTGCATCCTACCCGGGCGGGGTATGAAGTCATGGGGCCGTTGGCCGAGAAAGCGATTGCTGAAGCATTGGCAAAATAAAAAAAGCCGCCGAAGGCGGCCTTTTGTGGACCCTGCTGGGCTCGAACCAGCGACCCGCTGATTATGAGGCCGAAAATAAACCTAATCGGGTCTAATGCGGGCTCACCTAGTTTAACTTAACTATTTAGTAGTCAATCGTTTAGAATTTCTGTGCTAACTTCGGGGAAACCCTCCGGAGGGCCTTTAACTGTCTTTTATTGGCAAATTTACTGGCAAAATGAAGCGAAGGGTATTGTGCCCGAATTACTTTGCTATTTACGGGACATATCAGATAAACCCGCAACCCCGATACCAGGTTCCAGTTATTTGCTAAGGACAATTAATGTAAACAAGATCATCGGATTTGATATTAAGCAAGTCCCGACGACTTACATTACTATAGTAACTGACAGCAATGGATGGATTTTAACTGCCTTCCCTGGTAAAAAACTCAATAATTCCACACGTAAAGAACCTTTGTTATGAACCATCAAGAAGACAAATTTGAAACCAGGGATTGGCTCAACGAAATAATAACCGACCCCTATCAGGTTATTGCCGAGTTCTATTCAACGGATGATGTTGCCTCTTACAGAAAAATGATTAAGGGGGTTTTAACGGTATGCTCCACCAAGCAGGTGTATGAGTGCTGTGATCCCGGTGTACTGTACTCTTATTTCAAAAGACTGAAATCCATAATCGATGCTACCCACGCTATAAACGATGAAAAAAGGAGCAACCCAGTAAATATTGCTCCAAGTGATGTATTTAATCGAAATTCTTATTGCGGACATCTAACCTATGTTAGCGATTGGGATTACTTCCCCAGGACCTTATCTATGAAGGAGTATTTTAATCCCTATCAAGCCTTCAAACGGTTTTTCAAATACCAAAGTCTTGAAAACTGGAAAAGCATTCTGGATAACGTTTTGCATTATGCACTAATTAGGGAAAGTTTTTTCAATGTCGGAGAGGAAATTAATACGGTTGCCCTTTATTTCCAACTTACCAAACTTTTAGAAGCTTCCCATTTAGTTGACGTCCGCGAAAATACTCATATCCGGGGACGCCTGAAAAAAAGGCTCCCGCTAAAGAATTTATAATTTTTTGACACTAGTATCTATTCGTCTTTATTCTTTTTTTAATTATGGGTTTAAACGGGAGCTTGTTTCTACTTGCCCCCCTTCCATTTACCCAAAGAATTCCTGAACTATGGAAAAGTTAATGGATAAGAAAGAATTGGCTGAAGTGTTGGGTGTAACCGTTAAAACCATAGATAAGTGGGTATCAGAAAGGAGGCTACCCTTTGTAAGGATAACTGGAAAGTGCGTACGGTTCATTCCCTCTGAAATCCAAGCATATTTTGTAAAGAAGGAAACCCTACCCAAGGATTTGGGATCTCCAGAAACCAAACCATCGAAAAGACCCCGACGGAATAGTAAATCAAATGGTCGGCTCTAACTGGCCATTTGACCAACCACCCAAAAAAATCGGAGACCATTTTGATTTCAAACAAGCCGTTCCCCATCCTCTACCTTTCAATAACAAGCTTTTTGATTTTAACCATTTTGTTGCTATCAATTATATGAACAAAATATACCCCTCTTGGAAGTCCAGCAGTTGAAATATTAGCCGTGTTTTGGGGGGAATTAAGCGTAACATCGAGCACCTGTTTTCCGTCGACACTATAGACAATAATCCGCTGAACAGTTGCCAATTGATTGATAGATTTTGCTGTATTGGTTGGAACCGAAGTATTAGCAGCATCGGAGGCTGCCAAAGACGTGCTTTGTGCTGGAACTGTGCTTATGGTTACAGAATTTGAAGCAGGATTTGGCGTTAAGGAAAAGTCAGTTTGATTTTCACGTATCATGATATTGCACGACTCATTAGCATTAAAGGTATATAGCGGATCATAAGTGCCACAAGCATTGCTTATGGTTAATTGGTATTGCGCCCAGGCATCACCTGGTTTAATCTCCACTTCGACATATTGAGCATTAGGGTCATTCACAAGAATCGCATCAGCCCCCGAAGATTCGGCCACTAAGGACCACGAGTAGCTTGTAGCCACCGAATCGAAGGTGGAAACATAGCCGGTCCAAAATTGGTTGCTCAACTCCGTTAAATCATTGCAACTTTGGAGGATTTCATTATTAACCCCGGAAGTTGTGAATAGGGAAGTGCCGGAATAATATTTAGGGGCTCCGACTTTAACATTCTTAGAAACAACAATCGTTGGATTAGTGCCGCACACATTTCCAATATTCGCCTGTAAGTCAATGGCATCACTGAGCGTATCCCTCGAAAGGGTGGTTGTATCATCATTTGGATTGTAAATATGCACAATTGAACTGGGGGTAGCGGTCCAAGTTAACGAAGTATTACTGGGGATTCCAGAGATGGAATATTGGTGAGATATTGTGCAAAATACCGAATCGCCAGATACAGCGAGACCGGTGGGGCAGACTTTTTGGCAAGAATAAGATGGCTGATCTTCATTTAAAAGCCAAAATGAGCTGGGGACAGTATAAGTTACATGGAATTGATTTACTGAGGGGGCGTAATAATCGTAGACTGAGCTTGAATTTAAGCAATTGACATTTGAACATATTGATGAGTCAAGGTAGGTTGATGCATTGGTTAATGCTAGGGAGCTGACCGTTGGAACGAAACAAAAAATTTGCTGTGGAGAGGATGCAGTCATAAAAGCAAAAACTCCATTTTGCAATGCATTATTTATTGAGTCTATATTCAAACTCCATTGTACAAGGGGGTATGCTCCGCCTGGAGCATTGTCCAGAGGAAGCATGGCTGAAGTTGAACTTATTTGACAATTGATCAGATTATTGTTGACTGCAAACAATCCGAAGAACAATTGTCGATATACAGAGAGATTTCCGTAATATATGGATCCTGTTCCTGTTTGGGGAATACTATACGCATCGAAGTTGATATTTATTGTACTGCGTGTTGTATATGGGGCCTCAATAAATTGCCACAAAAGGGCTGCCGGGTTAATGGGAATTGAGAAATTATCTAAGTCTCCTTCGATTAATCCTGCCTCATCTCCCAAAATACTCGAAACTAAAAAATTAGCGGTAAATCCGAAGATCCCATTAAGTGAGGTATCGCCACCCAATCCTATAAATTGTGCACTATTTGATGTGAACTGCTTAGTTCCATTACACGCTCCGTTCGATAGTGTCACATTTCTGCAAGTCGACGGCCACCCTAATGTATTAAGCTCAGTTTGAAAATTAGTATAAGTGCTATTATCTGCGCTTATCGAATAAGTCACGGGAGTTACTCCTGGGGTTCCTGATTGGTTAAGGTTATAACGTTGTATTAGCATTTCTTTTGCTGCGGGAGAGGAATACAGCGCAGTGGCGAATGAAATTTGCGGGAACAAATCGGCATATGAGATGGTTAACGGGCGAGTCCCTATGTGAATTTCCTTCCACGATCCTATATGTTGGACCATCAGCTGCAAGCTCACAGGAACATTTGCTCCCCAATATGGTGCGTCGTGACTAATAAAGAGCCAGGTTTGATGGGGAATACTATTATTTTCCATGTCTTTCAATGCATACCGAGCGACAAGGCCACCCATACTAGTTCCAAGTACAATATTCTTCTCACTGCTTCCATTCGCCGCCTTAATACTGTCCACAATTTGAATCAATGTCTCTAACACGTATGCATTTCGCTCAATATAATCAGTAGAATTCGACCAATGCAAATATACAATGTCCAGGCTGTCATGGTTATCGAACCCTGTATCTGCGGTAAAGCTATATCCGTTCAAGGGTACTGGAACATAACTGGTATAATTTTCGTCGGCGTTAATATCCGGTAGATAATATTGGTCTAAAGTGTTGCCTCCAAAGGGGTCGAATCCGTCGACTACAATCAAGGGTTTCAGCAATTTTCCAGAGTGGTATTTCGAAGGCGATATTGTATAATCGGCAGTTCCGTATGTGCCCATATATGCCTTGCGAGCTGTAAACGTGACGGGTCCTATTTCGTCGCTAGCATATTGTTCGTAATTACGGAAATCTCGATCATTAGGCGGCCCGAACCCTTCTGCCTGATGCGAATGAGCATTATTTATTGCGTAACCACTCCCACCTATCTGGTTATAAACTACAACCTTAGAATGAGCCCAGTTGATCGTACCATCACTGTATGTCACTTTAACAGTTATGGGATAGACCCCCGAGGTAGAGTAGGTGACGTTAAACGGAGTATTTAAAGTTACGGTTTGGTAGGTTCCTGACCCGGTAGGGTCGATCTGAATAGTACTTATTGTTTTTCCAGCATTTGAGAAAATGAGGGTTGATCGGAATGCAAACTGATTCGTTCCAGTAAAAACTGTTTGGAGGATAGGTGCGACGCAAAAGGCAGAATGCGTTTTATATGGGCTTCTTGTGCTGTCGGGAGTGTCAAAAAGCTGTCGATTTGAGATATAAATTAGATGGTTTGCAACCGCTGAACTGTCGAAGCTTTGATAGTTATAATAAAGCATTGCGAATGAAATCGGAATGCCAAAGGAGATATAGTTGTTTAACGTATCATTGACAGTATCGAGACCGACAAGATGCGCGGTGTCGGTCATTTGCATCGAATATAGTGTTTCGTAAAGCATACGCCAATCCGATAGATTTGCGTAATTAGTATCGTTTAAAAATTGGCCAGTAAAGAGATCTGGTGATGTAAAATCAATACCATATTCTCGCAGCATGCCCGTTGTTATATAGCTGGTGTTCAAGTTGGCATAATAATAATTTAACTTTGCGTAGAATGTATTTGTGTCTACTTGGGCAAGTGAACGAGTCAAGACAAGGCTTAAGATACTACATAGGATTATTATCTTTCTCATAAAGAAAGTTTGATTATGATGAGTGAAAAGGCGGCTAAATAAAAAAATGGATTTAGCGCTCTTAGTCTTTGTAGAAGTTTACTGAAAATCTACCTTCGGTAATTTTTAACGTATCACAGCCAGGCAAAGGAATTATAGCACTAAACGTTCCAGAAAATATGTTCTTTGAAAAATCGTTTACCGCTGATGTATCAAGTTGAGTAAGGGTAATTACTCCACTTATGGCCTGGGTCTCGAAAACTCGGCCTGTTGGCCCAGGGCAAGTCGAATCGGTGGCGTATTCAATCATAAAATTCGTAGAGTCTACCGGCAAGTTCACTCCAATTTTTACCCCTGGTCGATTCAACTTCACAGAAATATATATTTGTTGAGCATAATAACCATATGGCTGTCCAACAAGACCGACAATAGTATCATCAATTGATTGGGCCCTTAAAGCAAACGAACCGTTTTCTGCTGCTATCCATACCGTCCCGTTCACAAGGCATCCCATGGTCCCCAATTCGTTTATATTAGGGAGGCCATACGGATTATCTGGTACGAAATGGTTCCTTTTGCACTGACTGCCTAATAAGCACAAAGAAACGCATACAGAAATCAGGTAAATGGGTAATCGCTTGGCCATAAAACGCATTAGCTTTCCTGCACAAGGTTAAAGTACAAATACTCGAAAAGAATAACAAGGGGATATTTCCCGTTAATATGGAAGCTATTCCAATTGAAACTTCTAAATTCGTCCTGAAATCAGCTCTTTGCTTCGTTACCATATGTTTACTGGCAAATTACTGGCAAAAATGAAAAAGGCCGGACTTACCGGCCTTCTAAGTGATTGACTATGAGTGGACCCTGCTGGGCTCGAACCAGCGACCCGCTGATTATGAGTCAGCTGCTCTAACCTGCTGAGCTAAGGGTCCCTCGGGAAAAAGCGCTGAAAAGCGTAACCCCCCGAAAGCGTGCAAAAATAGAAAAAAATCGGTTCTTTGGGGCATGCAAAATATAAAGGCTGTTATCCTCGACCTGGGTGGCGTACTCCTCAACATCGACTATGAAAAAACCCGCAAAGCCTTTGCCTGCTTGGGAATCGAAGACTTTAACGCGCACTATAACCAATTCAAAGGATCCACCCTGTTCGATGACCTGGAAACGGGAAAAATCAAGGAAGTGGATTTTTACCGGGCCTTCAGAGAACAAACCGGGCTAAAAACCAAGGATGAGCAAATCCGGGAAGCCTGGAACGCCATGCTGCTCGATTTCCCAAGCCCAAGAGTGCAATTCTTAAAAGACCTGAGAAAGAAATATCGCCTGTTCCTCCTCAGCAACACGAACGCCATTCATCACGACGAATTCCAACGACATTTCAGGGAAACCAGTA
>Ga0206863_1070_pt3 | contig 30384 bp, 22 predicted proteins | sample Alteio_BWOrgCont_41_FD_152634 | JGI IMG/M metagenome (GOLD analysis project Ga0206863, IMG submission 152634) | Enriched cells from forest soil in Barre Woods Harvard Forest LTER site, Petersham, Massachusetts, United States -... | ecosystem: Environmental > Terrestrial > Soil > Temperate forest >...
TACAATGGATTCGATCCGGAGATCGGTGGTAACCTGGGCATCAATAACCCGAATAACGGCAACTTCGGGGTGGACAACGGGATATATCCCTCGGCCCGCACCTTCACCGTCGGTCTTAACGTAGGTTTCTAACGATTAAATGAATACAGAGATGAAAAGGAAACACAATTTACTCCTCGCGGCCAGCCTGATTGGCGCCGCAGGCCTGTTCTCCTCCTGTGGAAAGAAGTTCCTTAACACGACTCCCATCGGAGAATCCCTTCAATCGAACTATTACTCGACGCCTGCCCAGATGGTCACCGCGGTGGCTGCCATGTACAATCCATTGGCCTGGGAAGTCGGGGGTACGGACAATACTTACATCGATAAGCTGGGAGCCCTCAACTGCGGCTCCGATGAATGCTACGCCGGCGGAGGTGGTCCCACGGACATGATCTTCTGGCAGGTGTTCAACAACTATACGATGTCGGGCGCCACAGGACCTCAGGCGGGTCTTTGGGACCGGAACTATACCGGCGTCAACCGCGCCGAGCTGGTCCTGGAAAACCTGAACAACGCCGGTCTCGATGCGGGCACGATTGCCCGTTACCAGGCCGAGGCGCAATTCCTCAGGGCGTATTATTATTTCGACCTCGTGCGTGAATTCGGGAATATCCCCCTGATCATGCACACCCTGTCCTCGAGTGAAATCTTCAACCAGGTCCAGGTCAGCCCCGACACCGTGTACGCGGCGATCGAAGCCGATCTGAACGCGGCCATCCCCGTGCTCCCCGCGACGGTTTCCGCCGCCGAGTTGGGCCGCGTCACCAAGGGTGCCGCCCAGGCCCTCCTGGGAAAGGTGATCCTCACCGAAAACAATACCGCGCGCATGCTCGAAGCCGCCAACGACTTCGAAGCCGTGAACAGTTCGGGCTTGTATGCACTCTACCCCGTTTATGGCGAAATATTCGACCCTGCCAATAAGTTCAACAGCGAGTCCGTTTTCGAAATCGTGCATACTGCGGCCGAGAATTCGCAATGGAGCACCTGGCCGAACATGGGCGGCAACGTTTATGCCCAGATGACCGGGCCCCGCAGCTACAGCGGCCCTATCTACTGGTCCGGCGGATGGAGCTTCAATCCCGTCATGGCCAGCCTCGCAGCTACCTTCTATGGCGATCCCCGGTACTCGGCTACGATCGTGAACGTGGACAGCCTGAAGACCGCGGGCGCCGCAAGCTATACCGCGGGCTACGCCAACACGGGTTTTTTCGAGCGCAAGTTCGCTCCCCTGGCCTCCGAGGTTTCCTCCACGGGTCAGCCCGAGCTGAACTTCCCCAACGACTACATCGAAATCCGCCTGGCCGATTGCTACCTGATGGAGGCTGAAGCCCTGGTTCGCGGTGGTGGGGATTTGAGCAAAGCACAAGGGTATCTGGATGCGGTCCGCGCGCGCGTAGGCCTGGCCAGCATCCCGGCCACGCTGCCCAACATTTACCAGGAACGTGTCCTGGAATTGGCCACCGAAGGGCACCGCTGGTTTGACCTGGTGCGTACGGGTCAGGCCGCTACGGTCCTTGCTTCCAAGGGCTTCGTGTCGGGCAAGAACGAGATATTGCCGATTCCCCTGGTGGAATTGAACAATACCAAACTGAAACAAAATCCCGGTTACCAATAATAAATCGCTGCTGTATGAATAAGAAAAGCATTTTATATATGGTGCTCCCACTCGCCGCTGTCGTGGTACTTTGGTGGGCCTGTACTCCTGAAAAGGGAAGCCCCCTGGGCACGCCCGCCCAGGCATCCTTCAGCATGTCGGGTGGTGGGGACAACAATACGGTGGTCCTGACCAACACGGCGACCTCGGGTATTCCCTACTGGTCGGTGAACGGCGGCTCGATCACCAACGGCAACACCGATACGGTGTCCTTCATCTTCGCCGGCACCTATTCGGTCACCGAATACCTGGAAAGCCACGGTGGCCTGTACAGCATGACCCAGCAGGTGACCATCAACAACAATAACCCGACCGCCTGCGCCGAAGGCGTACAGGGGTTCCTTAGCGGTTGCGGTGGCAAGTCATGGTCCCTGGACCCCATTGCGGCTGCGGAAGGCGTAGGTCCGTCACCGGACAACACCACCTGGTGGGGTAATGGTGCAACCGAACCTACGACCGACAGAGTTTGCGATTGGGCCGCCACCTGGCAGTTCCAGTTCAACCCCGCCTTTACCTTGGTATACAACAACCAGGGATCCATTTATGCGGACGCTTATATTGGATTGTCGGACAACGCTTGCGAGCCCAATTCCGACGTGCCTGCCAACCAGCAGGCCTGGTTGTCGGGTACCTTCAGTTACAAGTTGATACCAGGAAAAGGCTCCAACCCCGCCCTGGGACAACTCGAGGTGGTCGGTCTGGGCGCCCATATCGGCGTCGCCAAAGTACAGAACTCGGGGGACGCCACCACGAATTTGCCAGTGGCTTCCACGACATATGATATTTGGGATACTGCCACCGATGCACAAGGCCACGGCATCCTCACCCTGGTGATCCTCGCGGGGAGCACAGACTGGTGGACCGTCGTTCTGAGAAGCAATTGATATTCTTGATCGGATGACCCGTCGTCGCATGGCGTCGGGTCATCCGTTTAATCCCTGAATTATGATGCGGTGGGCTTTGCTAGCGTTTATATTGACATCGTGCGGTACATCCGGGACCATCGGGTTTTGGCTCACCAACAAGGATAAGTCGGCGCTGCTGGCCAGGCATGAGCCCTTGCAATGGGGAGCATCCCCGGCGGGTGTGGCGGTCGTGGTCGATTCGGCGACGAAGTATCAAACCATCGACGGGTTCGGATTTGCCCTGACGGGGGGAAGCGCATGGCTCATCAACCATTTGTCCCCCGATTCCCGAAGCACCTTGCTCCATGGTCTTTTCGGATCCGACAGTTCGGGCATCGGCGTCAGCTACCTCAGGGTCAGCATCGGGGCCTCGGACCTCAGCACGAGCGTTTATTCTTATGATGACCAGGCCGATCCCGGCCTGGCGCATTTCAATCTGATGGCCGGGGATACGGATGTCGTACCCGTGCTGAAACAAATCCTGGCCCTCGACCCGAACATCAAGATATTAGGCAGTCCCTGGTCTGCGCCCACATGGATGAAATCCAACCACAGCACGATCGGTGGAAACCTGTTGCCCCAATACTATGAGGTGTATGCGAACTACCTCGTGAAGTATGTCCAGGCCATGCACGACCAGGGGATTACGATCGACGCCCTTACGCCTCAGAACGAGCCTATGTACGGCGGGAACAACCCGTCCATGTTGGTGACCGCTCCCGAGGAGGACAGCTTCGTTCGCCTTCACCTCGTGCCCGCGCTGAGGGCAGCGGGATTGGCTACCAAGGTCATCGTGTATGATCACAACTGCGACCATCCGGAATATCCCATGTCGATATTGAAGGACGATTCTCTCGTGGATGGTTCCGCGTTCCACCTGTATGCGGGAGACATCAGCGCACTGACCACGGTGCACGATGCCTACCCTCAAAAAAATCTTTATTTCACCGAGATCTATACGGGCTCGGCCAGCGACTTCGGCGGGGACCTGGACTGGCATATGAAGAACGTGGTGATCGGCGCAACACGCAACTACAGCCGGAACGTCCTGGAATGGAACCTGGCCAGCGATCCGAATTACAACCCCCATACACCCGGGGGCTGCAATACGTGCAAGGGCGCCGTGACGATTGCCCCGGGCAACGCCATTACCTTCAATGTGTCTTATTACATCATCGCACACGCGTCCAGGTTCGTTCCGGCGGGCTCGGTCAGGATCGCATCGGGCGGTCCCGCGTCCCTCCCGCAAGTGGCTTTCCTGCGGCCCGACGGGAAAAAAGTGCTGATCGTAGAAAACGACAACAACAGCACGCAGGCCTTCAACATCGAATACGGGGGTCAAAGAGCCGTCGCTACCCTGAATGCGGGAGCGGTGGGAACTTTCATCTGGTAAATATGTACATATGACGACAAGATTCATGACTTTAGTTTTCTTTTTATTAGCGGCCTCCTGCGCAAAAAGCGCCGGGGGCGGAGGGGGCGGGAACACGAACCCCAATCTGGCCTCGGCCAGTATCAGCGGCTTGACAGTAAGCCGCCAAAACACGAACTCCAACATGCGGTTTTACGTGAACCTGAGTGCAACGTCGACGAGCGCTGCATCGGTCAACTATACTACCCAGGATAGTACCGCACACGCCGGCACCGATTATCTCGCGGCTTCGGGGACGTTGACCATTCCCGCAGGCCAGAACGAAGGCTACTTCGACGTCACCCTGATCGGTGACAGCCTGCGCCAGAACCCCCAGGTCTTCAACGTGGTGCTGAGCAGTCCCGTGAAGTGCGTCCTGGGTACATCCGAGGCCTCGGGCGTCATCATCAACGACGGGACCTACCTGCCGACCAACGATTCGGGGTACGTGTCTCCCACCTCCTATCCCGGGTATACCCTGGCCTGGAGCGACGAGTTCACCGGGTCGACCCTCAACCCGAACAACTGGAATTATGAAATCAACGGGAACGGGGAAGGGAACGCGGAATTGGAGTATTACACCAACCGCGTTCAAAACCTCTTCCTTTCCCAGGGCAACCTCATCATCGAGGCGCGCCAGGAAAGTTATAGCGGGGCCAACTACACGTCCGCGCGCATCGATTCGTACAACCACGAATCCTTTACCTACGGACGCGTCGACATCCGTGCAAAGTTGCCGGTAGCCCAAGGCATGTGGCCCGCGCTGTGGATGCTGGGCAACAACATCAATACGGGCACGAACTGGCCCGGTTGCGGAGAAGCCGATATCATGGAGCTTATCGGGACCTATCCCAGCCGGGTGACGGGTTCCATCCACTGGCTGCAAGGCAACGGACAGGAGGGCACCTTCAACAACAACTACAACCTGACCAACGGGGATTTCTCGCAGGCCTTCCACGTATTCAGCATGATCTGGACCGCCGACAGCGTTCAATACCTGGTGGACAACCAGGTCTATGTCCAGGCCAGCTATACGGCAGACATCACCAGCGGCACCAACCCATTCAACAGCCCTTTCTTTTTCATATTCAACGTCGCCGTGGGCGGTAACTGGCCCGGGTCTCCCGGTGCGGGCACCGTTTTTCCCCAGCGCATGTTCGTAGACTACGTCAGGGTATTCTCACAACCTTAAGCAGGAAAGATCAAATGCAGCAAGCAACAATCGTTTCACGCCTTCTCCTGTTAATGGCAGTGCTGGCCGGCCTTCGGGCCGGTCAGGCACACTGCCAGGGCTTCCTTTCCCGTCAGGGTGAACAGATCGTGGACGCGCAGGGACGGGAGGTGATTTTCAGGGGCATAGGCCTGGGGGGATGGATGCTTCAGGAACCGTACATGCTTCACCTCAGCGGCGTTGCTGCCAATCAAACCCAAATCCGTGCACGGATACAGGACCTCGTGGGTACTTCCAAAATGGAGGCTTTTTATTCCGCCTGGAGGCAGCAATTCATGACGCGCGTGGATATCGATTCTTTAGCTTCCTGGGGGTTCAATTCCATCCGTGTTCCCCTCCATTATAACCTTTTCTCGCAGGGTGGCCCGGGGTGGTCGTTATTGGACAGCTTGCTGGGCTGGTGCCGCGCCGACCACATTTACCTGATCCTGGACGTGCACGCCGCGCCCGGGGGCCAGGGCAATGACATCCCCATTGCGGACCGCGACAAAAGCGCGCCTTCCCTGTGGCAAAGCCCAGCCGATCAGGCGCAGTTTGTATTGCTTTGGCGCCGTCTGGCCGAGCGTTATGCAAACGAGCCCTGGATCGGAGGCTATGATTTGCTGAATGAAACCAATTGGGGATTTTCCGATTCGACGGACACACACGGATGTGCGGAATCGTTGAATGCGCCGTTGCGTTCGTTGCTGATACGTGCTACCGATACCATCCGTTCCGTGGATCGTTCCCACCTTTTATTTGTCGAGGGTAATTGTTGGGCTAACAACTTCCGGGGCCTATTGCCCGTCTGGGATAGCAACATGGCCCTCAGCTTTCATAAATACTGGAACTACAATGATCAGGGGTCCGTACAAGGCGTGATCAACCTCCGGACCCAATACCAAATCCCGCTGTGGCTGGGTGAGTCGGGGGAAAACTCCAACACCTGGACCACCGATGCCATCGCCCTTGCGGAAAGGAACCACATCAGCTGGACGTGGTGGCCCCTCAAGAAGGCCGGCCTCAACAATCCCCTGGAATTTCCCCTGCCTCCGCACTGGAAAGACCTGATCGATTACTGGGCAGGCCGCGGCGCGCGTCCTTCCGCGTCTGAGGCCTGGGAGACGCTGATGCAACTCGTTTCCAGCGCTTCCGCTGCGCACAATGTTTACCACCGGGACGTCATAGACGCCATGTTCCGGCAGGTGCACAGCCTTGACGTTTTACCTTATTGGGCGGTGGTGCTTCGGCCGGGCACACGGTTATATGCCGTCAACTACGACCTTGGCCGCAACGGCTTCGCCTATTACGACATGGATACCGCCAATTACCGCGTTTCCACCGGGCACAACAGCGCCGGGAACCGGGGCGGGTTTTACCGCAACGACGGTGTGGATATTACCCAGTGCGAAGACACTTCGTCCCTGGGGTATTCCGTCATGGATATCGAGGCGGGGGAATGGATGCAGTATACCGTGAGCGTGCCCGATTCTCGTCTTTATACGGTTTCCTACCGGGTTTCCGGGGCGCCCGAAGATGTGCCCACCAATGTCGCGGTCAACGTCGCTTATAAGGCTGTGGCCCCTTCGTGGGAGCTGCTCGATGGGGCGACGTCGCTGGATTCATGCCGGCTGTCGGTTTTATCTTCGGGGTGGGTCTCCGAAGGGAATACACGAGTCTATTTGACCGCGGGGGTGCATCATTTGCGGTTTAAGGCCGATGCACCGGGGTTCCGACTGAATTATATTTTGTTCCGCTAGGGCTTATTCCGTTCGCAGGCTGTCGACTGGATTGGCCAAGGCGGAGCGCAATGATTGAAAACTGATTGTCCCCAATGCAATTACGAGGGCCACGCCGGTAGTCAGGGCAAAGAGGGTCCAGGGAACGTTGGTCCGGTAGGCGAAATCCTGTAGCCAGCGATGCGTCGCGAACCAACCCAACGGGGAACCGACCAGGATACCCAAACCCACCAGCTTTAGAAAATCCCCCGACAACAGGGCCACGATGCGCGGGGTACTCGCCCCGAGCACCTTGCGGATGCCGATTTCCTTGGTGCGCTGTTCGGCGCTGAACGCGGCCAGCCCGAAGAGACCCAGGCACGAAATGAACACCGCGATCCCCGTAGCGTAATCCACGAGGGTCTCCAGCCGGTTGTCCGCTTCGTAGTGTTTCATGAAGGCTTCGTCCAGGAACGTATACTCGAAGGGTTCCCCGGGGTTCAGGGCGTGCCAGACCTTTTGGATCGAAGGGATCGACTCCGCGCGGTCCAGGTGCACGATCAGGTAGGAATAGTCGGGCGCACTGTTCACCACGAAGGATGCGTTTTCGATCGGCTGATGCATGTCCTCGAAATGCATATCCTTGACTACTCCCACGACGCGCATGGGGGCGCCACCCCTCGTATCGTGTATCCTTTTCCCGATGGCCTTTTCGGGGGTAAGGCCCAGGGCCTTCACACCCGATTCATTGAGCACTACCCCGTCCACGCTATCCGAAGCGATCCGGTCGGTAAACAGGTGTCCCGCTACCGGGGTCATGCCCATGGTGCGCATGAAATCGAAATCGACGACGTTGTTGAGGAAAAAGTAGTTATTCAAGGGAGGCTGGCCGTCCAGGTAATAGTCGCTGCTCCAACCCGCATTGCCCGGATAGACGTCGGTACCGGCCACGCCCAGCACGTGCGGGTCCTTTTGGATCTCGCTTTTCAGGGCGGTGTACAGGTGACGCGCCTGCCCGCTGCGCAGGGGCAGGATCATCTGGTGGTCTTTGGTGAAGCCCAGGTCGCTTTCCCGGAGGAAACGCATTTGCCGGGCGATGATCATTGCTGCCACGATCAGGACCAGTGAAATCGCGAACTGAAAAACCACCAGTCCTTTTCGGAAAGCCGACACCGACAGGGAGTTTTTAATTTTTCCTTTCAGGACTTTGGCAGGCAGGAATGAGGAAAGGTATATAGCCGGGTAGGAGCCTGCCACCAGGCCCGTCATCAGGCCCAACCCTATGGTGGCGATACCCACGACGGCGACCTGGTACCCATTCAGGACGATGCTTTGACCCGAGAGGCGGTTGAAACCAGGGAGCAGCAGCCAGGTCAAAGCCCCCGCGATGAGGCAAGCCAGCAGCGCCATGAACAGGGATTCACCCAGGTACTTGCGGATCAGGTCGCCTCTGCTGGCGCCCAGGACCTTCCGGACGCCGACCTCGGCCGAGCGTTTGGTAGAGCGCGCCGTTGCCAGGTTCATGAAATTGATGCACGCGATCAGCAGGATGAAGGCCGCTACCGAGCCAAGGATGTATAGGTAGGTGACACTGCCCCCCGGCGTTACGTCCCCGTAATCCATATTCGCGTGCAGGTGGATATCCCGCACGGGGAGGAGAAAGTGCCTGCGGCCGACTCCCGCTTCCTTGAGGTCCTTCCCTTCATATGTATCCACGAATGCCGGTAATTGCTTTTCGATTTGAGCCCGGTCGGCGGGGTTGATGCGGACGTAAGTGACGAAGAAAAAATTCGACGTGGCGCTCTTGTTATTTTTTAACAACTCGCCCAGCGACCCGCCGTACATCGACACGAAAAAGCGTGCGTCGATATGGCTCGGCGCTTTCATCGGGCGGAACACCCCCTTCACCGTATAGTCATGCTCCCCATCGAAGGAACTGCTCACGTGCACCGTCTTGCCCAGGGCCGGCAGACCTCCGAACAACTTGCCGGCGATCTCCTGGCTTAATACGATATCGTAGGGGCCTTTGATGGCCGTTTCTTTGGTGCCTTCTATGAAATCATAGTGGAAGAGTTTGAAAAAGCCCGAATCGGCCGCAAACCCTTTGCTTTCATAAAAACTTTTATCCGCCCCGTTCTGGATCAGCGTCTTGTCGTCCAGCAACAAAGGGCAAATCCGAGCCGTGCCTTCCGTCTGCGGAAAGGCTGCCTTGAAATTATCCGCCAGCATACTGGGGCAACCGTGGAAGCGGATATCCTTTCCCTTGTAGATGATCACCGTGCCCACCTGGTAAAGGCGGCCCAGGTCGGGGTGATAATTGTCGTAACTGCACTCGTGCCAGATGTAGAGGCTCAGGAGGATGCATACGGTCAGGCCCATGGAAAGGCCCAGGACGTTGATGCTGCTGAACAGCTTGTTGTTTTTGAAGTTGCGGAGCATGGTTATTCGGTTCTAAGGCTATCGATGGGGTTGGCAATGGCGCTTCTGATCGCCTGGAAACTCACGGTTGCGGCTGCTATGGTTAGCGCCAGGACCGCCGTCAGGGCAAATACCGGCCAGGAGACGTCCGTGCGGTACGCGAAATCCTGGAGCCAGCGGTGCATCACCCACCAGGCCAGGGGAGAGCCGACGACTATGGAAAGGGTCACCAGCTTCAGGAAATCTCCCGAGAGGAGTGTCACCAGGCTGGTGGTGCTCGCGCCCAGCACCTTGCGGATGCCGATTTCTTTGCGGCGTTGTTCCGCACTGAAAGTAGCCAGGCCGAACAACCCAAGGCAGGAAATGCAAATGGCGATACCCGTCAGCCATCCTACCGTTTCGGAGAGGCGCGTATCGGATTCGTACAACTCCTGATACTGTTCATCCAGGAAGTGGTATTCGAAGGGCTCCCCGGGGTCTTCCGCTTTCCACGTTTTTTGGAGCGCATTTATTGTTTGTTGGGCGTCCCCCGCGTGTCTGAGGTGCACGATGGCGTAAGCGAAATGATCGAAGGAACTGAACACCTCGAAAGCCATGGGGTCGATCCCGCGGTGGAAACTCTCGTAGTGGAAATCCTTCACTACGCCCACGACGCGCAGCAGATCCCCTCCGCCGCCCTCCGGTTTCAATTGATTGATCTGCTTGCCCACGATCGTTTCCGGCGTGTAACCCAGCTGTTTGGCCGAAGCCTCGTTCACCACCACCCCGTCCACGCTGTCCGCCGGGAGGTCGTTCGTGAAGATATGACCCGCCACCGGTTTGAGGTTCAGGGACTTCATGAAATCGAAGTCGATGTAATTGAGGTACGTATGGCGCGCATCCTTGAACGGGTGATTGGCCGGATAGAAAGCGGCGTCCCAGCCACTACGGTAACCCCCGGGGTAAAACTCCGCGCCCGCCACATCCGAAACATTCGCATTTTTCAGCCATTCGCTCTTCAGGGCGGTGTACAATTTAGGCGACTCGCTACCTCTCAAGGGGATGATGAGTTGCTGGTCCCTGTCGAAACCCAGGTCGGAGTTCAGCATGAAGTGCATCTGCTTTTGGATGATCACGCTGGCTATGATCAGGAGGATGGAGAGACTGAACTGGAAGACCACGAGCCCTTTGCGGATAGCCGCCACCGATAGGGAATTCGTTATTTTCCCCTTCAACACCTTGACCGGCTGGAAGGAAGAAAGGTACAGGGCCGGGTAGCTTCCCGCCAGCAGACCCGTTCCCAGCGTCACCACGATCAGCCCCACGCCAAGGATCAACAATTCGTTTCCGTTTATATATAACGGTTTACCCGTCATGCTTTCGAAAGCCGGTCTCAGCAGGTACGCGAGGACTATCGAGGCTACCCCCGCGATCACCGCCATCAGGAGCGACTCGCCCAGGTATTGCCGGATCAGGCTGCCCTTCCCCGCGCCCAACACCTTCCTGACGCCCACCTCCGACGCGCGTTTCATCGACCGGGCCGTGGAAAGGTTCATGAAATTGATACACGCGATCAGCAGCATGAAAACCGCAATGGACGCGAGGATATAGAGGTAGGTCACGCTCCCCGTCGGGGTCACGTCCCCGTACGGCATATCCGCATGGAGGTGTATATCCCGGACCGGGAGCAGGAAATGTTCCCTTGAAAAACCTGCAGCCGAAACATCCTTTCCTTCATAAGTTGCTACGAATTTAGGAAAGGTCGCTTCCAAAGCCCTTCGGTCATTCTTGTCTCTCAAAAGGAGGTAGGTAAGGAAAGAGTAATTGGCCGCAGTATACGTATTGGTCCGAATGAACTCCCCCGTCCTGCCGCCGTACATCGATATGAAAAAGCGCGCGTCGATATGGCCGGGGGCTTTTATCGGACGAAACACACCCGTCACCGTATAGTCGTATTCCCCGTTGGTAGCGCTGGTGACGTGAACCCGCTTATTGAGGGCGGCCTCGCTGCCGAAGAGCTTTTTGGCGATCTCTTCGCTCAGCACGATCGAGTAGGGTCCGCTGATCGCCGATTCTGCCGCCCCTTCGATGAAGTCGTACTTGAACAGTCTGAAAAACCCCGAGTCCGCCAGGAACCCTTTCTCCTCATTGAACGCCTTGTCCCCCGCCTTAATCAGCGTCTTGTCCTCCCCCCAAAGTCCCTCCAGCCTGGCAGTCCCTTCTATCTGAGGATAAATACCTTTCATGATACCCGCCAGCGTGCAAGGCGTACCCCAAAACCGGTACCCCTGACCCTTGCCCGCCGTATAGTCCGTTGTACCCAATTGATACAACCGGTCCGCATGCGGTTGATAGCTATCGTAATGCGTCTCATGCCATATATACATGGAAATCAACACGCAAGCCGTCAACCCAATCGACAGCCCAAATACATTGATGGCAGAAAACACTTTGTTTCGCTTCAAGTTGCGCCAGGCGACCTTTATATAGTTTTGCAGCATAAGTGTTTCGCACCCAAGCGTATGCCATTTCAATAAGCCCTTGCCGGTCAACTAATTAATTAGGAGCTCGCTCGTCTGGTTGTCCGGTTTTGATGCATTAGCTGTCCGGTTGTCGCCGCCCGTCCGGGGCTCGGCCGCCGCCGGCTGCTATCCATTGAAAATGTCCAAGTATTCCCGGAATACAAAAAAACGATTTCGCTTAAATCCGGTCATTTCTTTCAATATTCCAATATCAATGAAATCGTAAAGCATTTTATAGGTGGATACCGCAGATATTCCAAGTTCGTTGGCGATTTCCTGTGCTGTTACGATGGGTTGCGTGAATAAGTAATCCAATAATTTTTTAGCGTTGGGGGCTTTTTTGCCCAGGGTTATGATTCTCGCCGCCTGGCAATCGTGCCGTAGCTCCATTATTTTTAGTAGCCGTTGCGAAGCTGCTTGACATGTCTGATTTATCCCTTCGAGAAAAAACTTTATCCATTGACCCAAATCGTTATTTTTTCTGACTGCCATCAAATTGTCGTAATATGACCATCTATTTTTCTCAAAGAAGTCAGATAAATACAAAATTGGCTTCTCGATTATTTTATTGTCGATAAGATAGAGTGGGATCATGAGCCTGCCAACTCTTCCGTTACCATCAAGAAAGGGATGGATTGTTTCAAACTGGTAATGGGCCAGAGCAATCTTTATTAAATGTGGAACCTCCAGGCTCTCGTTGTGAATGAAATTTTCAAGATCTCCCATCAATCGATCTACCTCATGAAACGGAGGTGGAATGAATACTGCATCGTTAATGGCAGCTCCGCCAATCCAATTCTGAGAGGTTCTGAATTCTCCCGGAGACTTATGATCGCCTCTTACATTGTTAGTCAACAGTATTTTATGCGTTTCCTTTAATAATCGTGAAGAAAGTGGTAATGTTTCCAAACGCGAAATTGCGTAATTCATCGCTTCTATATAGCTCGAAACCTCCTTCCAATCGTCGCGCCTTTCTGGATTTATATCGTTCCATTTTACCAATACCTCTTCCATATTTGTCTCCGTACCTTCAATCCGACTGCTTTCCGTTGCTTCCTTGACAATATGCATCCGGATAAACAATGCTATATCAGGCACAAATCTCGAAAAGCTATTAATCGTACCTAGTTGTAGTGTCGCCTTCTCAAGCAAAACATTGATGACCGGCGAACGCCAGGTGTACATTTGATTAATGGGCATCGGAAAAAACGCCTTATACCCAGTGGATTGCTGTACAGCATGTCCTGCCTTAAAATCCTCGATATCCATATTTAGGTTTAGTCCCTCAAAGTTAAATATAAATAATCATAATTAAGTTTATGACCATAAAGTTAAATAAGGAGCCCCAAATTTAAGTTTCCGGAGTGAGCATGGCCCCGGTTCCTTGGAGGGACGCCACCCCAAAAGGGGATTACAAAGGGGGGCGAAGCCCCCCTTTGTTCATAATGAGCGTCTTTTTTTTGGGCCCCCCAAGTCTCGCACCCCCCTAATAGTCGCCCAAAAAAAAGACCCTAGCACTTGCTAGGGTCAATCTTTTAGGGCAAAATAGGTGTATGTGTGTTGTAATGGGTTTTTTTGGGCGGGTAGCGGACCCAATCGACGATTGGTCTTTGTGTTAGGATCGGATTTTTCGGTTTTTCGGATGCTTGGATACCTGGTTTTCTAGGAAATTACGGACTTAAAACGTTGGCTTTCAAAAGATACTGGCAAATTTTCGGAACATTGGATTCTTTCAGAGCACTTTCAAAGGATCATTGGATACTAATTGGTTTTCAAGGGTATTGGAAGACGGGTACTTAGGATACGGATAAAAACGGACATTTATAGGATACGGAAACGGATACGGATTTAAAGGAGTTTTGCCCTATGATATGAATCACGATTAGGGATGTATTTTCATGGGCCTATTATATAGGTATATATGTATGTGTTGAATGAGGCGGCCTAAGTAGGAGGGGCCGGCAGGGAGGGTGGCGATTAAAGCCACCGGTTGAGCGTAGACTTTCGATTTCATTAGGTAAGGTTTTTAATAAACGGATAACGGGTCGTTAACTAAGGATTAACCAGTTTTCTGTCCTGTTTCCACTATTTAAATTACGGATTTCTATTCTGATTGGTTTCCAAAAGATGAGGTTTTTTTATACTAAATAGCTATTTTTTGATAATATTTAAAAAGAACGCCTTTTATTAAAGTGAACAAAAAAAACAGCCCCTTTTTTTAAATGAATTTTGTAGCATTTGGTCTATAAAAACCACAGACTGAAAAATTGTCCAGGGACTGACAGTCGCGGCGGGGTCAAAATCCCCCAAAGCCCTGTTAAAATGCAATATTGGCCGATACGTAAGCTAGTCGTGACAATGGCACGACATTCGCGGATTAAGGAAAAAAATTAATACACTATGGCATCTAAGAATCTGAGCGTAACTCCTTTGCACGATAGGGTCATTGTACAGCCCGCTCCTGCTGAAGAAAGGACCGCCGGTGGAATCATTATCCCCGACACGGCAAAAGAAAAGCCCCAGCGCGGGACCGTCATTGCGGCGGGCCCCGGGAAAAAGGACGAACCGATGTCCGTAAAATCAGGGGATACCGTTCTGTATGGCAAATACTCCGGTACCGAAATCTCCATAGAAGGTAATGACTACCTGATTATGCGCGAAAGTGACATTTTGGCGATTGTATAACCTTAAACTGAAATCAATTATAATTTATGGCAAAGCAAATATTCTTTGATATCGAAGCCCGCAATCGCATGAAGAAGGGTGTCGACATCCTGGCTAACGCAGTGAAGATTACCCTCGGACCCAAGGGTCGCAATGTGGTCATCGAGAAGAAATTCGGGGCTCCCAGCGTCACCAAGGACGGGGTAACCGTGGCTAAAGAAATCGAGCTGGAAGACGCCGTGGAAAACATGGGCGCCCAGATGCTGAAGGAAGTTGCCAGCAAGACGGCCGACATTGCAGGTGATGGCACCACTACGGCTACCGTGCTGGGTCACTCCATCATCAGCGAAGGTCTCAAGAACGTAGCCGCCGGAGCCAACCCGATGGACCTGAAACGTGGGATCGACAAGGCCGTTACCGCCGTTGTAAAGCACCTGGAAGGCCAGTCTCAGAAAGTAGGCACCGATGCCGGTAAAATAAAACAAGTGGCCTCCATTTCCGCCAACAACGACGAAGTGATCGGAAAGCTGATCGCCGAGGCTTTTGAAAAGGTAGGAAAGGACGGCGTCATCACCGTAGAAGAAGCCCGCGGCACCGAAACGACCGTAGAAGTCGTGGAAGGAATGCAATTCGACCGCGGCTACAGCTCCGCCTATTTCGTGACCAACAGCGAAAAGATGGAAGCCGAGTTGGAACGCCCCTATATCCTGATCTACGACAAGAAGATCAGCGCCATGAAGGACATCCTCCACATCCTGGAGAAAGTTGCCCAGCAGGGCGCACCCCTCCTGATCATTTCCGAAGACCTGGAAGGGGAAGCCCTGGCTACCCTGGTGGTCAACAAGCTCCGCGGCACCCTGAAGGTGGCCGCCGTCAAAGCCCCCGGTTTCGGGGATCGCCGCAAAGAGATGCTGCAGGACATCGCCATCCTTACGGCCGGTACCGTGATCAGCGAAGAGCAGGGTTATAAACTCGAAAATGCCGACCTGACTTACCTGGGACGCGCCGAGCGCGTCGTCATCGACAAGGACAACACGACCATCGTCGGTGGGTCAGGGAAGAAGAAGGACATCGACGCCCGCATCGGCCAGATCAAGGCCCAGATCGAAGTAACGACCTCCGATTACGATAAGGAAAAGCTCCAGGAACGTCTGGCCAAGCTCAGCGGCGGTGTCGCCGTCCTGAACGTAGGCGCCGTGACCGAATTGGAAATGAAGGAAAAGAAGGACCGCGTCGATGACGCCCTGCACGCTACCCGTGCCGCCATCGAAGAAGGCATCGTACCGGGTGGTGGCAGCGCTTTCATCCGCGCCATCAGCGCCCTGGACAACCTCGAAGGGTTGAACAACGACGAAACCACCGGGATCAAGATCGTGAGGCGCGCCCTGGAAGAGCCCCTTCGTCAGATTGCCGCCAATGCGGGCATCGACGGCAGCATCGTAGCCCAGAAGGTGAAGGAAGGTACCGGTGACTTCGGCTTCAACGCCCGCACCGAGACCTACGAAAAGATGCTCAGCGCCGGTATCATCGACCCCACCAAGGTTACCCGCATCGCCCTGGAAAATGCAGCTTCCATTGCCGGTATGCTGCTGACCACCGAGTGCGTCGTAGCCGACAAACCCGAACCCAAAGCCTCGGCTCCCGCAGGTATGCCGGGCGGCGGAATGGGGATGGATTATTAAGAAGTCCCGCGAAATAATAGGAAAGGCCCTCCAGCGATGGGGGGCTTTTTATTTGGCCTCGCTCTGCGGGTCGCCACTGCGGGCCACGGCTGGCTGGCGGCGCTGCGTTGGCGGCTATTTGGCTCCGAGGAGGACCGTCACCTTTCTCCCAAAAAAGTCCGTAAGCGAATCCTTTACGGCCGTGGTATCCGAGAGGGGGACCGAAAAAGGCATGATGATCGAGTAGTGAGTGGAATCTTCCTTGACCATGGCCACGTTGTGCCCCCAGGTCTTTAAAGAATCGAAGCGGCGCTGGGCGCTGGCCTGGTCCTCGTAGGTCCGCACGAGGATGCGGAAGGTAACGGGGCCCGTCCCGGAAGCCGGAATGGAGTCGGGTTTAGCCGCGGGGCCAGCCTCGGTTGACGAAACAGCGCCGGCGGTGGTATCTTTCTGAGCGGTAGGCGCTTCGGCCGGTTGAATTTGGGTGTCGGCAGCAGTGCTTTTCTTTTGAATCAGAAAGTGGTAGACCCCCCAGCCTCCCAGGAGGACGAGCAGCACCACGGCCACGATCAGCAGGGTCCTGCGGTTTCGGGAGGTGTTGACGCCGCCGGGGACGTCTTCGGAGCGGAACAACTCTTCTTCGCTGGTGGCGACCCTTTCGCGGAAAGGGTGTTCCAGGGGCTCCAGGCGAATGGGGATAAAGGGCCCGGGGGTAAACTCAAGGTACTGGTTTCGGATGCGCGTGAGCGTTCCTATTCCATTAAGGATTAATGGCTTACCTATATTCAAAAGCTCTTTTCCGGTGGTCAGGAAGGCTTCCAGGTCTGAAATCGCCAGGGGTTTCATCTTTCCGCTGTGGAGGATGAGGAAATCGACAAATGGGGCCGGGGTTTTGAGTTTGGGGTCGTTTTCGAAGGTGATGCCCTGGTATACTTGCTCTTGTTCTTTGGCTTCCGTAGGGTTTACCGAGGGATCCAGGCGAAAGACGCCGAAGCCTTCCAATACCAGTTCTCTAGTCTGATACAAATACTGACATAACAAGTCTGATATCTTCATGCTGAACGCGGTGTTTTAACAAACGTACAGGAAAAAGTCGAATTTAGCGTAATCAATATGTTTGCCAAATGTTGACACAGAAGGAGAAAGAGTTTGTAGAATACTGGGAAATCCACCGGGAAAAAGAGGGCCGGTTCGTTCATCAATTACTTATGGGATTGCCAGTTGGACTATGTTTCGGCCTCCCCATCCTGGTGGCCCTGATCTTTAGGGGATGGTATAAATGGATGCCCTACCTCCATACGGAAGATCTGGTGGTTGTGATGATCGCCGTGTCCGGTATCGTCCTGTTTTATTCGATTTTCCGGCAGCGTTACCTTTGGGATCAAAAGGAACAACAATACAAGGAGCTGAAGGCTAAAAAATAGTACACGATGGAAGCGATTTCGGTATTCGACATGTTCAAGATCGGCGTGGGGCCTTCGAGCAGCCATACTTTGGGTCCCTGGCGGGCCGCCCAACGCTTTGCCCAATCGGTACGAGGGCTCCTGAACGAGGCCACGGGGGTCCGTGTGCTTCTCTATGGCTCCCTGGCAAAAACGGGCAAGGGCCACGGCACGGACATCGCCGTCCTCCTGGGGCTGGCCGGGGAAGACCCCGTGACCTTCGATACCGGGGCCATCAGCGAATATGTCCGGGTGGCCACGGAATCGGGGCTGGTGCGCCTGGCAGGCCTAAAAAACGTTTCATTTTTTGTTGATTTTTTGTATACGGAGAGTTTGCCTTATCATCCCAACGCCCTGACTTTCCTTTTGGAAGGCGTGGGGGTATCTGAAACCTACTACTCCATCGGCGGGGGCTTCATCAAACAGGAAGGCGAGGAACCGGGTGGGGCCTCCCAGGTAGCCCTGCCCTTCCCCATAGACCAATCCAAAGATTTGTTGCACTGGTGCATGAAGACAGGGATGAGTATCTCAGAGGTGGTCATGGAAAATGAGCACACCTGGAGAAGTGAAGAAGCTACGCGGGCGGGGGTCCTTACTATATGGCACGTGATGCGCGAATGCATGTACCGGGGTTGCCACACCGAAGGCTCCCTGCCGGGGGGCCTGCAGGTCAAGCGCCGGGCGGCTGGCCTAAATCAACATCTCCTGAAAAAAAGAAACTACTTGGATTACGCGGGCTGGTTGGAATCAATTCGGGCGGGCGGCGCCGGCTTTCAATACATCCTGGATTGGGTGAGCTGCTTCGCCCTGGCTGTCAATGAGGAAAATGCTTCTTTCGGACGCGTGGTCACCGCTCCCACCAACGGGGCGGCGGGGGTCATCCCTGCCGTGCTGCAATATTTCGTCGCTTTTTGCGATGGAAATTCGGATGATAAGATACTGACCTTTCTCCTTACTGCCAGTGAAGTCGGAAGTATTTTCAAGAAAGGGGCCACCATTTCCGCCGCCATGGGCGGATGCCAGGCCGAAATCGGGGTTTCGAGCGCCATGGCCGCAGCGGGCCTTACCGAGGTAATGGGGGGGACCCAGCGCCAGGCACTGATGGCCGCGGAGATCGCCATGGAGCACCACCTTGGCCTGACCTGCGATCCCATCGCGGGACTCGTGCAAATCCCCTGCATAGAACGCAATACCATGGGTGCGATCAAGGCCATCACGGCTTCCCAGTTGGCGCTCCAAAGCGCGCCCGACTACGCAAAAGTTAGCCTGGACGCCGTGGTCAAGACCATGTGGGACACGGCTCAGGATATGAATAACAAGTACAAGGAAACGGCGGACGGCGGCCTCGCCGTGAATATTCCGTTGAGCCTTCCGGAGTGCTGACACCCCAAAACCCGGGGTTAATTTTTTTCTATTTTGGATTGGATTTCTGCGGGTACATCGAAGGCTTCGCCGGGCGACTGGAAATTCTCGATTTGAATTGACGAATGCATACTAGCCGACAACTTGCCGGTCTGAGTGTCGATCAACAAATAGGCGTAGCCGCTGTCGATGGGCGAAATCAAATAAAGATATTTTCCCCGGGAAAGAGGACCGGCCTTGGCCATGTCTGCGACGAACTGCGTATAACGGTCTCCCAACAAGTCTTTCAACTTCTTATGCAGGGGTTCGGTGTCCCAGAACCCGGCGGTAGGGCGCTGGCCGACCTGGGCGTCCAGGTACGCCAGCGAGTCGCCGTGACCCCGGCAGCCGATCAAAAGAAAAAGCAGGAGGTATCGTTTCATATCAATTCAAAGTAGGGTCTGCCAGGAGACTTTCCAGCGATACATCGCTGTAGTCGTGGACCGTGTGGTAAAGCGTATCACGCTCGACGGGCGCGCGTCCGGCCTGCTTGATGAGGGCCACGAGTTCGGTGGTGCTCATCGCGGGCTTTTGTTCTTCGGCTCCCGCCATGGAATATATCTTCGTGGAATCGTCGATGGTGCCATCCAGGTCATTGACGCCAAAGGACAGGCTGAGCTGGGCTTTTTGCCTGCCCAGCATGGGCCAGTAGGCCTTGAGGTGAGGGAAGTTGTCGAGGAAGAGGCGTGCAACGGCGTATGCTTTCATATCTTCCACCACGCTGACCTCGGACACATGGGACATGTCGTTGTCTTTGTTGCGGAACTTCAATGGTATGAACGTATTGAATCCGCCGGTCCGGTCCTGGAGTTCGCGAAGGCGCAGCATGTGGTCGATCCGGTGGGCATACGATTCGATATGGCCATAGAGCATGGTGGCGTTGGTATGCATCCCCAGGCGGTGCGCGGTCTCATGGATGTACAGCCATCCGTCGGCGTCCACCTTGTCGGCGCAAATCTGCGCGCGAATGTCGGGGTGGAAGATTTCGGCGCCTCCGCCAGGCAGGGACTGGAGGCCGGCGTCACGCAACAGCGTCATGCCTTCTTCGACGGTGAGTTTCGCTTTGCGGAACATATAGTCCAGCTCGACGGCAGTGAAGCCTTTGATGTGCAGGTCGGGACGATGCGCATGGATTTGCCGGAGCAGGTCGGCAAAGTAGGCCAGGTTCATTTTGGGATGGACGCCGCCTACAATGTGCACTTCAGTAACGGGCTTTCCATCGTAGGAGCGGATGATGTCCATCATTTGTTCAATGCTTAGCTCCCAGCCTTCTTCACGGTGCGCGTAGAGGCGCGAATAGGAACAAAAGGCGCAGGTGAACACGCACACATTGGTGGGCTCGATATGGAAATTCCGGTTGAAGTAGGTCTTGTTTCCGTGCATCCGTTCGCGGACGTGGTTGGCGAGAGCGCCCAGGTAGGGCAGGGAGCCCTGCTCGAAAAGGATAAGGCCTTCCGACGTAGTGAGGCGATCGCCCGCCAGGACTTTTTCACCAATGGTTCGCAGCGCTCCGGAGACGGTGGATAACAGGCTATGCATAGGCAAAATTACGTATTATTGTGCATGCACATCAAGTTCCGGCTCATTGTGATGAATTTCCTGGAATTCTTCATATGGGGCTCCTGGCTCACCTCGCTCGGTTCTTATCTTTCTTCGCAGCTGCATTTCGGCGGTATCCAGATAGGCGGCATTTTCGCCACCATGGGCGTGGCGGCCATGTTCATGCCGGGACTACTGGGGATCGTGGCCGATCGCTGGGTCAATGCGGAGCGCGTCCTCGGACTTTGCCATCTCGCAGGGGCCGGTTTGTTGCTCTGGGCCTCGACCGTTACCGAATACCATTTTCTGTATTGGATCATGCTGTTCAATTCCATCGTGTATATGCCCACGATTGCCCTGAACAACACCGTTTCTTACAGTGTGTTGGAAAAAAGGGGATATAACATCGTCCGGGACTTTCCGCCGATTCGCGTGTGGGGCACCGTAGGGTTTATCGTCGCCATGTGGGTGGTGGACCTGAACCATTGGACCACCACGAATGCACAGCTCTACCTGAGCGCGGGAGCAGCGGCGGTCCTGGGCGTATACGCGTTCACCATACCGGCGTGTCCTCCACCGGCAGCAAAAGGAAGCAAGAGGACGCTTGCATCCGCGCTTGGCCTGGACGCTTTCGTACTTTTCCGGCAAAAGAAAATGGCCCTGTTCTTTGTCTTCGCCCTGCTGTTGGGGGCGGCCCTCCAAATTTCGAATGCCTGGGCCACGACCTTTCTCCAAGACTTCAAAAATCTATATCCCGATACGTTTGCCGTCCGTCATCCCAATATCCTAACGTCGATTTCGCAGATTTCGGAGACCCTTTTTATCCTGACGATCCCTTTCTTCCTGCGTCGCTTCGGGATCAAGCGCGTGATGCTGATGAGCATTTTCGCGTGGGTGTTCCGCTTCGGTCTGTTTGGGCTGGGTAATCCCGGAAGTGGTTTCCTGCTCCTGGTGTTGTCCATGATCGTCTATGGAATGGCTTTCGATTTCTTCAACATATCCGGCTCCCTGTTCGTCGAGCGGGAGGCGGACTTCCGGATCAGGGCCAGCGCCCAGGGTTTGTTCATGATCATGACCAATGGGATCGGCGCCTACGTGGGCGGCTACGGGAGTGGATGGGTCATCGACCACTTCACGTCAAACGGCGTGCGCGACTGGCACGCCATATGGTTTACTTTTGCTGCCTACGCACTCTTGCTGGGCATTGTTTTTCTTTTTGTTTTCCGTTATCATAACGAAAATGACAGATAAAGACCAAATGAAAAAAACGGTGGGCGAGTACGCCGCCACCTTTATCCAACCCAACACGGCCATCGGCATAGGCACGGGCACCACGGCCTATTGGATGATCATGGCCCTTGGGGAAAAAGTGAAACAGGGGTTTGTCATCACGGCCGTTCCTACTTCCCGGCAGACGGGGGAATTGGCCGCGTCCCTTGGAATTCCGCTGGTTACCCTCAATGACGTGGACCGGCTGGCGCTGACCATCGACGGGGCGGATGAGGTGGATCCTTCGCTTCGATTGATCAAGGGCGGGGGAGGAGCGCTGCTCCAGGAAAAGATGGTGGCTGCGGCGTCGGATCGCATGATCGTCATTGCGGATGAGCAAAAAATGGTGGCTTGCCTCGGCAAATTTCCGCTACCCATAGAAGTGATTCCTTTTGGATGGAAGCAGGTGCAAAAGCGCATTGGCGCACCCTCGGCGTTGCGGATGAAGGACGGCCAGGTGTTTGTGACCGATCACGGGAATTACATCCTTGACGCCCATTTTGGAGCCATCGACGATCCTGCCGGGCTGGGCGAGGCGCTGCATGATATCCCGGGGGTCGTCGAGCACGGCCTGTTCATCAACCTCGCCACGGAGGTGCTCATAGGCTATGAAGACGGTTCTGTAAAAAAAATAACCGCCCCCCGGAAGGAAGGCGGCTGAACCTTTATGCGGTGCGCTCCGGCTTAGGCCAGGTGCGCTTCAATCTTTTTAACAAAGTTCCCTTTGGGCTGAGCGCCGACCAGTTTGTCGACAACCTTTCCGTCTTTAATAAAGAGAATGGCGGGAATCGAGGTGATGCCATAGTTCATGCTCACCTGGGGGTTGTGGTCAACGTTCACCTTTCCAACATTGATCTTACCGTTGTATTCCTTGGAGAGTTCTTCGATGACGGGTCCTATCGCGCGACAGGGTCCGCACCACTCTGCCCAGAAGTCTACCACGGTGAGTTTATCCGAGTCCAATACACTTTCCTTAAAATTGGAATCTGTGAATTCTTGTGCCATATAGTATAGGTTTATTGAGTATTGATTGCAAAGATACGACCAAGCCATGAATTCTGGCATTATGTCAAAATGCTCACGTCAAGATCGGGATTGATTTGTAAAAAGTGTGTCATTTCGTCATTCATTTCGAGGCCTTGACCGATGCGCTGGAAGTTCAGTTTGCGCTGCGTCCGGTCGTCCTTGAGTTGTATGCGGAAGGCCGTTTTCCCGGGGTATTGGGCTACCTGGCGCTCGAGGAAACTGACGATTTCCTCGGTCAGGAGGATGGGTGGAATTTCGAGAAGGAGCTGCTTCGTTAAGGTTTTCTTAATGGTCTCCAGGAGGAGGACCTGGGTGACCTTGAATTCGTAGTCGTCGTCGCGGTTGAAACGGTTTTTGAAATTCCCCGTCACATAGATCACCGTCCCGGGCGCAAAGTGGTCTTTGTATTTGATATAGTCTTCACCGAAGAGGGGGACTTCGATCTTCCCCGAGTAATCTTCGACGCCGAATATCCCGAACTGTTTACCCGTTTTGGAGATGCGGTGCTGCGCCTCGGAAACCAGGCCGGCCAGGCGGAAAGGGCGGAAGGGATTGGGTTGAAGGGCGATGCCTTCCTTGAATTCATTGTACTCGGCCAGGGGGGTGATCCCATAGTGCTGTATCTCGAAACGGAAGTTGTCGAGGGGATGCCCGCTCAGGAAGATGCCCGTCACGTCCTTCTCGTTGTCCAGGAGGGTGGTCAGGGTCCAGGGCTCGCAGTCGGCGACCTTGGGGACCAGGACGGCGGGCATGGACAGGCTCCCGAACAGGGTATTCGATTGGGTGGCGAGGTTGGTTTGGAATTGGTTCCCAAAGCGGATGATCTTTTCCAGGCCGTTCGTCGTATCTCCTGGCGCGACGTGGAAGTACTGGGCACGATGGAGTTTGAAAGCATCGAAGGCCCCCGACTTGACGAGGCATTCCAGGGACTTCTTATTGACGGCACGCTGGTTGATGCGTTTGATCATGTCCCAGAGGTCGAGGTAGGGTCCATTTGCCAAACGCTCGGCCAGGAGCGAATCGATGGCGGCTTCGCCGACGCCTTTCAAGCCTGAGAGGCCAAACCTGATTTCCCCGCGCGCGTTCACGGCAAACCCTGCCTTGGACTCATTGATATCGGGTCCCAGCACCTTCAGGCCCATGCGCTTGCATTCCTCCATGAAGAAGGTGATCTTTTCGATGGAACCCGCGTTGTTCAGGACGGAGGCCATGTATTCGCTGGGGTAGTGGGCCTTCAAAAACGCGGTTTGGTAAGCCACGAAGGCATAGCACGTGGAGTGTGACTTGTTGAAGGCGTATTGCGCAAAGGCCTCCCAGTCGGTCCAGATTTTCTCCAGCGCCGCGGCTGGGTGACCGCGTTCGGTGGCGCCTTTGATGAACTGGCTTTTCATCTTGTCCAGGACGGATTTTTGCTTTTTGCCCATCGCTTTGCGCAGCACATCGGCGTCCCCCTTGGTAAAGCCCGCGAGGTGCTGGCTGAGGAGCATGACCTGTTCCTGGTAGACCGTGATTCCATACGTTTCCCTGAGGAATTCTTCCATCTGCGGCAGGTCGTATACGATGGCTTCGGTCCCGTGCTTGCGCGCGATGAAGTTGGGGATGTATTCCAGCGGACCCGGGCGATACAGGGCGTTCATCGCGATCAGGTCGTCGAAGCGGTCGGGCTTGAGCTCCCGGAGGTACTTTTGCATCCCGGGACTTTCGAACTGGAACGTGCCGATGGTATCGGCCCTTTGGTACAGGGCGTAGGTATCAGGGTCGTCGAGAGGGATCGTGTCCAGGTCGATGTCGATACCATGATTTTCGCGGATTAGTTGCAGCGCGTCGCGCAATATGGTCAGGGTCTTGAGTCCCAGGAAGTCCATTTTGATGACACCGGCTTCTTCGATGATGCTGCCCTCAATCTGGGTCACGAGGAGCTCTGATTCCTTGGACGTGCACACTGGAATGATGTTCATCAGGTCATCCGGGGCGATGATGATGCCCGCGGCGTGTAGGCCTGTGTTGCGCACCGACCCCTCCAGGCGCTCGGCTTCGTGGAGCACCTTGGCGTGCAGATCGGTCCCGTTATAGATTTGGCGGATCTTCCGAACGAGCTCCAGGTCGTCGGGGATGAGCGCTTCCTTTTCCACCAGGGATCCTTCCCCGGTCAGGGGGGCGTGGAGGACACGCTTCAGGACGATGCCGGGCCTATCGGGGACGAGCTTGGCCAGGGCGTTGGCGTCGACCAGGGGCAAATCCATGACCCGGGCCACGTCCTTGATGCTCATCTTGGCGGCCATGGTGCCGTAGGTGACGATCTGCGCCACCTGGTTTCGCCCGTATTTCTGGACGACGTAGTCGATCACCTTCTGGCGCCCTGCGTCGTCGAAGTCGGTGTCTATATCGGGCATGCTCTTCCGGTCCGGGTTCAGGAAGCGTTCAAAGAGCAGGTTGTACTTGATGGGGTCGATATTCGTGATGCCGATGCAGTAGGCCACGACGCTGCCCGCGGCCGATCCTCGGCCCGGGCCGATGAAGACGCCCAGTTCGCGCCCGGCGCGGATGAAGTCGCTCACGATGAGGAAGTAACCGGCAAAGCCCATCGTTTTCACCGTGAACAACTCGAAGTCCAGGCGCTCCGTTAATTCGGGGGTCAACTCGTGGTAGCGTTTTTTAGCGCCTTCGTAGGCGAGATGCTTTAGGTATTCCCATTGGTTGAGGGTGCTGTCGGCGTGCACCTGGAATTCCAGCGGCACGGGGAAATTCGGAAGCAGGATATCCTTTTTCAGATTGAGCACCTCCACCTTCGAAACGACCTCGTTGGTGTTGTCGATGGCGTCGGGCCGGTCGCTGAACAGTTGGGTCATTTCGGCCGAGTCCTTGAAATAGAACTGGTCGTTGGGGAATTTGAAGCGCCGGTTCTTCATTTGCACGTCGTCGTTGACGAAGTCGTCGTATCCGGGCGTGCTCTTCTTTTCCCCCGTATTGATGCACAACAGGATGTCGTGGGCATCGTAGTCGTCCTTGTCGGTGTAGTGACTGTCGTTGCTGGCGATGACCTTGACCCCGAATTTCTCCGCGAATTTCAATAGCGTCAAGTTGACCTTGTCTTGTTCGTGTAACCCGTGCCGTTGGAGCTCCACGTAATAATCCTCTCCGAAGCGCTCCAGCCACCACTCGAACTCCTTTTCGGCGGCTGCTTCCCCTTTCGTGAGGATGGTTTGAGGGACGTAGGCCCCCAGGCAGCACGTGGTTGCGATCAAGCCTTCGCTGTGCTTGAGGAGCAGGCCCTTGTCGATGCGTGGATACTTCCCGTAGAGGCCTTCCATGTAGCCCGCGGAGGTCAGCTTGATGAGGTTCTGGTATCCCTTGGTATTTTTAGCCAGCAGGATTTGGTGAAAGCGCTCGTCCTTTTGATCCTTGGTAAAGGTCCGGCGGAAACGGTCCTCGACCACGTAGAACTCACAGCCCACGATGGGCTTGACCTTCAGGGACCCGTCCTCGTTCTTGTGCTTGTAGGCTTCGCTCACGAATTCGAAGGCGCCAAACATATTCCCGTGATCGGTGATGGCAAGGGCGGGCATTCCGTCCTTGATAGCCTTTTTATATAGGCTGGAAATGCTCGCGGCGCCGTCGAGGAGGGAATATTGGGTATGGGTATGAAGGTGGGAGAATTGCATATTGTACCTGCAAAGATCCGAAAGATTTGGGTATGGTGCGCAGGGGGGTTTTCCACACTACGTCAACATTTTGTACCTTTGCCACCATAACACGACCATTTCTATATGGCCTTCTGACCCTGTGGCTAATATACGGTTGCAGCACTTCGCGGCACACAACGCCCGCGGTCGTGGCGCCGCCTACGCTCAAACCCGCCTCCCAGGGCGCCTTCGCCGAAAGGACAGTAGGCAAGCCCATCGGGACCCCCGGATACGCCTACGTGAATTCCATGGGCCTCAACATCGAAACGGTTAATGCGCTGAGCTTCAAGTACGCCATGCAGCTCGACGTCCCTGTGGAGCTGATTACCAATATTTCCCTGTATCAATTCATCGACCATTGGATGGGCGCACCCTACCACCTGGGGGGTAATGATGAAAGCGGGGTGGATTGCTCGGGCTTTGCCAAAATCCTCGAACAGGCCATTTACAGCATCGATATCCCACGGACGAGCAGGGAACAATTCGCGGCTTGCCGGCGTGTTCCCTTTGACAAACTCACCGAAGGCGATCTGGTATTTTTTGGCGTCAAGAAGGTGATTACCCACGTAGGAATCTACCTGATGAACAATAAGTTCGTGCATGCCTCGACTTCTGGGGGCGTGATGATCAGCGACCTGGGCGAAGCCTATTGGAGCCAGCGTTTCAGGGGCGCCGGCAGGATGCCATAGGCGTCGGGTGTGAGCCGGAAGGCCAGGACGCCGTACAATACAGTAAACATCAGAATTTTCGCGCCAATGGCAACCCATCCGTGGAGGGGACTGCAAACCCAGTACGTCAGTATAAAGGCACCCGCCGCAAATACCAAGGCGAGCAACGTCTTATACGTGAATGGCTGCATCCCGAACCGACGAGCCAGGAAAACAAGCCGGATGCAATTATACACCACCAGCGAAAACATGTCGGCCACTGCGGAGCCTGTAATCCCGTATGCTTTTATTAAAATTATATTCAGTGGAATGCGCAGCGACAACAACAGGACCCCCGTGAAAAATTCAAATCTCCAATATACAGATGTGCCGATGATTTGGCTGTTCACCCCCATCCCCGCGTCGATGATGCGCGCCAGGCCGAGGAGGAGGATGACGTTCAGGCCTTGCTTGTAGTCCTCCTGAATGGGAAACACGGCGAAAGCATCGGGCGTACACAGCCAGATGAGGCAAAAAAGCGTACTGCTGAGGATGAGCAGGTTGATGGAGGTCCGGTGGTATATCCGGTTGATCCGCCCCATGTCCTTGTCCTTCCAGGCTTGAGCGAGGTGGGGGATCGTGACGGATTGGACGCTGCGCTGGGGTACCTGGATGATGTTGGCGATGTAGAGCAGGAAGGTATAGATGCCCGCGAACTTCAAATTGACCAGGGCGGCGATCAGGACCCCGTCGAAGGCCTGGGCGACGATCTGGATCACCACGCCTCCATAGACAAGAGAAAGCATACTGGCGATCTTCTTTCTGAAGCGGCAGGTGACCTTACTGACCCGGAAGGTAAAGGCGACGAGGCCCTGGCGGCTCAAATATAGTAGTAATGCAAGGGCTACGGCCAGGTACTGCAGTGCGAATAGCTTGATGAAAGTATCGAAGGATATCCAGTTGAAGAGGTATGGCAGGATCATCACCAATACGAAAAGCCGCACAAGCCCCTCCCGCATGAAGGTGGAGACGACAGACTGTCGCACGGCCACGGCAAAGGCTTCCAGTACGGTGAAAAGGAGGTATCCCAGGCCAAAGGGGAAAACCCACTTGTAGTAAACCACGAACAAGAGGGAACGCGCCGAAAACTTCCGGACGATCAGGGGCTCGAACCACCAGCCAGCTACCAGTACTGCCAGGAAGCCAATCATCGATAACACGAGCGCCCAGGTCAGCAGGTCGTTGTCCTTTCGCGCAAGGTGGTCCTTATAGTAGGGATAAAACTTGTAGAGGACGCTGGCGACGCCCAGGCTGCCGAAGGCATAGATCATCTGCCCCACGTCGGTAAAAATCCGCGTCAGCCCATACTCCTCGGGGGTGAAATGGGTCACCCCCTTGTGCACGAAGAGGTAGGTGTTCAGCGCGCCGATCCCGAAACCAAAATAGGTCGACAGGCTGGATAGGACCGTTTGACGGCGGATTTGACCCACTATTCCGCTTTGACGTTCACGAACATATTAGGATCCACTTTCAGGTCTCCGGGCAGCGTTGCTTGCGATGGGGCAGTGGTGACTTGCAACAACTTCGTTGTGCCATCGGGCAGATCAATCCTTACCGGCATGTTGAATCCGTCCACGCATGTGGTCCAATGGTACGTGGTCTGGCCGTCCTTTACAGAGTAGGTCAGTGTGGGGATCGATGTCGTTCTTAGATACTCGTCGAACACCTTGCTCAAGTCCATTCCACTTTGTTGGGTCATGTAGTCTTCGACCTGTTTCGTTGTCACGGTTTGATGGTAAAAGGTCTTGTTCAAGCCCCTCAGGATTTGCCGGAACGTCTCATCGTTGCCGATGATGCAGCGGATCGTATGAAGCATATTGCCCCCTTTATAATACATATCCCCCGAACCCTCGGCGTTGACGTCGTAGGGGGCGATGATGGGCTTGTCGTTGCGGATGTTGCGGCGCGTGCCCCGGCAGTATTCATCGCCCGCCTTCGTGCCGTACTGGCAATCCACGAACAGCGTTTCGGAGTAATTCGTGAAACCTTCGTGCACCCACATGTCGGCCAGATCCTTGGAGGTGATGTTGTTTCCGAACCAATCGTGGCCGCTTTCATGGATGATGATGAAGTCCCACTTCAGTCCCCAGCCCGAGTGCGACAGGTCGATGCCCGAGTTTACCCCGTTCCGGTCGGTGACCCGGTACCCGTTCAGGAAGCGGTTCCCGTATTGGGTCGCGCCCTGGTGTTCCATCCCCAGGTTGTGACTTTCCACCAGCTTGTAGCCGTCCTCGTAAAAGGGGTAGGGGCCCATCCAGTACTCGAAACAATGGATCATGGGCTTCACGTTGGCGGCAAAGTGTTCTTTCGCACGGTCCAGATTGTAGGCTAGTACATAGAAGCTAAGGTCGAGCACGCCCTTTTCGCCTTGGAGGGTATCGGTCCAATGCGCGTATTTGCCTATGTTGATGGAGATGTCGTAATTATTTATTGGATTGACGGTTACCCAGTGATACGTGTGCGTTTTATTTTCGTTTTGCTTAACGTCTTTCAGTCGCCCATTGGACACGTCCTGAAGGCTGTCCGGCACGGTGATATAAAGGTCGCATCCGTTATCCGGCTCGTCGTATTGATGATCCTTGGTGGGCCACCAAACGCTGGCCCCCAGGCCCTGGCAGGCGGAGCTGACCCAGGGGTTCCCCAGGGAATCCTGTTGCCAGTCGATGCCCCCGTCCCAGGGAGCGTGGATGGCGGCGCGGGGCTTGCCGTGGTACCAGATCGTGAGCTTATTCATGTCCCCCGTTTTCTGGGGATCGCCCAGTTGGATGAACCAGGCGTTCCCGTCCTGCTTCCAGGTCAGGGATTTTCCGTTTTGCTGGACCTTGTCTATTAGGAGTGGCGCCTGGAGGTCGATTTGCATGACCTGGTAGGGCTTCAATACCTTATAGGTCACGGTATTGCTGCCCTGAATGGTCCTGGCGGCCAGGTCGGGCTCCACGTGCAGGTCGTAGTGCTGCAGGTCCCACCAGGCCCTTTCGGGGGTGATCGTACCGCGGAGTGTGTCGGCGTGGGTAAACTTTTGGGCTTTCAGAGCGCTTGTGATTGCCAGCGCGACTATGATCATCAACAGTTTGGACATAATTTTTTACTTCAAGGGGCCAATATACAATTTTTAACACGAGCGAAACCGCCG
>Ga0206863_1100_pt1 | contig 30121 bp, 20 predicted proteins | sample Alteio_BWOrgCont_41_FD_152634 | JGI IMG/M metagenome (GOLD analysis project Ga0206863, IMG submission 152634) | Enriched cells from forest soil in Barre Woods Harvard Forest LTER site, Petersham, Massachusetts, United States -... | ecosystem: Environmental > Terrestrial > Soil > Temperate forest >...
CAACATCATTACGCAGTGGCCCGGGCACTCGGCAGAAGATATCGAACAACAAGTTACGATTCCAACCGAGATCCAGATGGCGGGCATCCCTCACCTGCAGCATCTGCGTTCCACCACTCTGGCAGGATTGTCCAGCATCATGCTCATTTTCGACGACGATTCCGAGAACAACTGGAACCGAGAGAGAGTAGTCGAAAGAATGGGAATGGTTACGTTGCCTGCAGGCCTTGTCCCGCAGCTGGGAACAGACTGGAGCCCCGTAGGTCAAATCTACTTCTATTCGCTCGAGAGCAAGAATCCAGAAATCGATGTCATGGAGCTGAAGTCGATCGAAGACTGGACTCTTGAAAAGCAGTTCAAGCAGGTTCCAGGCGTGGTGGATGTTTCCAGCCTCGGAGGCGAAACGAAGGAGTACCAGATCCGCCTCGATCCGGACAATCTCATTTCCTATGGGTTGAGCATTGCTCAAGTTGAGCAACAGCTTGCGAACAACAATACAAATGCAGGCGGCAGCTTCATTGTTGCTGGTTCCCAACAGATCAATGTGCAGGCTGTTGGACTTGTTTCGCGAGTTCAGGATATTGAAAATACCGTGATCAAGACGCAGACGGGAACAGCCCTGCGTGTGAAAGATATTGCTGTAGTTGAGCAAGGTCCGAAAATCCGGCTGGGACAAAACGGCAGGACCATCCGCCGCGAGGATGGAAAGCTCGTCGATAATCCGGATGTTGTTGAAGGCATCGTACTCCTTCAAAAGGGCGACGACTCCGATCCCGTTCTACGTGGCATTGAAGCAAAAGTACAGGAGCTGAACGAGCACATTCTTCCCAAGGGCGTAAAAGTCGTTCCATTTCTCGATCGCAGCGACCTGATCCACTACACCACGCACACCGTGCTTCACAACCTGACCGAGGGAATTGTGCTGGTGGTGATCGTGCTTTTTCTTTTCCTCGGGAACGCGCGCGGTGCTTTGATCGTCGCACTTACGATTCCTTTTTCTCTCCTATTCGCTTCCATTTGTCTCGACCTCCGACATATTCCAGCCAATCTTCTTTCGCTTGGTGCGCTTGACTTTGGCATGGTTGTGGACGGTGCAGTGGTGATGGTTGAAAACATCGTTCGTCATCTTAATCGCAATGGACATGGGTCACAGACTCCTACCGAAAGAATCCGTGAAGCCGCACATGAGGTGCAGCGGCCTGTTTTCTATGCAATCGGCATCATCATCACCGCCTACCTGCCAATTTTCACACTGCAGGCGGTGGAAGGACGCCTCTTCAAACCGATGGCGTGGACCGTGGCATTTGCCTTACTGGGTGCGCTGATCTTCTCCATGCTGCTCGCTCCGGTTCTTTCCAGCTTTCTTTTTCGGAAGGGAGCAAAAGAGTGGCACAACCCAGTCCTGGTCTGGCTGATCGACCACTACAAGCGCGCAGCCGCGTTCGCCATTCGCAACCGGTATCTGACCGTGGGTGGCGCTGGGTTGGTGTTGGCAATGTCGGCATACCTGGCGTTCAGCGGTGCCATCGGATCCGAATTCCTTCCTCACCTGGACGAGGGGGCCATTTGGGTGCGAGGAACACTCGCACCCAGCGCTGGGCCTGATGAGAGTGTTGCGATCGCCAATAAGGCACGGGTGTTGCTGGCTTCATTTCCTGAGGTAACGGAGACAACAAGCCAGATAGGCCGAGCCGACGACGGCACCGATACAACCGGCTTTTTCAATACAGAGTATTACGTCGGCCTGAAACCAAAAGAAAAGTGGAGACCAGTCTTCCACCAGAACAAAGAGGATCTGATTGCCTCCATGAACCAGCAATTGGAAACGATTCCCGGAGTCATCTGGAACTTCTCACAGCCCATCTCCGACAACGTGGAAGAAGCGGTCAGTGGCGTGAAAGGCGAGTTGGCCGTCAAGATTTACGGAGATGACCTGAAGACGCTCGAAGAAAAAGGCAACGAAATCGTCAGCATCATGAGCAAGATCCATGGCGTTCAGGATCTGGGCCTGTTTCGCGTCATCGGCCAGCCAAACCTCACCTTTACAGTGGATCGAGAGGCGGCGGCACGCTTTGGGATCAATGTGGCCGATGTGCAGGACGCAATCCAGACTGCAGTCGGTGGCAACGCCGTAAGTCAGGTACTTCGTGGCGAAGCTCGTTATGATCTCGTGATTCGCTATCAGGAGCCGTATCGCGATACACGCGAGGCCATCGAGAATGTGCGGCTCCTCTCACCCTCGGGTGAGCGTGTCTCGCTGGCGCAACTGACCAAGGTCGCGACGACTGACGGCGCCGAAGAGATCTATCGCGAAGGAGAACAGCGCTACATCGCCGTGAAGTACAGCGTTCGTGGCCGCGATCTTGGAAGCACGGTCGAAGAGGCCATCGACAAAGTAAACAAGCAGGTATCGCTGCCTGCTGGATATCACATTGATTGGGCCGGAGAATACGAAAGCCAGAAGCGCTCGCAGAAGCGCCTTCTTCTTGTGCTTCCAATCACCATTCTGTTGATCTTCGTCATTCTGTACACAATGTTCAAGTCGGGCAAATGGGCCACCCTGATTATGGTGAACGTTGCCATGGCGCCGATTGGAGGGTTGCTCGCGCTGCTCCTCACGCATACGAACTTTAGCGTCTCCTCTGGAGTTGGATTCTTGGCCCTGTTCGGCGTCTCTGTGCAGACCGGGGTCATCATGCTTGAGTACATTAACCAACTTCGTGTGCAGGGCCACTCGATCGAAGAGGCCGCAATCGCCGGTGCTGTGCTTCGGCTGCGCCCAATCATGATGACGATGCTGGTTGCCACTCTAGGCCTGCTTCCAGCCGCAATGTCTCATGGCATTGGGTCTGACTCACAAAGGCCGTTCGCCATCGTCATCGTCGGAGGGCTAGTCGGCGCTCTCGCCATCAATGTCTTCTTGCTTCCCACGCTCTACGTGTGGATCGCTGGGGAACACGATGTCCTGCCAATGCCAGAGCTTGAGTTCGAGAACTAAATCTATGTCGATGGCGCGAGTGCGTAAGGCCGCTCCCAAGTACATCTCAGGGCGAAGGACAAACAACTACCAGATTGGAAGTAGAAGACAATACGGAAATAAATTCGTCACTGTCGTGTTCCGCATCGGTGTCGTCCTTGTGTTCACGTTCCTGTTGTGGACTCTTGCCATGGTCCTTCTTCAGGCGTGGGAACAATGGCACATACGATAAGGAACGTAGACTCGAGCGTAGCCGGACATGTAAGTCCTGAAGCGCCCTATTGCTGAAGAAATAAGATAATTCCCTGCCATTCTGGGGCAGGCCACAGATAGCAAAGACATACAGCGAGCCGTTCGCGTCCTTGTGCACCTCGATAGGATCGGATGATGTTCTAGATGAGGTGATATCAATTTCGGCGAACGCTATTGGAAACGATACCATTGGCGCGGTATGAGGCAAGAAATACACCCTTGCTTGCCCGTCCCCTTTCGCGGATCACTACGCAACTAAAAAAAATGGCCCAGCAGGTGCCAGGCCAAATCCTACGTTGTGTTCTGCGTGATGGTGACATTGATTCACAGCTTTGACGCCCTAACTATCGGACACGGGGCACAACGTCTCCAGGAGGGAGAAGAAAGTCTCTATGTGGTAGCCACCACACCGAATCAGTGCCGTTCTTCGAGGAGGTGCGCCACCCGTTCCGTGCTTGCCCGCGCCCAGGCTGTATTCGATGCAAAGCCCAGCACAAGCACCGCCGCTCCGCACACCGTCATCACCCACCAGATTGCGTGCGTCGACGTGGTGAAATCAGTACCACGCGCATGGCCCGCTGCCACGACCGTCCCGGACACGGCTACTCCCAGCGCTGCGCCTACTTGCCGGCTGGTCGAGGCTATCGCCGCCGCTACGCCCGCCTGCGACAGGGGCATTCCCGCCACCGCGCTGTTCGTGATGGCGGGATTCACCATCCCCAGCCCTACACCGAACAACGCGTATGCAGCAAGCAGCCAACCTACCGATGTCTGCTCGCCTAGCCTCGTCAGCATCAGAGTGCTCAAGAAAAATCCCGCGCCCGAGGCCAGCAGAGAAGGCAGCGTTCCATGGCTTCCGACCAGACGCCCCGACCACGGCGCACACACGATCATTGCCACCGCCAGCGGGAGCGTGAATAACCCGGTGTGAAAGGCGGAAAAGCCGCGCACCTGCTGGAGATATAGCGCGTTCAGAAAAAGAAAACCTGCAAAGCATGAGAAAGCGCTAAGCGCCAGAACCGTCGCACTTGAGAATGGCACACTATGAAAGAAACGCAGGTCCAGCAGCGGATCGCGCCGCCTCGGCTCGTACAGAACGAACGCGACGAATGCCGCTACTGCGGTGACGAACAGACCCAGGATCAACCCCGATCCCCACCCCGCATGTGGTCCTTCGATGACTCCCCACGTCAGCGTAGCCAGCCCTGTCAGCACCAGCGCTTGTCCCACCGGGTCGAAGGCTCGCGCTCGCGCCGCCTTCGACTCTGGCACAAACCGCGCCGCCAGCAGCGCTGCCACAATCCCGATTGGCACGTTGATCCAGAAAATCGAACGCCATCCAATCGTCTCCGTCAATGCCCCGCCGATCAATGGTCCGATCCCCAACGAAACGCCTGCCACCGCGCCCCAGATGCCCACCGCACGCGCACGCGCCTTCCGTTCCGGAAACGCATTCGCAATAATCGACAGTGCCACCGGGTTCAGCATGGACGCCCCGAATCCCTGCAGCGCGCGGAACCAGATCAGCTGTTCGATCGTCCCTGCCCAGCTGCACAGCAGCGATCCGAGCGTGAACACGCCCAGACCGATTTGAAATACTCTCCGACGCCCGAAGCGGTCTGAGATCGCCCCGGCCAGCATCAGAAAGCTCGCCACTACCAGCGTGTAGGCGTCCAGAATCCACTGCAGTCCCGCCAGTCGTGCATGTAGGTCGTTCTGGATCGCCGGCAGCGCAACATTTACAATCGTCACGTCCATGCCCACGATCAACAGGCTCATGCAGCAGATAGCAAGGACCAGATTCGGACGGGTCGTATATTTTGCAGAATCAACGGTAGCTCCACCCGTTATGCCTGCAGCAGAATAGGATTGGTTCTCAGTTTTCGACAAGATGTCTCCATTGAAGAGATGCGACTCGCGCCGCAAAGATGAAAAAAGCGGCGACATCCTGTTCCTGCAATCGAAGAGGCGTTAGCATGAATTTCGGAGGTAAGGAGCCCACATGCCGAAGGTTCGAGTTGCGGGATTTGGTGTTTCGTTGGATGGTTTCAGCGCGGGAATAGAGCAAAGCCTGAACGATCCATTGGGCAAGCGCGGTCCCGAGATCTTTCAGTGGTTCTTCCATACAAAAACTTTCGGCGCGATGCATGGGCAGGGTGGTGGCTCTACCGATGTAGACGATGAGTACGCTCGGCAGGCGATGGAGAACTTTGGCGCCTTCATCCTTGGTCGCAACATGTTTGGTCCGGTGCGCGGCCCTTGGCCTGATAGCACATGGAAGGGATGGTGGGGCGACAACCCGCCGTACCATACGCCAACTTTTGTTTTGACGCATTACGAGCGTGAGCCGCTGGTGATGGAAGGCGGGACTACCTTCCACTTTGTTACCGGCGGGATCGAAGAGGCGCTGAAACTCGCGAAAAAGGCAGCGGGCGACAAGGATGTCAAGATTGGCGGCGGCGTTTCCACAGTGCGTCAATATCTCCAAGCTGGGCTGATAGATTCCCTGCATTTTGCACTTGCACCTGTCGTACTCGGCCAGGGTGAATCATTGTTTACCGATCTCGACCTTCCCGCCCTTGGATTTTCCGTGTCGGAGCACAAGGCGACTGAGTACGCGACACATTTTGTGCTGGAGAAAAGATAAGGAAGAATCCGCCCTTTGTTATCGCTGACGAGATGGGCGTTTCTCGCTACTTAAAACTGGGGCAGTTAAAGGCTTTGTCCTCAATTCTAAGATCGGAGTGTGTCAATGAGGGCCGCCAGTGCTGCAGGCTGATTGCGACGGCTCGGATAGTAGAGAAAGTAGCCAGGGAATGTCGGACACCAGTCTTTCAGCACTTGTAGCAGGCGTCCGTCCGCAATCAACCCCTTGAGGGTTTCCTCCATCGCTGCTCCCACGCCGACACCATTCAAGACCGCCTGGATCACCAGGTCCGGATCATCAAATGATGCTGGCCCCTGCGGGCTGACCGTGAGCGCCCTTCGCCCTTTCTCGAACTCCCAGCGATAGAGACCGCTACTGAAGCGAAAACCTACACAGGCATGATCCTTCAGGTCTTGAGGCTTACGTGGTACTTTGTGAGACTTGAAATATTCCGGCGATCCAACGATTGCGAGGCGCATGTCTTTTGTGACCCGAACGGCAATCATCTCCCGCTGGATGAACTCACCAATCTGAACGCCAGCGTCGTATTCCCCGGCCACAAGATCGACTGGGTCGTTGGAGGAAGTGACTTCAAGAACGATTTCAGGATAGGTGCGGGCAAACTGAGCTAGTTTCGGAAGAAGGACCATTTGCGTGGCGGTTCGCGGGATGATGAGTCGAATGCGCCCTGCCGGACTCTCTCTTTGCTTCCGCGTCTCAGCTACTGCCAGCTCGATTCGCTCGAGAGCAGGAGCCAACTCGCGGAGAAGCGCAGAGCCAGCGGCCGTCGGAGAAACGCTTCGAGTGGTCCGCGCGAGCAATTGCAGCCCCAGGCGCTTTTCCAGCCCTCGCATGGAGTGGCTCAGAGCAGACTGCGAGACGCCCAGCCGCGCCGCCGCACGGGTAAAGCTGCGCTCCTCTGCTACAACTGCGAACGCCGACAATTCTCCCAAATCATTTCGCATGATTCATGAATAGTATTCATAACTCTTTGCGACCGCAACTACCTTGTGTCATAAACGCCAGAAGCCTAACCTTACCTTGGTGAGTGGCTTCGATCTGCCACTGGCGAGGAGATTCGCGATGCAAAAACGCACATTAGGAACAGGTGGGCTGGAAGTATCGGCTCTCGGTTTCGGATGTATGGGCATGAGCTTCGGCTATGGGCCTCCGAAGCCCAGGAAAGAGATGACCACTCTTCTGCATACCGCAGTTGACCGTGGCGTTACGTTCTTCGACACGGCCGAAGTCTACGGCCCTCTGATCAACGAAGAACTAGTCGGCGAAGCCCTCGCCCCGTTTCGCGACCGTGTAGTGATTACGACCAAGTTCGGCTGGGAGGCGAATCCAGAAGACGGCGGCAAATGGAGTGCGTTGAACAGCCGTCCCGAACACATCAAGCAGGTCGCCGAGGCATCGCTGAGGCGTCTCAAAGTGGAGGCCATTGACCTCTTCTACCAGCATCGCGTCGATCTCAACGTTCCGATTGAAGACGTGGCCGGAGCGGTGAAAGAGCTGATCCAGGAGGGTAAGGTAAAGCACTTCGGCATGTCCGAAGCAAGCGCGAAGACGATCCGCCGTGCCCACGCAGTGCAGCCCGTCGCTGCCCTCCAGAGTGAATACTCCCTGTTCTGGAGAGAGCCTGAAGAGACGGTGATGCCCACGCTGGAAGAGCTCGGCATTGGCTTCGTTCCATTCAGCCCGCTCGGCAAAGGTTTCCTGACCGGCAAGATTGACGCCGAGACGAAGTTCGACAGCGCAGACTTTCGCAATACTGTTCCGCGCTTCAATGCTGAAAATCGCAAGACAAACCAGGCATTGGTTGATGTAATTACCTCGTTCGCGGAACAGAAGAAAGCTACGCCGGCACAGATCGCACTCGCCTGGCTGCTCGCGAAGAAGCCGTGGATTGTTCCGATTCCGGGCACAACCAGGCTTTCTCGTCTCGAAGAAAACCTTGGTGGCGCGACCGTCGAACTCACAAACGAAGATGTGCAGACTCTTGAGGAAGCTTCCTCAAGGGTCAAAGTAGAGGGCGCGCGTTACTCACCATTTCATCAAGCTTTGGTCGGTCGATGAGCAGCGCTCGCACAAAGAAATGAGCACTGATCCGTCACGTAGAAACACTACTAGACATCACTCGAGAGGAAGATTATAATGCCGCACGTCATCGTAAAACTTTGGCCGGGAAAGTCGGATCAGCAGAAGGCTCAACTCGCACTGGAGATCACCGATAGCGTTATGTCCGTCCTCAATTACGGGGCTGAATCCGTCTCTGTCGGATTCGAGGAGATCGGCTCACAGGATTGGGCGGACAAGGTGTACGCTCCCGATATAAAAGCGAAGTGGAACCAGTTGTACAAAAAGCCCGACTACACGATGTGATCGCGCCGCGCAAATGATCGGAATCAGCGAGGCAATCATCACTCCCGAGATGAGGGGACTCGGAGTTCTCACTCTGATCGAAGGGCTTCAACGGGATTGATCGTGGCTGCGCGACTGGCAGGCAGGACAGCGGCCAACATGGCGATCATCAACAGAGAAAATACAGATATGGCGATGGAAAAGGGATCGGCACTACTGGTCTGAAACAGAAGCGCGTCTGCCAAATGAGCGCCTGCTAAAGCGGCGACCATTCCCGCCAGAACTCCGATGCCCGTAAAACCAGCCGCTTCGCGCAAGACCAGAAGCAGAATTCTCCCTCTGCTCGAACCGACCGCCATCCGCACACCAATCTCGCGCGTACGCTGCGCGACTGAGTAGGCGATGACCCCATAGATACCGATGGCTGCAAGTGTCAGTGCCAGCGATGCAAAGATGCCGAGCAAAATAGCGATCATTCTCTGCCGGGCCAGAGAATCGGAGAGGACCTCATCGATGGTCTCGACATGATAGATCGGCTGTGTAGGATCAAGCTCCCTGACAGCCTTGCGTACCTCGGGAAGTATGCTCATTGGGTCAGTGTTCGTGCGGATAAGAAGGACCGCATGCACACCAAAACCGGGAAAATACAGCACAGGTTCGGCTTCGGTTTCGACCCCCAGATCGCGAGCATTGGCGACCACGCCGATGACAGGCACTTTATCCGGATGGGGACTGAGGACATTCATCATGATGCTTGAAGTCAACGGGTCTTTACCCGAGAGATAACGCTGGGCAAACGCCTGATTCACGACGATGAGATCCAAACTATCTTCGACGTCTTTCTGCTCGAAGCTCCTCCCTTGCTTCAGTTGGAGGCCCATCGCCCGGAAGAATTCCGGACTGACAATGCGGATCTGCTCCATCGGTAAGGCTCCCGGAGCACGGGCAGCTTCACCGGCGACGAGAAATCGCGTCATCGCATGCGAGGCCTTGAACGGAAGAGCGATGGTGGTTCCCGCTGACACAATGCCGGGCGACTGTTTCAGCTTGTCTATCAATCCTTCGTAGAAGTGATTCGTCGCCGGGGTCTGATCCTGATACCGGGGTTGGGGCAGCGTGATCTCGAGGCTGAGCAGGTGATCGGTACGGAAGCCCGGATCCACCCGGATCAGCTTTTGAAAGCTTCGGATCAACAGCGCTCCCAGAAACAGCACAACAACGGCGATCGCGATCTCTGTGGAGATGAGCGCGCTTCTGCTCCAGCTTCGTGTGCCTGTGCTGCGGTCCCCCGGTCGCAGTGAATCGGCCAGTTGATTTGGGGTCTTCATCATCGGCAAGAGCCCAAAGAGAACGGCGGTGAGCAGGCATACGCTTGAGGTCACAAGCAGGACCGGAACATTGATCTGAATCGAGCGGATCAACGATAGGTCTGCACCCGCCGCATGCGCAAACGCCACACGAAGTAGCGGGAGAACGAGCGCGGCAAGTACGGTTCCAAACAGACCTCCGAACAGGCACAGGATGAACGTTTCGGAAAGTTGCTGGGTGAACAAGCGAAGCCGGCTCGCTCCCAGCGCCTGCCTCACCGCAGCTTCGCGAACGTGGGCCGCGGCCCGCACTAAAAGTAGGTTCGCGACATTGGCGCAGGCGATACACAGGACTAGAACTACGCAACCGAGGAGTGTGAGTATCGCGGGCCTCAGAGATCCCACAAGTTGCTCGCGCATCGGAGTGAGCAGCACACCGATATTTCTGTTCGTTGCCGGATAGACCTTCGCCAACCGCGCAGCGATCGTATTCATGTCCGTTCGAGCTTCCGCTAAGCTGACACCAGCTTTAAGCCGACCCAGAACATCGAGCGTATGCCCCACTCGCCGGGTCTGCGATTCTTTGTCCATTAGGGAGAGCGGCATCCAGAACTCTCCCGTCGTGGGATAAGCGCCACCCGTAGGAAGTACGCCGATCACGGTATAGCTGACTCCATTGAGAGTGATGCTGCGGCCGAGGATGCCGCGATCACCGCCAAAATAGCGCCGCCAGGCCTCCGCGCTAAGCACAACGACATGATTTGCATTCGGGGTGTCGTCCTGTTCCACAAACGTGCGGCCCATAAGGGGCGCAACACCGAGAAGCGCGAACAGGTTGCTCGACGCGAGGACGGTGTGGACCTGTTCCCCATGATCCTGCATCACCAGCGCCATAGTGTCGGAGCTCGCTCCCGAATAAGCAGCGACCTGCTCGAAGCTCGTCTGCTGCCTGCGCCAGTCCTGATAGTCCAGGAAGTTGACCTCGGCCCCACCAACAATCTGGGGATGAGTCTCAAAGATGCCGATAATGCGATCCGCATGCTGAAAGGGTAACGACCGAAGCAAGAGCGCATAGGCGGCACTGAAGATCGCCGTCGTTGCTCCCACGCCTAGAGCGAGCGTTAGAATCGCAGTGACAGCAAAGGAGGGCGACTTTGCCAGCCGGCGGAACGCATACCTCACATCCATGCCAATACTTTCCAGAGTGAGGGCGGCATCCGCGGCCATGACGCGCTCCTTCATCGCGGGTGGGTTTCCAAATCGAAGGAAAGCATTCCGACGGGCCGCTTCCGGCGACATGCCCTCAGCAATGCTTTGCTCAATACGCATCTCAATGTGGGACGTCAGCTCGGTTTCGATTTCGCGATCAACTTTGGACCGGGAAAACAGATTAGAGATGCGACGAAAGAGCGACATGGCATTCCCTCACGCGTACCGCAACATCGTTCGCACGCCTTTCACGATGTTGATGACACCAGATTACCCCTAGAAAACTAGGGATGTCAATCGGCGAACCTCGGAGGACAAGTCAGAATGTTTTCGTTGTGACGGAAATGGCTCACTGGCGTGCGCAATCCTCCGCGACTGAAAAGCAGTTGCTCAGGAAGAAGACATCACAATAGACTTCAAAAAAGATCTCGCAACAGTCCAACTGTAGCCTCAAAGGAAAAGGGGTAGACCGTGTTAAATCGAAGGGACTTTCTTGCCTCCTCTGCGATTCTTCCAAGTGCATTTATTCAAACTTCGCAGCAGATTACTCACGTGGATACTCTGCAGAGTGGTCCCCCGCTCAAAAGTTCCGTAGTGAAAGGCGCAGGTCTTCCCTCTGAGGGGAATAGCCCCGGAGCCAAAGCAAGAGTGCATTTCAACGGTCCGACAAAGCAACTTGCGGCGGTAGCATCTGGCGTTGTCACGCTTGAGCCTGGCTCCAGGCCGCATCCGCCTCACCGCCATCCCGAAGAAGAATTCGTAATCGTTACTGCTGGAACCGGGGAGATCGAAGTAGACGGGGTAGTGACGCAGGTAGCGTCCGGCGACATGATGTACGCCGAAGCTAACGTATTGCACGGAATCGTGAACACAGGACAGACTACGATGACGTTCTACTTTACGAAGATTCTTGCGAAGAACCCCTAAGCTTGGCTAGTGGTAGTCCGCGGCGAAGGCGTCGGCCTCGTGGTTCATCTCTTCCTGTGTGACAGCGTGCGGGTACAAGAGCACCCTGTACCGGAAGGTGGCGCTCTGACCTTTCTCGATGGTGTAGTTGAAAGCTGTCTGACTGGAGTCAAAAATCTTGCGCCCCAGAGGATTCGCGGCGAACAATCCGTACCCGCGCGCATGCCAGTAGGTCGGATAACCGGGATTGGCCGGATGATCGACGATCGCGATGGCGACAGTCTTGTTGTCTTTGGAGCCGGTCAGAGTGCACCAGCGCCCACGTGTTCCCCAGGCCTGATCGCCGCGCTTTCCTTCGCTGGTCAGATAGATTCCGCTTGCGCCCGCAGAACCAGCATTATCCACTTTGGTGGCAACTCCATTTGCATCGGTGAAAACACCGCCCTTTTCTGTAGGTGATTCGAGCCAACTCGCAACGCGGATGCCGAGCAGCCCTTCCTTATCATCGTTGAAGACGACGTGGTCGAGCGCCTTCAAAGTTGTGACCTGGTCGATGACCCGCGCATCTCCTTTTGTGGTGAAGACGTATTGCGTGGTTTCGTCCAGAATGTTTTCGCCTGTGCCCGTGGTCCACACTGACTCGACAACGAGTTCTCCCCGGTCGCGCCCGCTCTTCGCCGAAAGGATCTTCTCCTGATAGATCGACCCCATCTTGCTGCGGCTCTCAGGCTTGATCGCGTCGGAGTTGTTCCAGAAATCAAAACCGTTGACGTTGCCATAGTTGAACCACATTCCCGCATGGTGCGGATGATCGACGCGCTCGCCCGCATTTGGAGTGAGCGGATAACCACGCGTCACCACAGTCCCGCCGGGAGCAATGAGTGGAAACAGAACAGGCTTCTTGAGCGAGGTGGGCCATAAGTAGGAGGTGAACGGCTGGCCGTTGATTGTGATGTCGACTCGGCGCTGAGCCTCGTCCGGTGTTACCTGAATTCCCTTCTCCGATTGCTTTGCCAGCACGTTCCCGCCGAGCTTCAAAAATGCCAATAACGAACAGAGGACAAGCCAGGAGCCTTTAGCCAGCATAGGGCTTGCCTCCAACCAGCACCTGCTCGTTCTTATCGTCGAAGGTGACCTTTTCTCCGGTCTGGATTGCGGCAACATTCATGCATAGTGCGACCGAGTGGCTGTAGCCCGCGTCAATGCTGGCGTTCGGCGTCTTCCGCGAGCGTACGCACTCCATCCAGTTGCGCATGTTGGCAGAGGTCATGGGATCGGCCCCGGTGTCGGCAGCTGTCGATGCCGGACCTGCATTCTCGCCAAGAGAAAAGCTTTCGAGCAGGTCTTCCTTCATGCCCATTTCCGCGGCTGCTTTCGCCTTCAGGCCGCCTTCCGGGGTGACGCGCTGCGTATCCATGTCGAGCATGCCGCCGACGGAGTAGTAGAGCTCTTTGACGCCTCCCGCCGCATTCGTCTGCCGCGACGTGTATAGAACCTGAAAACCCTTGGAGGGATCATCCAACGGACCGTAGTCGAAGACTGCCGTCATCGTGTCCCAGTTCTTGCGGCCGTCTCTCCACGCATAAATGCCGCCGTTGGCTACGACACTGCGCGGATGCGGATATCCGCTGAACCAATGAACGGTATCAATCTGGTGGACGAGCCATTGGTCCGGAATACCCGAGGAGTAGGGCCAGAAGAGTCGGAACTCGAGATACTTTCGCGCGTTGAATGGCTCGTAGGGCCGGTTCATGAGGTAACGCTTCCAATCCGTGTCTTCTTCTTTGAGGAGAGGCACAAGATTCGGGCGCCGCCAGCGGCCCGGCTGGTTGACATTCCATGTCATCTCGACCATGACGATGTCGCCAAACTTGCCGGACTTGATATATTCAGCGGCCTTCTGATAACTCGGCGTACTGCGCCGCTGCGTTCCTACCTGCACGATCTTTCCGGTTTCTTTGACCGCATCGCGAAACGAACAGGCATCAGCCATGGTGTGCGCGGTTGGCTTTTCCACGTAGGCGTCGCGCCCGGCCTTCACCGCCTCCACGCCGTGCATTGCGTGCTGAAAATCAGCGGTCGCAATCAGAACGGCATCGACATCCTTGCGGGCATACAGTTCGTCATTGTTGCGCACCGGGGCGACAGAAGCGCCAGACACCTTCTGGATATAGGCTGCGCCTTCCTCGCGCTGTTTGTTCCAGATATCGGAGACAGCAACGAACTCGAAATTCATATCTTTCGAATTCAGATGGAAAGCTGGAATTAAGGCCCCTTTCATGCGGTCGCCGCAGCCGATGACGCCCACGCCGACTCGGTCATTCGCTCCGATGACCCGCGCGTAGCTCTTCGCGCTCCATGAGACTGCCGCTCCGGCGAGCGCTGCTCCACTGATCTTCAGGAAGTCTCTGCGGTTGCTGTCTTCTACTATCATGGTTCACCCCTTGGTTCTGTTGTCGAGGCAATATGAAAATCGAGAGCTTGAGATCTCTCCCGAAATGAGAGTACGTCAGAATCTAGAACGTGAGTTTGACCGCACCCTGGAAAACCCTGGCCCCATATGAGGTGAGGGTAGATGTTATCTGGCCAAAGGTTGCCGAGACCAGCGACGAGGTTGATCCCAGGTTGCCAGTGCTACCAGGAGCAGCAAAGGCCGGATGATTTAATACGTTGAAGGCCTCAAGCCGCAAGTCAAGATTCAATCTTTCATGAAGCGGGAACGTTCGGCTCACTGCACTGTCAAATTGGATGTAACCTGGCCCACGATAAGCAAAGCGTCCGGAATCGCCAAAGGTGCCGTTAGCATTTTGTGTAAATGCAGATGCATTGACCCAGGAACGGTTTCCGAGACTCGTTTGCGTGATCTTCTTATGCGTGTAGATGTTTCCCGGACCGGTTACATTCGGGCGGTCGTTGCCAACGTCTGTGAGTGAGTTGTCGACGCCCGATGTGACGGTGAACGGAGCACCGTCCTGGATATGAATGAGAGGCGCAAGCTGCCACTTGTTGATGGCCAGGGCCTTCCAGCCAGTCAGGGAGAAATTGCTGGAGACAACCATCGTGCTGTTAAAGATATTGCGGAAGTCAAATCCGCAGTTCGATTGATCCCCTTTTATGTTGGCCGGATTCTGCACCGTCGTACCAGCGATATCTCCAGGATTGTCTTCAATGTCAATGCAATGTGACCACGTGTAGTTGGCAAGGAAGCTGAAATTCGACGACAGTCGATGCTGAATAGAAGCCACCATTCCGTGGTAGAAGGCATTAGCGCCGGAGGCGACCAGGATCGAACCGCCACCACCTCCCGCGTATCCTGGCCCCGCTGCCGGATTCTGCAGAGTCAGGTAGAAGCGCGAAGTCTGATTGCCGGTAGTGGAGCACGGCTTGGTTCCGCATGTTCCCGGGATGTAGACTGCCGGGTTCAGAGGGTATCCATATCCATCAAAGCTGGTTTTCGCGCCGATGTAGTCAATCTGAAATTGCCAGCCATAACTCAACTCCTGCTGCATGCTGGCCGTCCACTGGATCGTGTAAGGCGGATGGAATTGCTTTGGCAGAACGATGAATTGAGCCTGATTCGCGAATGTTGTGGAGGCCGGCGGGTTAAACGGCAGCGGGAACGGGTTGCTGGGTGTGCTGCCGTTCGACCATGGACTGCTGAAGCTCATAGGAACCCCCACAGCAACATTCGAAATTGCTGTGGCGAAGGGCGGGTTCTGATTGACTCGCTGCGCCGTGAAGAAGTTCGGCTCGTCATAAACTACCGCCGAACCTGCACGGAAAACAGTCTTGCCTTGGCCGGTTGGATCGAGAGTGATTCCAATGCGCGGAGAGAATTGCCAGGGCGAGTTCTGCGTGAATGCCGTAGGCACCCCCGCATCGCCATGATAGAAACTTCCCGCCGGAGCATTTGGAAACACAGTGCTGTGCGTATTGCTGAGGAAGGACGCCATGTCAAACGTAGATCCGCGGTGAAAATAATCTACCGGGACAAACTCGGGGTCCCAACGGACACCTGCGGAAAGAACCAGTCTTTTGGTGACGTGGTACGCGTCCTGAATGTAGAGACTGGGAATCGGCGCACGCAATGCATTTTGCTGGGCCTTGCTTTGTTGGTAAGTATTCAGTGCGCCGGTCAGAAAGTCTAAATTTGCATCCGCGCCGGTGCCTCCGGGACTATTCCCTGCTGGCCCTTTCTGGCTGTAAACGCCTGTTATGCCGAAGTTGCCATTCGACTCATACAGGTTATTGATGTTCAGCTGAGATCGAACATACTCTCCTCCAAACGCAAGCTGATGCTTGCCAAGCACCATGTTCACATCGTCCGCAAAAGAAAACGTGTTTACGTTGAAATGAGCCGAAGCGCAGGTGCCGCAGTACGTGCTCCACTTGTTTGTTACAGTTAGTTCTAGAAAGTTTGTACTGGGCGCATAGGAATTGATTCCCAGCGTACTCGGTCCAATACCGTCGGCGGCAGCGCCTCTGTCGTCGCGCCGCCTCGTCGCCGTAGCGTGGAACGAATTCACCGTATGGGAGCTGATGATGTACGTTTCGCCGATGGTAAGCCCCTGCGCGCGCTCATAGTTTCCAGGCTGTGTCGTAATCAGAGCATTGGTGGGAGAGAAAAATGCAGGGCTGGTGTAGTTATCGTAGAAGTACCGGCCATACAAGCTGTGCTTTTGATTGATGGTCGAATCGATACGACCGATCACCTGATCCTCTGATTGCTGTGACGGAATCGCATAGTTCACAATCCCGCAATCATTCGTGGCTGGCGGCAGATATTGCATCAACTTGAGGGAGCTCGCGCTGAACAGAGATGGGCTGATCTGGTTGTTGGGTAGCGCCTCTCCTGTGAAAGGGTTCAGCAGTTGAATCGCCTTGCCGCTCGATTGGCAGGCCGCGCTTTCCGTAGTGGAAAAATCGCCCTGGAGATTGGCTGCTGTAGGAACAAAAGCCTGCGTCAACGCTTGACTCTGGTCAGCCTTAAGATGCTGATATCCGCCGAAGAAAAACAACTTATCGCGAATGATCTTTCCGCCGAGCGTTCCACCATATTGATTCTGGTGCAGCGTATCTTTCTTGGTCGAAAAAAAGTTGGTTGCATCGATAAAGTTATTGCGGATGAACTCAAATGCTGACCCGTGCCATTCGTTCGATCCTGAGCGAGTCACCACGTTGACCAAACCACCCGGGTGTAGACCGCTTTGTGCCCCTAGGGCCGAGGTTTCGACGCTAAACTGGCTAACTGCATCGGGGAAAGGAAATGGAAGATTGACGTTGGTCATGTAGTCATTGTGATCGCCGCCATCCAAACGATAGTCAGTCGCGTTTCCCATACCGCCGCCAACCGAAACGACCACAGAACTGTAAAAAGTCTTACTTCCCTGGAGATCGCTGCCCTCGTTCGCGTTTGCAGATCCACCCGACAGGGTGATCAGTGAGGTGACCTGGCGACCGTTCAAGGGCAATTCCGTGAGGGTCTTCTGGTCGATGGTCTGCTTGAACGAAGGATCTTCGGTCTGAAGGGCAATTCCGTTCGCCAGGACTTCCACTCTCTGGTCCGTCGCACCGACAGTCAAATTGACATTGACACTAATGCTGCTGCCTACTTCAAGAACAATACGAGCCTGAGTGTAGTGCTCGAAACCCGGAGCCGACACGTCCAGGTTGTAAATACCAATTGGAATATTGGGAAAGCTGTAAAGGCCGTCTTCCCCGGCGGTTGTTTTGTGTTGCACTCCGGTTGCGGAATCGATGATTGCGACCGAGCTGTTCTGAACAACGGCTCCCGTTGGATCGGAGATGGTGCCCTGGATGTTCCCCGTACCTGCAGTCTGAGAGTTCCCTGTTCCTACGAGAAGTAGTGTGACGGTCAGGAAGATCCAAGCCGAGTGAAAACATCCCAGCCGTATTCTTGCCAATAGATGTGCTTGCATTTCGTGCCTCCAAAGTCATTCTGTGCAGTTGCGAGTGGCGCCTTTATTTACTGGCCAGCCATCACTGTCATTCGGTACGAGCGTTACCACTCCGCCTATGCCTCGCTTTTTCCCTCAATGGCAGACTGGCCCCGCTTTCTCGTGCTGGAAACTGGAAATCGCATGAGAAAAAATACGTCATGAGGTCTAACCACCATAAAGGCGGGAACAGTGTCGTGAAGAGAACATAGAACTGTCAAGAGCAAAACCTAGTAACCTTTCGGATGAATCGGCAGTACGAAATTCAGACCGAAATTGGAAACCGTTTTTTCCGGCGGTATGGAGTGTCAGTACAGAAGAGAGAAGTTTGCATCGTCCGATCAAAAACCGCTATTTCAACCGAAAATCTGCACGTTTGGAGGCTTGGCGACGAACCTCTATCCTCATATTCCACGGATTTCCATGATGCTTTTGACGTCGATAGCTACGCGCGTTTTCCCAATGTGAAACCGGCATTATTTTGTGCATTGAGCATCTTTTGTCCCGGAGACCGAGTATTGGTCAGTGGTTAGACCTCCGTCTGTGCAAGTTATCCCGGAATTACTTCAAGCAGGTAAGGAAGTTACCGACTGCCTACTTGTGTTCGATTTCTGAATAGGACGCTCGGCGTCCGGAGAGATTAGGTAAACGCTGGCGGGTTTATCGTTACCTATCTTGAGAATCGCTGTAAACTGACGCTCAACGAGTGCATTGCCCTGTTCCCGACAGTTGAGATATTCCAGGCGATCGGAATGATGGAATCGTGAATTGTGCCATGTCGGCCTGACGCCGCCCATTTCGCGCAATTTACGATCTGTGAATCGATCTCAGGGTCGATGCTCACCGGCGCGAAATGCGCGGATTGGGAGGATCGGATGCGGAAGAATCACCTACAGATCATCGCCTTGGCATTTGCTTTGCAGATTGTCTTATCTGTCGCAGGCGTGCAGGCAGTTGCCCAGACCGGAGTAGCTGCCTATCCAACAATGGCTCCCTTGGACCAGTACCTGATATCTGACGAGAAATCTGAGATCGCGCTAGCTCGCAGTGCTGCACCGAGTTCCATTTCCGATGGAGCCGAAGTGATGGTGCTGGGGCACGAGGGATATACGACCGCGGTGAAGGGCAAGAATGGCTTTCTCTGCCTCGTGGAGAGGTCGTGGGGGCAGAGCACCGATCAGGCGGAGTTCTGGAATCCGAAGATGCGTGCACCCCACTGCTTCAATGCGCAAGCCGCGAGGAGCTTTGCGCCCATCTATCTGATGAAGACCAGGCTCGTGCTGGCAGGAAAATCGAAGCCTGAAATCGCGCACGCAATCGTGTCGGCACTGGATAAGCGCGAGGTGCCAGCGCTCGAGCCTGGCGCGATGGCTTACATGATGTCGAAGCAGCAGTATCTGAACGACCAGGGTAAGAGCTGGCATCCTCACGCGATGTTCTTTTCCCCCGGAGACATGACGAAGAGCTGGGCAGCCGATGTTCCCAACTCACCCGTCATGGCGGCGAATGACCCTGAGGAACGTGTGACGATTCTGTTCGTCCTGGCAGACAAGTGGTCCGATGGAACGGCGGCTTCGTCGAATATGCCCTGATCCGCAGCCTGCACAGTTTCAGACGAGACGCATTGGCATCAATCGTCGAAAAACCCAGCGCATAAAGCGCGCTATTGTGGAATTGGAGACTTCTATGCAATCCCTATTGCAAGACTTGCGTTATGCGCTGCGGCGGCTGTCTAAATCGCCAGGGTTCGCCTTGACCGCAATCATCACGCTGGCCTTCGGCATCGGCGCAACTACGGCCATCTTTTCCATCGTTGAAGGGGTGCTGCTACGGCCCTTGCCGTTTCCCGATCAGCGCAGACTGGTCACACTCGGCGATATCCTGGAGGGCGTAAAGTATGGGGCCGATGCACCCGGTGTCACGGCGCCCGGAACTCGCATCTACATACGCGACACCCATGCCTTCTCCAGCCTGGGTGGTTACCAGCCTTCGACCTATGAACTCTCCGATCAGAACTTCCCTGTTCAGATCAACGCCGCACGACTCACTTCAAGTATCTTTCCGGTACTCGGCGTCTCGCCCTTGATAGGACGCACTTTTACTCAGACGGAAGATGAGAGCAGTCAGCTGCTGGCAGTCCTCAGCTACCAGACCTGGAGCAGCCGCTTCCATGGCGATGTTCACGTTCTGGGCCGGAAGATTCTCCTCGACCGCAAGCCTTACGAGATCATCGGCGTGATGCCGCGCGAATTCGAGTTTCCCCTGGTGCCCGGTCAGTTGAACCGCAGCGAGCTTTGGGTGCCCATGAGCTTCACCCAGGCTGAATTGATCCAGGGTGCGGGAAACTGGGGCTACTACCTGGTCGGGCGGCTGAAGCCCGGCGTAACCTCCGCGCAGGCCCAGCAGGACGCTGCTGGTGCGGCGCAGGAGATCATGCGCAGTTTTCCTCCGGCGCTTCGTAGCCGTCGCCTTCATCCGCTTGTCCAACCACTCGATGAGACCACCGTAGCTCAGGCGCGTCCGCTGGTCCGAATGCTCTTCCTCGCAGTCATCGTGGTCCTCTTCATCGCCTGCGCTAATCTTGCCGGCCTGTTGCTGGTGCGTGTCATCGGCAGCCGCCGCGAGATATCCGTACGCTTTGCGTTGGGCGCCGGCAGAACGGCAGTTTTGCGCCAATCCCTGGTCGAGGCCCTGGTGCTCAGCACCTCCGGCGGATTGCTGGGGTTGCTTCTGGCATGGATTGCCTTGCGCATCGGCGTCAGATTCCTTCCGGAAACCCTTCCCCGCGTCAATTCCATCAGTCTGGACTGGCAAGTGGTTGCTTTCGCCTTAGGATTGGCTCTGCTCACCGGCCTGCTTTGCGGGATTCTCCCCGCCATTGCCGCCGCTCGCACTCCGGTCAATGAAGGTCTGAAGGAAGGAGGACGCACCGGCACAGCGGGAGGCGGTCATGTGCGCCTGCGCTCGGCCCTGGTTGTTGCGGAGCTCGCCGTCGCCCTGGTGCTGCTCACAGCCTCGGGCCTTCTGCTGCGCAGTTTTGAGAACATGCGCGCGATCGACCTCGGCTTCCACATCGATCACACGCTGACTGCGGCGTATAGTCTGCCGCGCGAGCAATACTCAACCCAGGCCGCCATAGACGCCTTCAACTTAACCATGCACTCCAGACTCGAGCAGCTACCCGGGATACAGGCTGTTGGCGCTACCACCATGTTGCCGGCGGCTGACGTAGAGTTCAAAGGCACCTTCACTCCCGAGGGCTATGTTGCTCCGAAGGGAGCCGGGTTGAATCTGGCATGGATACCGCAAGTGATGGACAATTACTTTGAGGCTCAGGGAATCCCGATCCTTCGCGGCCGGGCCTTCACCCAGGGTGATGACGCTAGCGCTCCACTGGTCGTGATCATCAACCGCTCCCTGGCTGAACACTACTGGCCTGGACAGGACCCTATTGGCAAACGCCTGCACCGCGGCCCGGCAGAGGCCAATTTACCCTGGCTGACCGTCGTGGGAGAAATTGGCGACGTCAAAGAGCTTGCAGCCGACGTGCCAACAGAAGAGCAGTTCTACATTCCTGCTGGTCAAGCGAAGGCGGATGCCGGATCATTTGCATCCCCCGGCATGCTCGCCGCCAACAATGGCTCTATCGTCGTTCGTGGCCAACTGCCGCCTGAGCAGATTGCGGATTCTCTGCGCGCCGTGGTCCGCTCCATCGACCCGCAACTTCCACTCACCCAGGTCGAATCCATGGATCGCGTGGTCGGGGAGGGGCAAGCATCGCGGCGCTTTAACGCCGTGCTCGTCTCCGCGTTTGCGGCTGCGGCTGTATTGCTGGCCTTGCTCGGGATATACAGCGTCATCGCTTTTTCCGCCGCGTTACGCACCCAGGAGATGGCCATTCGCCTGGCGCTCGGTTCACAGCGCGCCAGCGTGATACGGCTGATTCTCGTTTCCGGCGCCAGGCTCGGACTGGCTGGCTGTGGAATCGGCGCAATCGGTGCTGTCCTGGCCGCACGCCTGATGCGCTCCATGTTGTTCCAGGTGGATCCAATCGATCCAGCCGTCATCGCACTCTCGGCTTTCTTCATCCTCTTGCTTGCGCTCGCAGCGTCGGTCATTCCCGCCCGCCGCGCCGCTTCCGTAGAACCGGTGGAGGCCCTCCGATCCGAATAGCTCGTCCCAGCAGCTGCTCCAGAAAAGCTAGTCTAAGAGACATTCCTTTTTGGCATGAAGGTAACCGTTCACCGATTACAACAATTTGTTAAGTGGAGACCAAAGAGGTATAGCCAAAGCAGCGCCGTCCGATTAAAGTTCAATCATTGAGTAGCACTTGGGGGAGGGCTACTGAATTGTGACGCCAGTGAACAAACTGTTCACTGGCGTTTTGCATTTTTGGCGGACTTACGAGGAAAGCATCACAACAGCGACCATGGAATCGAATAGCTCAACAAGGAAAAGCAAAAGGGCGAAATCCCTTTCGGAACCCCGCCCTCGCTCATCCGATTTTCGAAGATCAGGTTCGGATACCCGATCACAACATTGTCAATCCCGGAATTCGTCGGGACCTGCGAACCGAGGCCCGCTTTCCCGTGCTCTTCCGTTATCCACTTGTTGTAAGAGCTTTCTCGGCCTATTCGCAAACATCCGGTTTCCCGAATCCTTACGCGAGTCCCGTTGCCGGTTCCCTTGATAACCCTTGTCCGCTCTCTTCTTCTGGAAGATTGCTCTTCCGTTGATTTGAAGCATACTCCCGGGACCGCGAAATACAAGGGGTTCAGGCACATTTTCCGATGTGGAAATGGCGGGCATATTGTGGAAATGCAGTCCGGAGAATATCTCTAAAACAGAAGGCTAGCGTATTTAGCCTCTTCTGGACGCAAAGGAAGGAAGCCGTCCGGCAACCTTCTGCCAAAGCAGCGAGCGCACCTCATCGACGCGGAAGATCCAGTAGGAAATGGCCCCTGTGATCGCGGTTGTGACCACTGCAATGGCGCCCTGGACGACATAAGAGAAGCTGGCAATGTGATACACCGGCCACAGGAAAACGAGACTTCCTATCGCAAGGAAGGCAAATAGCTGATACACCGGCTTGCGATCCACGCTTGCTGTGCCCGCAAACAGCTTTGCATTAAGTCGCAGCAGATAAAACAGCTGCAGGATTTCGCTCACCAGCCAGGTCACCAGATATCCAATAAGTCCGAACTTCATCATCATCGGGACCGCGATCAGAATCTGCACGCTGTAGGCGAGGATCGTCATATATGAGATGGCCTGAACCTGGTTGCTCGAAAACTGAAACTGATACTTGTGTTCCTTGATGCTCAGCACAGAAACAGTGAGCCCCAGCAAAAGACAGACGTTCGGATCGAAGAGATTTCCCTTGTGCAGCCAGACTTGCAGGAGCAGCGGCGTTGCCAGCATCGTGCCAAAGGTGATCGGCGTCGTCATGAGCAGGATAATGCGCTCGGAAAATTCATACAGTTTATGCAGCTTCTTCCAATCACGCTGCCCAAAGGTGATCGTGATCTCCGGACCGATGGAATTGGTCACGAGGTACAGCAATCGCCGGCTCATCGAGTAGACGGTGCGCGTTACGCTATAGAGCACCACCGTTGCAGGTCCCAACAGACGCTGCATCAGCAGCGTCGGCAGCTGATACGCCAGCACATTTGACGAATACAGCAGCGCGTACTGCGCGCTCGGCTTCAGCATCGCGCCCAGGGAGCCCGGCTTCCAGTAACGCAAGGTAGGACGAATATCAGGCGCCAACCGGCTGAAATCGACAATCAGGAAGAGCGATCCGACGAGGGTTAAGACGAGCTGCGCTCCTGCAATCAATGGGAACGCGGCGTGCTTCACCGCGAGGCCGACCTGCAGCAGCATGATAATCAGCTGGTTGAGATTGCCGAAGTTCTGTCCACGGTGCGGCAGGCCAATCACCATGTAGCTGCCGTTGAAGAAGCCGAATACCATCCCTGAGATCACCTGGCAGCCCAGGATATAAAGTGTCCACTGCGCCTGACGTTGCGGAATGGTCAAATGCAGAAGCGAATTCAGTGGAATAAAAAATATGACACTTAGCGCCACGCCGAAGATCACGAATGCAACCAGCAGGATGCGCAATCCCGCCGATTGCACTTCCCTTGTCTCCTGCACCTCTCCACGGTTGTAGTGGATGGTCATCTGCATATTCGTGAAAGTCTGCAGGCCGTAATTAAACGTAGTGAGATAAGCTACCGCCGCGCTCAGCGCCAGCCATTGGCCGTAAAGGCTTACGCCATAGGAATGAAGAAAGGCGGGCGGCAGCAGCAACTGAGAAACAATTGTCACCAACTGTCCGGCATTCTGGGCTGCAAAAAGCTTTCCGATGCGACGTAAGCTCATAAAATCGTGCCGATCAAAGACACTAAGACTCCAGTTTCGGAATGGTCGATCAGTTCAACTTCAAAAATGGACGGCTCAACTTGCAGGACGGGTCAAGCTACGTGTCGAAACTACATCTTGTAGCGGCCCAGGTCTTCGTCGTTCAGATTTTCCAGCCAGCGCCGCAGTTCTTCCTGGGTCGCCTGATCGGTGGGGTTCGGAATGACTTTCGCCACGCGTAACACATCCTCATCCACATAGATGGGGCAATCGGCGCGCAACGCCAATGCCAGAGCATCGGAAGGACGGCAGTCGATAGTCACTGCTTCCCCATCCTGCTCCAACCACAAGACTGCGTAAAACGTATCGTTCTTCAGTTCGGTGACGACCACGCGCTGCACAGTGGCATTCAATCCCTGGACAAGGTTCTTCAACAGGTCATGCGTCATCGGCCGCGGAGTCGAAGCCTTCTCAACCTCGAGCGCAATGGCATTCGCTTCATACAGCCCAACCCAGATGGGCAGAACCGTATCCCCCTGCACGTCTTTCAGGATCACAATCGGCGCATTGGTGGCTGGATCGACCATCAGGCCTCGGATTTTCATCTCGATTTCCATGCTTGATGTCCTCTTATGCTACCGACTCTCCTACTAGACTGTTGGGAAAGCTTTTCGTAACCCGCACCGGCAAGTAACTCCCCGCCGCCGGAAGAATAGGCTGCCCGGTCGTAAAATTCAACGTTTTATTCTGTGAGGTACGGCCAATCACCTGACCCCTGGCCTGATTATGTCCCTCAACTATCACTTCCAGAGTTTGCCCTATATGATTGCTGTAATTGGCTCTCTGGATCTCGCGCTGCCGGTCAAGCAGAATCTGCAAACGCTCCGATTTCGTCTCATCCGGAATGGAATCCGCCATCGTAATGGCCGGAGTGTTCGGCCGTGGCGAATATTTGAAGGCAAACACCGCGTCGTATTGCACTTCGGCGAGCAGAGTAATCGTCTCTTCAAAGTCCTGCGGCGTCTCTCCCGGGAAGCCGACAATAATGTCCGTCGTCATGCTGATCGGGCGCTTCGCCGCCTTGATCCATGAGATGCGCTCCAGATACCACTCGCGGGTATATTCGCGCTGCATCATGCGCAGCACATCGGTTGACCCGCTCTGCACAGGCAGGTGGACGTGATCGCAAAGTGTCGGCACCGCATCAATCGCCTGCACAATATCCGGCGTAAAATCGCGCGGATGCGACGTCGTAAAGCGAACTCGCCGAATCCCCGGAATCTCACCAACAGCGGCAAGCAATTCCGCGAACGACCGCTTCCCTTCCGAATCACGGTACGAGTTCACGTTCTGGCCCAGCAGCTGGATTTCCGTGTATCCGCTATCGGCCATACGCTGCGCCTCGGCTAATACTGAAGTCGAAGTCCGGCTGCGCTCCTTGCCTCGCGTATACGGCACCACGCAGTAGGCGCAAAACTTGTCGCAGCCTTCAATGATGGTGATATAGCCGCGATGCCGATTGGTGCGCGCCGTAAACTCCGTCTCAAATGTTTCGTCAGTCTGGCGATCATCCAGGCCGGTAATTCGTTTCTCGCCCAGCTCCAGGCGCACCAGCATCTCCGGCAACTTCCGATACGAAGCCGAGCCCGAAACTAGCGAGACATACGGAGCGCGCTCAAAGATCTTCTCGCCCTCCTGCTGCGCCACGCATCCGAGCACGCCAAAGCGCTTGCCCTGTGCGGTTAATTTCTTGTAATCATTCAGGCGGTTGAAGACCTTCTGTTCCGCCTTATCGCGGATCGAGCAGGTGTTGTAGAGAATAAGGTCCGCAGCTTCCTCTGTCTGCACCTGCTGATATCCCTGCTGCGTGAGCGTGCCAATGACTTTCTCCGAGTCATGCACATTCATCTGGCAGCCGAACGTCTCCAGATAAAAGGTCTTCGGATGCGCCGCCGCCGCTGTTTCCCTAGACGCATCAAGAATTTGAAAATCCGACATAACTCTTCTGATTATATCGCCCCACCGTTTTTCGCCGTCGAACCAACCTGCACATGCGAATATGGTTACTTCTAAGTTATCTGGCACGATCCATTACGAATCAGTTTCCTCGGAGCTATAAAGATCATGCAGCTGCCCACCCTCGACGATCTCCATCGCGCCACAGAAGTAGTCCGCACCGTTATGCCGCCAACGCCGCAATATAGCTGGCCGCTTTTGAATCATCGCGCCGGAACAGAGGTATGGGTCAAGCATGAGAACCACTCCCCTGTCGGAGCGTTCAAACTACGCGGCGCTACCGTATATATGGATTCGCTCAAGCATTCCGGTCCATCCGTGAAAGGCGTGATCGCAGCGACGCGTGGCAACCACGGACAAGGCGTCGCCCATGCCGCCGCGCGCCTCGGTCTGACCGCGACCATCGTCGTCCCGCACGGCAACAGCCGCGAAAAGAATCGGGCCATGCAGGCTCTTGGCGCCGAACTGATCGAGCACGGAGACGATTTCCAGGCCGCGCTCGAACACGCAACGGCGCTCGCCGAAACGCGCGGCCTGCACATGATTCCGTCATTTCATCCGCTGCTGGTGCATGGTACCGGCACCTATGCGTTGGAGATGTTCAACACAACACCGGAGCTCGATGCCGTCTATATCCCCATCGGCCTCGGCTCATCCATCTGCGGCGTCGTCTCCGTTCGCAATGCCCTTGGACTCAAAACAAAGATCGTCGGCGTCGTCGCGACAGACGCTCCGGCCTACGCGCTTTCGTTCCGCGAGCGCAAGCCGGTCTCGCATCCATCCACGGCCCGTCTCGCCGACGGTCTTTCCTGCCGCGTTCCCGTTCCCGAGGCGCTCGACATCATCCTCGCCAACGTCGATCACATCGTCGAAGTGACCGAGCAGGAGACAGCAGCCGCCCTGCGCGCCTACTACGAGGACACGCACAATGTCGCCGAAGGTGCTTCCGCTGCGGCTCTTGCCGGTCTGCTCAAAGAGCGCGAGGCGCTGCGCGATAAGCGAGTCGGCGTTGTGCTCACCGGCGGAAATATCGACCGTGAACTCTTTCTCGAAGCCTTAGGAAACGCATGACAGCGAAGACGCTCACTCCGCTCTCGCACGGCTCGCCCCATCATTGCTTTGGCTGCGGCGAGACGAACAAATCCGGACTGCGCCTGAAATTCTTCGTCGACGATGACCAGCAAGTCGTGTCAACCGTGCGCCTCGCGCGCCGATTCGAAGGACCGCCAGGACACGCTCACGGCGGCATCATCGCGACATTGCTCGATGAAGCCATGAGCAAGGCCAACCGGCAACACGGCATCGTCGCGATGACGCGCCAGATGGAGATCGACTACCTTCGCCCCGTACCTTTGCAGACGCCACTCACCCTCACCGCCCGTCGCACCGCACATCAAGGACGCCAGAATCACTGCGAAGCCGAAATCGCAAATGCGTCAGGCACAATCCTCGCTCGCAGCAAAGCGCTCTTCATCGCCATCGATCGCAGCCTGATCGAGCGTTTGGAAAAAACTGAGGCACGATGAAAGCTCTAATCCTGGAAGGCCCCGGCAAACTGACCGTCGGAACGCAACCGGCTCTTATCCCTCGCCCTGAGGAAGTCCTGCTGCGCGTGCAATTGGTTGGCTTGTGCGGCAGCGACCTTAACTCGTTCCGCGGCAAGAACCCGTTGATTTCCTATCCGCGCATTCTCGGACATGAAATAGCCGCCATCGTCGAAGATGCAGGGCATGCCAAAGACCTTTTGCCATCCGGAACCAATGTCACGCTTCTTCCTTATACCCATTGTGGCAAGTGCGCGTCCTGCCTGCGCAACCGGCCCAATGCCTGCGAGTGCAACCAGACGCTCGGCGTGCAGCGTGATGGTGCTCTCACCGAATACATCTCCGTCCCGGCGGCAAAAATCATGCGCGGCAATTTGAGCCGCAAAGAGCTGTGCCTGGTCGAGCCGCTCACCGTCGGCTTTCACGCCGTAGCTCGCGGACGCGTCACCGCAAACGATACCGTCGCCATCCTCGGCTGCGGCGGAGTGGGCCTGGGCGCAGTCGCGGCTGCAAGCTTTACCGGCGCAATCACAATCGCCATCGACGTCGACGACAGAAAGCTCGAAATCGCCCGCAAAGCCGGAGCGCAAATTTGCATCAACAGTCAAATGCATGACTGCCACGAGGCATTGCGTGAGGCGACCCGTGGATCAGGTCCGGATGTCTTCATCGAAGCCATCGGCTTGCCGCAGACCTTTCGCCTCGCCGTGGAAGAAGTGGCTTTTGCCGGGCGCGTCGTCTACATCGGCTACGCAAAAGAGCCAGTCGCCTATGAAACCCGGCTTTTCGTGCAAAAAGAGCTGGATATATTCGGTTCGCGCAACGCGCTTCCTCAAGATTTCCATACAGTCATCCAGATGCTCGAAGCGAAGCGGTTTCCCGTCGAAGACGCGGTCAGCATGACAGCCGATTTCAAAGAAGCGCCACAAGTCATGGCTCAGTGGGCTGCCAATCCATCCAGCTATAGCAAAATCATGGTTGCCATGCAGGAACAATAGATAGATTTCAATTACATTTGGATAGAACCCTCGATTCAACCCATGACCAGAAAACGTGACTCACTCTCGCTCCGTGCAGACCGCCTTGGTATCATCGCTTCCGCAGTGTGCTTTGTGCATTGCATCCTTACGCCAATCGTCATCTCCTTCGCCGCCGTGTGGGCGCACTACATTCCCTCTGAAGAAAAATTTCACCGCACGCTGGCCGTCCTGGTGGCCGCAGTTGGCGGCTTCGCCATTCTTACCGGATACACCAGGCACCGCCGCAAACGTGTCCTGCTCTTCATGGCCGGCGGACTGTTTTGCATCTCTGCCGGAGCCTGGTGGGGTGACCGTCTGCCCTCGCACCTCGCGGAAGTGGCCGTCACCTTGATCGGAAGCTGCCTGATGATTACGGCGCATTTAATCAATCACACCTTCTGCAAACACTGCGACTGTGCCGACGAATGCTGAAAAGCGCCTCCTCCGCGAAACCTTAGCGCCCCTTTGCGCCCTTTGCGGTAGAAGCTTTCTTACACAGCGCCATAGAAACGCCGTAAAACGGTATAAACTTACAGTGTTCACAAGAATTTCATCTGCGCACCGGCATATCAGCCGCGCAATTTTTAGAGGCACATCATGGCAGACCTGCACGCAAACAACGGCAGCACGAACAACTCGGCATCCACCAGCCTTCGCCTCAAAGTCGGCTTGGCGGAGATGCTCAAGGGCGGCGTCATCATGGACGTCATGAACGTCGAGCAGGCCCGCATCGCGGAAGAAGCCGGCGCCGTCTCCGTCATGGCGCTCGAGCGCGTCCCCGCCATGATTCGCGCCGAGGGCGGCGTGGCGCGTATGGCGAACCCTAAGCTCATCAAGGAAATCATGGCCACCGTCTCGATCCCCGTGATGGCCAAGGCCCGCATCGGCCACTTTGTCGAAGCGCAGGTGCTGCAATCGATCGGCGTTGACTTCATCGACGAGTCCGAAGTTCTTACCATGGCCGATGAGGCCAACCACATCGACAAGCATGCCTTCACCACGCCGTTCGTCTGCGGCGCGCGCGACCTGGGCGAGGCCCTCCGCCGCATCGCCGAAGGCGCTGCCATGATCCGCACCAAGGGCGAAGCCGGAACAGGCGACGTCGTGCATGCCGTAAAGCACATGCGCCAGATCGTTCGCGATATCCGCTCGCTCACCGTTCTCTCCGACGACGAGCTGTACGTCGCCGCGAAGGAGCATCGCGCTCCCTATGAACTCGTCCGCATGGTCGCGAAATCCGGCAAGCTTCCCGTCCCCAACTTCTCCGCAGGCGGCATCGCCACTCCTGCAGACGCAGCTCTCATGATGCAGCTCGGCGCCGAAACAGTCTTCGTTGGCTCGGGAATCTTCATGAAGGAGCGCGCCACGCCGCTCGACGTTGAGAACGATCCCGCAGAACGCGCCGAAGCAGTTTCTCGCGCCCGCGCCATCGTCATCGCGACAACCCACTTCAACGACCCAAAGATCGTCTCCGAAGCCTCGGAACAGGTCACCGGCACAATGAAGGGCCTGGCCATCTCCACCCTGGACCAGGAACAACTCCTCCAAACCCGCGGGAAC
>Ga0206863_1101_pt1 | contig 30055 bp, 22 predicted proteins | sample Alteio_BWOrgCont_41_FD_152634 | JGI IMG/M metagenome (GOLD analysis project Ga0206863, IMG submission 152634) | Enriched cells from forest soil in Barre Woods Harvard Forest LTER site, Petersham, Massachusetts, United States -... | ecosystem: Environmental > Terrestrial > Soil > Temperate forest >...
GTTTGCCGCCGCCGTTTCGAGCGTGGCACAGACATCTTCTTCTCCTGCGATTGCCGGCCCGACAGACTTGAAAGCACAGAAATCCTATGCAGAAGGCCAGCAATGGCTGAAGCAGCATAACGACCAGTTGGCGCTCGACGCATTCAGGAAAGCGGACAAGCAGGATGGCGGACATTGCGCCGCCTGCCGGAAAGAGATCATCGAGCTGGGGGAAAAGACCGGAGACTTCAAGGCGGCGGATGCGGCTGCGCAGGAAGCGATCCAGCAGGCGGTGACTCCGGCAGCGATGGCCGAGGCGCACATGGATCGCGGCATCGTCCTGTTGCGGGAGGGCGGCGCAAAGAACAAGGCGGACGCTTTTGCCGGAGCCGATCAGGAATTCAAGAAAGTGCTGGAGAATAATCCGAAATATTCTGCCGCGTATTACACCGACGGCCTGGCGCTGGCTAACCTGAAGCAGGATGATGCGGCGAAGGCGCAGTTTCAGCAGTTTGTGCAACTGGAGCCAAAGGCCCAGGTGGAGCGGGCACGGGCGACGCGGTACATTGAGCGACCCGAGCTCGCCCGCGCACGCATGGCGCCAGCCTTTGCAGTGACCACGATGGATGGCAGACGCGTCTCGCTGGATGACCTGGCCGGCAAAGTGGTGCTGATCGATTTCTGGGCGACATGGTGCGGTCCATGCCGAGAGGCATTGCCGCATATGCGCAGGATTGCGCAGAAGTTCGGCGGCGAGCCGCTGGTGATTCTAAGCGTGAGCCTGGATTCGGATGAAAACGATCAGAAGTGGCGCAAATTCGTAGCCGATAACCAGATGACCTGGCTGCAGACGCGCGATGGAGGATTTACCGGGTCCATGTCGCGCCTCTTTGCCGTGAATGCGATTCCTCACACATTTACCATCGATGCCGATGGGGTTTTGCAAGACGAGCACATCGGAGACGGTTCGATTGAGGGCAAGCTGAAAAAGCTTTGCGACGAGGCGCGCAGGCTGCAGGAGGCTCCGTCCAGACAGCAAATTGCGGCTGCGCAGTGAGGGCCGTTGTTTCCGCTACTGATCCCATCAATAATCGACGTGCATGCGGACACTGGGTACCCAGAGCGGGCCGCGATCGCGGTTGTAGCCGGGGTCGTCAATGTGTGAGAGTCCGAGGGCAAAGAAGACGCCGCGCCATGTGTGCCAGTTGTAGTAGCTTTCGACGATGTTTTCCCGTCCGTAGTTGAGTTTTCCATCGCCCAGCAGAAAGCCGAGGCCGCCGTACTTCAGGTAGTTCTGATGGTCGCTCTTGATGGCGTTGGAGACGAAGGCCACGCCGATCTTATCGACGGGGCGATGCCAGCGCTGGCCGGCAAGGTCGCCGCCAAACGAAACTGTCTGATCCACTTCGGTATAAGCGAAGGATTCATGCTGACCTTCGTTCCATCCGAAGCGGCTGAAGACGCGGAAGTCTTCGGTGATTTCCTGCTCGTTGTTCCAGCCAAAGCCATACTTCACAGCGCTGAAGTGCTCATGATGAGTGATTTCTGGTGTTGGGTCGGTTCCGTCGAGATAGGCGTTGACCGCTTCGCGGTAGGTGCCCATGTGCGCGTGATTGACGAAGCTGAGGATGCGGGTGACGCCTTTGCGTCCGGGGATGAAGGAATGGCGCAGCTCGAACTCCATGTTCTGGCCGCTGGCACGTGAGATAGCCCAGTCGAGGTCGATGCCGTTGGCGACGGTGGGCATGGCGGCGAGGCCGTAACGGGCGCTCCAGTTGCGATCATCGTATTCGGCGATGGCAGCAACGGTGTAGCCGCGCGTGTCGGCGGCATAGTCCCATGCGCCGTTGTTGTCGATGGTCCAGTTGGTGAATTGCAAGTGGCTGTCGCTGCCGATGGCGTTGATATCGAAGACGTCGGGCATGCTCATCTTGCCGATGCGGAACTCGAAGCGGCGCACGGGAACCTGTGTGGCGAGCGAGAACGGACCACGGTCGGATTCAGTTGTCTCGCTGGTGAGGCCGATGGTCTGGTGGATCTCGCCGCGTGCGAGATACGGTGTCGAGCCGAGGTTGGGGTTGCGCACGACGTCGAGGTTGGTGAAACCGGCGAGACCGAGCGCTTCGCTCAGTCCACGTCCGCCTGAGCTTTCAAAATCGACAATGAAGTCGGTGTTGTAGCGCGTGTCATGTTGTGGCTGATAGTCGAGGAAAAGTGTGCCGAGCAACGAGGTTTTATATTCTCCCGCGCCACGAAAGCTGTTGGTTCCCTGATAGGGCGAGTGGAAGGAGGGATGAGCCTGGAAGATAATGTTGGTCTGACCGGAGATCCAATATGGCGCGGTGTCGCTATGCGGGAACATCGTGACACTCGGCGCATCGGGTACCTGGCGCTCTTCCGGAGAAATGCCAGCGGCGCTTGAAGGACTTCTTTGGGCGTCGGCTGTGAAGTGCAGCAGAGGGGTTTTTAGAGGTGGAAACTGCGCCGCAGGAGCGGATGGTAGCGATGCCGAGGACTGAGCATGACCGGGGAAGACGCACAGGGTCAGGCAAAGGAATGTGAGCAGCTTGCGCAAAAACAGCCTCCGAGCTGTGCGTGGCGATGAATCGATGCCAGGCTCTTACTCTTAATGGTCAGATTCGATCTCGGCCTGAGAAGATTGCAGTGGTGTTACAGAACTGCAACGATAAACAGGAATGTTGGATAGACTGATTCTTGGCATGACTGTTTGTATCATATCCCCCTAGGGTATAGGCAAGGCGAAAAATGAGCCATATCGAAAAGGAAAAACAGAAGCTGGTGGCGCGCATCCGGCGGATTCGAGGGCAGGTGGATTCGATCGAGCGGTCCCTGTCGAACGACGATGACTGCGCTGATGTGTTGATGCTACTGGCGAATGTGCGGGGCGGCATCAACAGCCTGATGGCCGAGGTGCTGGAGGACCATATCCGGTTGCACATGCTAACGGAGAAGAGTCAGCACCCTCCGACTGAGCTGGCGGAGGATTTGATTGATCTGGTGCGGGCTTATTTGAAGTGATTCGCTCTTTGAACTGACTGAATTGCTTTCCCAAACTACGCGACAGGATGGGGCGCCCCTGTTCGTGCTGGTTCTAAGCAAGACGGGCCTTGCTATGCAAGGCTTCGCACTCACGCTGCTCGTGCGGGTCCTTCGACTGCGCTCCCTTCAGTCGCTCCGCTCAGGATGACATTGGTGAGGGATGCGATCAGTGGCGGAGGGCTTCTATGGCTTGGGTGAGGGAGGCGGAAAGTTGCTGCTGCTGCTCTCCGTTCAGCTTTTTGCCCTGCGAGGTGAGATAGAAGACGTCGATAGCGACTTCGCCTTCCGTGTCGATGAGCGCGACTTCAATATTGCATGCGCGTTCGGCAAAGGTCCTGGCAAGTTCGCGGAGTAGCCCCGGCGTGTCCTGTGCGACGACCTGCAGCAGCGTGCTGTGGGTTGACGATTCGTTGTCGAAGGCGAGGCGTGTGTCGACATGAACTTTCGCGTTGGCGCGGCGGTTGCCGTGACTCCGCGCACGCAGAAGCGTTTCCATGGCGACATGCCTGGAGACGACATCGCGGATGCTCTTGAGGAAGCGGTCGACCTCGGTCGGATTCAGCTCCAGAGTCTGAAACGGATCGGTGAATTGGAAGGTATCGAGGATGATCCCGGCTGCGTTTGAAAACGCGTCGGCCTTGACGATGTTCATGCCCCAGGCGGAGAGCACTCCGGCCATGTCGGCGAAGAGCATGGCACGGTCGGCGGTAATGAGTGTGATCTCGTTGAGCTGGCGCACGGTGCGGAAGGCGAGCTGGGCCGGCTCTGTCGCGAGATCGAGCGCCATGCGGAAATGGGTTCGGATCTGTTCCGGCAGACGCGTCTGCAGGTAGCGTTGCGGCATGCCTTCGAGGAAGGATTTGAGTTCTTCACTTCGCTCAGGTGTCAGGGCGATGATGCGATTCAGCAGGCCGGTATCGGTTTCGACGTGATAACGCTCTTCGTCCACGCTGCGGTCAAGAAAGTTCGATGTAGCGATGTACAGTTGCCAGAGGTTTTCTGCTTTCCACGGTGTGAGCGCATCGGGAGCGACTGCCTTGATGTCCGCGTAGGTCATCAGGCATAGCATTTTCAATTGGGCGTGGCTGCCGGTTTTTTCCGCGAAGGCGCGAATGCTTTCCGGATCGAAGATATCGCGGCGCAGTGTGGCCGACATCTCCAGATGATTGCGGATGAGGCGGCGGACGGTTTCGCGCTCTTCCGGGTCGAATTCGAGCCGCGCGAAAAGGCTCTCGGCCAGTTCGACGCTCTGCGTACAGTGGTCGCCGGTGCGGCGGGCCTTGCCTGTATCGTGCATGAGGAGTGCGAGCAGAAACAGGTCGAGGCGGTCGACTTCAGGCAGCAGTGTGGCAAAGCGCTTTTCCCAGTCATGGGCAGGCTGGCGCAACCCATGCACGTTGTCGATGACGAGGAAGGTATGCTCATCGACGGTGTAGCGATGGTAGGAGTCGCGGATCACGAGCGCATCGATGCCGTGGAATTCGGGGATGATCAGCTCCAGCACACCGAGTGCGTGCATGGTGCGCAGGGCGTGTGCGGCATGCGGCCCGAGGAGGATTTCACGCAGGCAGTTCCAGAGGAATGGCCCTTCGGGCATTTGCACGGCAAGCACAGGCAGGGCTTCGGCGATGCGGTCTTCCGCGTTCTGGCTCAGTTTGTAGCCATGCACGGCAACGAGGCCGAAGATGCGCAGAACACCGTCGGCATCGCTGACGGTTGACGCAGGATCGAGATCGAGGCGGCCCTGTTCGAGGAAGAAGTCTGTGCCTGCGACGGGCGTGCGGCGACGGCGGAATTGCTTGTAGAACGAGCGCCGGGGCGGCGGCACGTCGTCCATCAGCAGCGATGTGCGGCGGAAGATGGTGCGCGCGTGGCGATAGTAGGTGCGCATCCAGTAGGCGGGATCGGCGCTGCCGCTGGTATCGAGGCCGATGCTCTGTTCGGCGGCTTCGTCCTGTGCGTGCCAGTCAAGCGTGTTGTCATCGCGGCCGCAACGGTAATGAAGGAAACATCGAGCGGCGGCCAGGAAATCGAATGCCGATTCGAGATCGTTGTGGACGGCAAAAAAGTTGTTTGTCGAAGCTTTGGGCCACGCCTTCTGCGCCTGAAGAGAGAAGAGCAGATTGAGCCATTGCGAGAGATGATAGTCGCGCAGGCCTCCCGGGCATTCTTTGATATTCGGCTCGAGATGAAAGATAGTATTGCCGTATTTCGAGTGCCTCGCGCGCGCCATTTCAGCGAGGTTCTGCACGATGGTGTTCCATTCGCGCAAGACGAGCGACGGCAGCAGATCGTTTTCGAGTTTCTTGAAAAGAGCGTAGTCGCCACAGAGATAGCGGCGGTCGAGCAGGGAGACGGCGAACTCTAAATTGTCGGGATCGACGTGATCGCACTCTTTGTAGGTGCGTGTCGCCGGGCTTGCGCGCAGACCGATGTCCCACATGGCTTGCGTGCAGGTGCGGATAACTTCATGGCAGTCGCGCTCGGTGCTGTCGTTGGCGCAAAGGAAGAGAATGTCGATGTCGGAGTAGGGGAAAAGCTCTTTTCGTCCGAATCCGCCGGTGGCTACAACGGTAACGTTGGTCGGGTCGGATTGATTTTCGGCGAGCTCAGTCCAGAGCTGGCGAACTACTTTGTCGACGAGTGTGGAGCGGCGGCGCAGGGAAGCAGAGCCGTCGCCGGAGCGTTCAAAGGTCAGACGCAGGTCGGCTGTTTCTTTTTGGTAGGCGTCCCGCATTCGCGGGAGAGATAGCGACTCAGGCGTCATGCGCATTCAAGTCAGTGTTGCGTCCAAAGGGTTATCGAACAAAGCGGCCTCAAGCGGGACGGTCGCGATAGATATGTGGCTCACTCGGAAACCATTGGGATGCAATCAGAAAAGCAGATTCTTCTGCGCTTCCTTTAGTCGCTCCGCTCAGGATGACAACTCTTGTCCCACTGGGCCGTGAAAAACGTTACAGTGCCGAAGGGCCGCGCTCGTCGTTGCGAATGCGGATGGCTTCGTCAATTTTCGAGATGAAGATCTTGCCGTCGCCGATCTTGCCGCTGCGAGCAGAGGAGAGAATGGCCTGCACGGCCTTCTCGACGAGTTCGTCTGGCACGACCATTTCGAGCTTGATCTTCGGCAGCAAATCAACCGTATACTCGCGGCCGCGGTAGAACTCGGTGTGGCCTTTCTGGCGGCCGTGACCGCGCGCTTCGAGAATCGTCATGCCCTCGATGCCAACTTCCAGCAGGGCGTCCTTTACCGCATCCAGCTTTGACGGTTGAATCACCGCTTCAATCTTCTGCATAGTGTCGTCTCAAGTGTCTCAGGGTAACAGGTTACGTTGCCGACGAGAGATTTCAAGTCCCTCGGGGGCTAAAGCCCCGCCGATTCTGCTGGACTTCATATGCGGGCTGAAGCCCGCGCTTACCTTTTCTCCATTTGTGCTACGAAGCAAAGTCGTAGCCTTCTTCGCCGTGCTGTGTCAGGTCAAGACCTTCCACTTCCTGATCGCGGGAAACGCGCAGACCGACGGTAAGGTCGACCAGCTTCAACAAAATCAACGTGCCCACGATCGAGATAATCCACGCGAGGCCGATGCCGACCAGCTGATTCAGAACCTGGTGCCAGTTGCCGTCCACTGCCCCGGAAGGAAGCGGATTGCCTTTTGCGTCCTTGAAAATGGGGTTGATGGCGCTCGATGCAAAAAGTCCGGTGAGGACGGCGCCGAGAGTGCCGCCCGCGCCATGCACGCCGAAAGCGTCGAGCGAATCGTCATAACCGAACCAGTTCTTGACTTTGATCACCATGAAGTAGCAGAAGGCTCCGGCGACCAGCCCAATGACAATGGCCGACATGGGCTGCACAAATCCGGCCGCGGGTGTGATAGCGACGAGGCCTGCGACGGCGCCGGAAATGCCGCCGAGAGCGCTTGGCTTGCCGCTGCGAATCCACTCGGCGAGCATCCAGCTGAGGGCTGCACCAGCGGCGCCAAAGTGCGTGTTGACAAAGGCGCTGGTGGCGAGCGGGCCGGAACCGAGCGCGCTGCCCGCGTTGAATCCAAACCAGCCCACCCACAGAAGGCAGGCTCCGATAAAGCTAAGTACAACGGAGTGAGGCGGCATGGCTTCTTTGGGATAGCCCACACGCTTGCCCAGATAGAGCGCGCAAACCAGAGCGGAAACACCGGATGTGACGTGGACGACGGTGCCGCCGGCGAAGTCCAGCGTGGGGAAGCGTCCGCCGAGCGAGGCGTTGAGCAATCCACCCTTGCCCCAGACCATGTGCGCCATGGGCGAGTATACGAAGATGGACCAAAGAATCAGGAAGAGCGCCATGGCGCTGAACTTCATGCGTTCGGCGAAGGCTCCGGTAATGAGCGCGGGCGTGATGATGGCGAACATCAGCTGGTAGACCATGAAGGTCTGCAGAGGCAGCGTGGTCGAGTAGTCGGCATCCGGCGCAAGGCCTACGCCGCGCAGAAAGATGTGGTGTAATCCGCCGATGAAGCTGGTGCCTGAATCGAAGGCCAGGCTGTAGGAGACGAGCGCCCAGAGCACGGTGATGATCGCCATCATGGCGAAGCTCTGCATCATGGTGGCGAGCACGTTCTTTTTGCGCACGAGACCGCCATAGAAAAGCGCGAGGCCTGGACCGGTCATCATCAGAACGAGCGCGGAGCTTACCAGCATCCATGCGTTATCAGCCCCGGATTGCGCGGCCGCGACCTGCGTCTGGAGCTTGGCGAGTTGATCAGCAGTGGATCCCGCAGGGCCAGCGGGGGTTTGTGCAACAGCAGGGAACAGGCTGCCTGTACAGAGGACCAATGCCAAAAGCAGCTTCACGATACGAGGATGCATAACACTCCATCTGGCTTGTTGAAAATAGAGCTATACCGACCGTCTGAGCGCCGGCAAAAAAACTAAATGAATGCAATCGTTACGTTGCAGCGGGGCATGTGTGGGTATAGCTTTATGCCCGTGAGAGTTTCCTGAGTGTGTTGCAGTTACTTTTACATATTTCTTAAAAATCGCAAACAGCATTTTTTAAGAAAGACGAGTAAGATGCTGGTCTTGCGATATCGCCAGGAGAAACAAACCCCTGGATCTGTGCCGGGTAGAAAAAGGAAAACAAAAGCAACAGTAATCCATTCAAATTCAAAGGGAAGCGGGGTTATAGTAGAGGTATGAGCGAATTGGGCCGCGACCGGTATCTGTTTGGTTCCCTGGAGAGCAGCACGAAGAACCGCGAAAAGCTGCAGGAAGTCAGCTATGGGTACGATCAGCCGGATGGCGTCTTTCTCACCTCGGTGGATGCTGCCATTAACTGGATTCGCAAGAGCTCCATTTGGCCTATGACCTTTGGCCTTGCCTGCTGTGCGATCGAAATGATGTCGATGGGCGCGTCGCGATTTGATGTGGCCCGCTTCGGCGCAGAGGTCTTCCGGCCTTCACCGCGGCAGTCGGATTTGATGGTGATTGCCGGGCGTGTTTCGCAGAAGATGGCGCCGGTCATTCGCCGTCTTTACGATCAGATGCCGGAGCCAAAATGGGTCATTTCCATGGGCGCGTGCGCGACGTCCGGTGGAGTTTTCAATAACTATGCGCTCGTCCAGGGCGTAAATCAGGTAATTCCCATAGATGTGTATGTGCCGGGGTGTCCACCTCGTCCTGAGCAGTTGCTGTATGCAATCACCCTCCTTCAAGAGAAGATCCAGCGGGAGCGGGGTAGTTTAAAACGTGTTTTGAACTTGCAATAACTGTGAAGATTCAATAGTTTAGATATGCACGAAAGTTTGAGAGCGATTGGCTCTTAGATTTGCTGATCACAGCGTATCCCGGGGATTTCTTTTTTCAGTAACTCCGAGGATGCGTGGATGACAGGCATTTGCTTTTCAGGCAACTCATTGAAGAATTTATGCTCTAAGGTAATAAACGTGTGGTAGTTTTTTATACCGTCTCAGTTTTTGTTACTCGTAGGGTTTTTTATTTAGGCTTACCTGGGCCCGCTGTTCAGGCCTAATTTTGGTTCAGTGTGACTTTCAAAAAGTGATGGTTTCGGAGGATAGACGCATGCAATCTCGTCCGTTAAGTTCCGTGAGCCGAATTCTGCTAGTTGGTTGTGCCGTGGGACTCGGAGCTTCGAGTCTTTTCGGGCAGAGTTCGACCCCAGCGCCGGCTGCCCCGGCTGAACAGCCAGTTTCCCGGATCGATGTATTCACGGGATACTCCTACTTCGCCCCCCATGGAACGGTGAATACGCCATTGCCTGATGGAACGACTTTCAGTGATCGCTACGCATCGGTGGATGCCGGCGCTATCGGCAGTGTGGCCTACTACTTCAACCGCTATTTCGGCGGCCAGGTAGAGTTTGGCGCTCATCCGGATGGAAACAACGATTCTTTTTATACCATCCAGGGTGGTCCGATCTTCCGTTATCCAACTGCTGAAGGCATCACCCCATTTGTGCATGCCCTTGCAGGCGCGGCAGATGTGGGTGGCCCAAATGCTGAACCGTTTGTCGCCCATGCCACCACCTGGGGTCCGGCACTTACAGTTGGCGGTGGATTGGATTACAACCTGCCGTTCTTCAATCATCATTTGGCCCTCCGCCTCTTCCAGGCTGACTACGAATACATTCACGCGAACTTTGGCCCGGAACCCGTTTATGGTGGCCGCGCCAATATCGATGCAGCACGTCTGAGCACGGGCATCGTCTGGAAGTTCGGCAACATCATTCCGCCGCCTCCAGTCCAGTACAGCTGCTCGGCCAATCCTTCGACCGTTTATCCGGGTGACCCCATCACGATCACCGGTACCCCGACCAACCTGAACCCCAAGAAGACGGCGACCTATAGCTGGTCCGGCCAGGGCGTGACGGTGAAGGGCGATACGGCTACGGCGAACGTAGACACAACAGGTCTCCAACCCGGCAACTTCACGGTGACCGGTCACGTAAGCGAAGGCCAGAAGGTCGGCCAGTTCGCAGATTGCACGGCGAACTTTACCGTGAAACAGTATGAGCCGCCAACGGTCAGCTGCTCGGTCAATCCGTCAAGCGTGAACCCAGGTGACAGCTCCACCATTACCGCAACAGGTGTCAGCCCGCAGAACCGTCCTCTGACGTACAGCTACACGGCGTCGGCTGGTTCGATCAGCGGCACTGGCAACACTGCGACTCTGTCCACAGCTGGTGCGCCAGCAGGCACGGTCACAGTGACGGCGAATGTTTCCGATGATAAGGGCCAGACTGCTTCCGGTACCTGCTCGGTGACAATCAATGCTCCTGCTGCTCCGGCACCTAAGACGCAGACGCTCTGCTCGATCAACTTTGATCGTGACAAGCGCCGTCCGGCCCGCGTAGACAACGAAGCCAAGGCCTGCCTCGATGACGTGGCGCTCAACGCGCAGCGTTCCTCGGATGCATCCGTGGTGGTGGTTGGCAACGCAACGCCAGACGAGCAGAATCCGCCGACGCCGAAGAAGGGCAGGAAGCACGCAGCAGTGCCAGCGAACCTGGCAGCGCAACGTGCAGTCAACACGAAGGACTACCTGGTGAAGGAGAAGGGCATTGATGCCAGCCGTATCCAGGTGCGTACAGGCAGTGCGGGTGCGAAGGAAGTGGAAAACTACCTCGTCCCAGCTGGCGCTACATTCGATACAGACGTACCAGGTACGACTGCAGTCGATGAGTCCACCGTGGCGGCACAGCCCCGCAAGGCGCTAGGCACACGGACGCATCACCGCGCGGCTCACAAGGCTGCTGCGGCCGCGCCAGCGCAATAACAACTTGTTAACAGCACTCACCAAGGGCCAGCCGGGAAATCCGGCTGGCCCTTTACTTTTTCTGTAAATTTGTCATCGAATATAAGAAGGAATGCTGGCGGATAAACCATGGAAGCGACTAGATTGTGATCAGGACATTATGAAACGAAAGTTATTGCAGTATTTTCTGCTTGGTGTAGGTGTTTTGGGTATTTCAGTTTCTTCCGCGTGGGGCGGAGTTCTAAGCTGGATACCAGTAGGGCCTAATGGCGGGGACGCGCGCAGTTTCGCTGTGGAACCGCAAAACCCTCAACATCTGTATCTCGGCACGTTAACGAGCTGGATCTATCAATCTAGCGACGGCGGGGGCACCTGGAAGCGACTTGCGAAGCTGGGTAAGTCAGACGATCTGGTTGTGGACAGCCTGCTCGTCGACACGTCAGATCCGAAGACGCTTTTTGCCGGGGTGTGGCAGGTGGATAAGCCAGCGGGGGGCATCTATATCAGCCATGACGGTGGCGCTACGTGGGTGTCCAGCTCGGAAATGGATGGTCAATCTGTACGCGCGCTGACGCAGTCGTATTCCAATCCGAAGACTCTGATTGCGGGTACGTTGAAAGGTGTCTATCGCAGCGAAGACAAGGGGCAGCACTGGAAGCAGATCAGTCCACCCGAGAGCGGCGAAATTCACGAAGTGGAATCGATCGCGATCGATCCGAATGACCCCAATACCATCTACGCGGGAACATGGCATCTGCCCTGGAAGACGACGGATGGGGGCGCGAGCTGGCACAACATCAAGCAGGGGCTGATCGACGATTCCGATGTTTTCTCGATCATCATCGACCCCACGCGGCCGACCGTCGTGTACACAAGCGCCTGCTCGGGGATTTATCGCAGCGAGAATGCGGGCGAGCTTTATCGCAAAGTGCAGGGCATTCCCTCGACGGCGCGGCGTACACGCGTGCTGATGCAGGACCCGGTCAACCGCAAGATCGTGTATGCGGGTACGACCGAAGGCCTCTACAAGACGATGGACGATGGCGTGAACTGGTCGCGTATCACCGGTCCCGATGTCATCATCAACGATATCTATATCAACCCGAAGGACCCGCAGCATGTATTGCTGGCGACCGATCGCAGTGGCGTGTTGCTGAGCACCGATGCCGGCGCGACCTTTACTGCTTCGAATGAAGGCTTCTCCCAACGCCAGGTTGCTTCTATTCTTGCGGATGCAAAGCATGAAGGCACAATCTACGCAGGCGTTCTGAATGACAAGGGCTACGGCGGCGTATTCGTCACCGAGGACGGCGGCACAACATGGCAGCAGCGCAGCAAGGGATTGGACGGCAGAGACATCTTCACGCTGGCGCAGACAGATGACGGTACTCTGCTGGCCGGAACGGAACATGGCATTTTCCGTTGGAATGGCTCGGCGTGGGAGCAGGATGGCAACGTCATTGCCTACACGGAGAAGACGACATACACCGTCAAGAAGGGAAAGAAGACAAAGCATACCGCCCAGGTTGCCCATCCGGGAGCACCGATTGACTCCCGCGTGAACGACATCAATACCGCCAGCCCGGTCTGGTATGCGGCCACGTCCGATGGTGTGTATCGCAGCGAGAACCAGGGTGCTTCATGGACAGGACCGGTGTTGAAGGGAGACAACTATCGCTTCGTTTCAGCAAAAGAAAACGAGGTACTGGCAGCGAACCGCAGCCAGTTGATGATCTCGACCGATGGCAGCGCCACCTGGCATGCGATCACTCTACCGTCGAAGCTGACATCGGTGCAGGCGGTGACGACCGCGCCCAAGGGCAGCCTCTGGGTTGGAGGCCGCGAAGGATTGTTCTACAGCGAAGATCAGGGGCAAAGCTGGCAGCAATTGTCGACGCTGCCGCTAGCGGATATCAACGGCCTCAACTACAACCGTGAGATGGGTCGCGTGATTGTCACGTCGTGGCGCTCGACCATGGTTTTCGCGATCGATGAGAGCAGCAAAACCTGGAAGTGGTGGGATGCAGGCTGGACAGTTCGCTCCGTACGCTCCCAGGGGGGACGCCTTGTTGCGGCTTCGCTTTACGATGGAGTTGTCGTGCAACCAAAATCGGAAGAGCCGGGTGCAACAACAGCGAGCAGTGGCAGCGGGACGCAGCCTTAGCGTTGTTGACACAGTGATTCATTTACGTCCCTTTCGACGAGCAGACCTGGAGACTCTGTATAAGATCGATCAGGTCTGCTTCGCGCCCGGTATTGCCTACACTAAAGCCGAACTGCGCTACTACCTGCAGCATCCAAAATCTTTCACGGCTGTGGCAGAGGCTACGGCTGTCGCAGAGAGCAACGATCTAAACATTGCCGATCCAGGCATTGCCGGGTTCTGCACCGGACAACTCTACCTTCATGAGGGTGCACGCCTGGGGCACATCATTACCATCGATGTGCTACCGGAGGCGCGGAGACAAAGGGCTGGCCGATTGCTGTTGACGGCTGTCGAAGAACATTTTCGCGCGAACGATGTGAAGTCAATTCGTCTGGAAGTTGCCGTTGATAATTTGCCGGCGCAGAATTTCTATCACGCCATGGGCTATGAAACGATTGGCAGGATACCGGGCTACTATCTTGGGCGGTTCGATGCGCTGATGATGGAGAAACAACTCACTGGAGATGCGTAGCGGCTGCGACGGCCGCTTCGAGCGATGCTTTCTTGTCGCCGGTGAGGCGTCCTGAAGTTTTCCAGATGACTTGTCCAGTTTTGTCGACGAGCGCTATGACGATTTCTTTCTCATTGGGAATGTTCAGGGAGCGACGGAAATCATTCTTGTTGATATAGAGCGGGATGATCCAGTGCCAGGTTTCGGGATCGGTCTCGACGCTGCGCAGAGAAGAGCTGTCCCACCAGCGATAGATCAAATTTTCCTGACTCGATACCGGAATTTTGTAGTAGCGAAATTGAAAGTTCATGTGCTGCAGGGCCTGTGCCAGAGGCATCCATGTATCGATATCTTTTGTCTGCTCCGGTTCGAATGAGATCAGAAGCAGATTGACCTTGGCTTCAAAATCGGCGGGCAGAGTTACCTTTGCCTTGTCCAGGCTGTAGGTGCTGATGGATGGAAACACAGATGCTTTTGCCGCATCACTCTGCTGCGATGCGCGCAAAACAGGCAGAAAAACAAAGCAGAGAGCCAGGATAAACAGCAATCGAATGCGATGGGGCAATCAGGAAACCCTAACTGTAACGGAATCTTAAAGTGTTCTTCTTGACGCATAGTATCAGTGCCAGTGACCTTGCGTGTATGGAAAGTTTATCGTACGAAGCTCAGCGTACGACCGCGTCCTGCCAAAATCGGCCACGAACCGGGCGATTGCATTATCATAAAGAGTGATGACAGCGACAACGGCATTCCCGGTAGAACGGCGGCCATTCGCCACCGATGACGCGAGACTTCAACCCATTGCCGACAAAATGCTTTCCGGAGAACGGCTGAGCTTTGATGATGGTGTCGCTCTATATCGCTCGTCGGACATTTTAGCCGTGGGCTGGCTGGCGAATGCCGTGCGCGAAAAGCTGCACGGAAATATTGCCTACTTCAACGTCAATCGCCATATCAATCCGACGAACGTGTGTGTCGCTGCATGCCGTCTGTGCGCCTTTGGCCGCAAGAAGGATGCAGAAGGCTCCTACACGATGGCGCTGGAGCAGGCATGGCAGACAGCGGCCTCCGGATACAGTGAGGCTGTGACGGAGTTTCACATCGTGGGCGGCTTGCACCCGGACCTTCCGCTTGAATATTTTCTCGACCTGGTTAGCGGTCTGAAAGAGCGCTTTCCGCAGGTTCATATCAAGGCGTTCACCATGGTCGAGGTTGCGTTCTTTGCCCGGCGCGCAAAACTTTCTATCCGCGAAACACTGGTGAAGTTGCGTGATGCGGGTGTGGATTCACTGCCCGGCGGCGGCGCGGAGATTTTTGCTGACCGCGTGCGGCATATCATCTGCGATCACAAGATCGACGGCGACGAATGGCTGGATACGGCACGCACGGCGCATCAGCTTGGATTGAAGTCCAACGCGACGATGCTCTACGGGCACATTGAGAATGAAGAAGACCGCGTCGATCATCTGCTGGGTTTGCGCGCAGTGCAGGACGAGACACACGGTTTTCAGACGTTCATCCCACTGGCATTTCATCCCGACAATACTCCGCTTGAGCACCTGCCGCGCACGACTGGATTGACCGATATCAAGCAGATTGCAGTGAGCCGGTTGCTGCTCGACAACTTCCCGCACATCAAGGCCTATTGGCAGATGATGACGCCGAAGATTGCGCAAATTGCATTGCGCTTCGGTGCGGATGATATTGACGGAACGGTGATCGAAGAGAAGATCTATCACGACGCAGGTGCGACGACTCCGCAAGGAATGCGCCGCGAAGAGTTGATGCGCCTGATCCGCGAAGCCGGTCGCGAACCGTTTGAACGGGACACGTTGTATCGCACGGTGACGCGCACGGAAGACACCTTTACTGTCGCGGTTTAGCTACTGGCAGATCTCTGACGGTTGTTTCTGTAGAGGCACTGCGAGTGGCTCCACTGCTGCGCGCAATTGAACGGAATGAGGCTTCTGCGAGGATGCCTCTTTTTTCTTTGCGTCGGATTTTATGCGCGCGGTGCGTTGCTTACGCACCTCGCGCACGGCGACCAGAACCAGTCCGGCGAAGGTAACCGCCAGCAGCGCAAGAGCAGGCCAGCCGTGCAGTTCCGGAACATCGCTGTAGAGCAGGGCCAATCCGACAAAGACAAAAAAGACGTGCGCGCAGAAGACGTGTAGAGATGCCTTGCCGAGGGTGAGAAAAGGCTCGACAGATACAGCGCGCAGTACGTATTTGCGAAGCCAGTAGAACACGATCGTGAAGGTGACGAGATTGATGACGCGCAGCGGGCCAATCTGCCACTTATCGAGTTTCATGCCCAGGGCCTGCTGCGTCAGGTGCGGACCGAGCCATTCGTGACGTATGCCGATAAAAAAGAGGCATACGAGCGCGCAGACTGCGATGACGTAGCCGGGAATGCGTCTCAGCGGCATGTCGCCCATGGCTGATTTTGCGCCGAGCCACAATCCTACAATCCAGATCGCCTGCCATGCGAAGAGGTTGAAGGCGCCGGTTTCCTGTAAAGGAATCGGCAGGTGTGTCACGTGCACGATGATATTGTGCACGAGGTCGCGCAAGCCGAATTGGGCAAAGAGCCAGAAGACTCCGCTGGTGGCGAGGATTCTGCCCCAGCCTTGCCGCACTGCAGAGGAAAGAATCACCGGCGTGAAGAAGAGGAAGATGACATACATCGGCAGAATATCCAAGAGCGGGGGGCAATAAAGCAGGAGTACTGAGCCGATGATTGCGACAAACGGATGCGCAATGTAGAAATCGAGAAGATTGTAGATAGCTGCGCGATGTGTTGTGACCGCATAAGCGGCGGCAACGGTAAAAGCCAGCGCGAGCATCAGCAAATGGTAGGCGTAGATTTTGAGCGAACGCCGCCACAGCTTGGTTCGCAGTCCAGATTCATCTTCGTGCGCCTGCCGCATATAGACGCGGCTTACAAGCAGTGCCGATAGAAAGACGAAGCCCTCTGCCGAGGAGACGAAACCGATCGGCTGATTCACGAAGTCGCTGAAACGGGTGGGAAGATGTGTGAGCGTCATCCAGACGAGAAATAAACCGCGCAATGCGTCGAGTTCGGGCCGTCTCTGCGGTTTGGGAAGATGCATGTGCAGCACGAGAGGCTCCGTTTACAAAAAGGTAATCATTTATTAGAACCCTAAGCCACAGAATGGGTTGCGCGCTCGCGGAAACAGGAAGAAATATGGCTTTGTATGAGGAAATGAGCGGAGTGAATCTTTTTCCCCGGTTAAACATCTTGATATCAAGATAAATGAAAACAGCAGATACCAAATCGAAGACCGACACCAGCGGCATTCACCTCTGGCTGGTGTTGTGGAAGGCTTTCAGGTCGTTGGAGGCGCATGCTCATCGGCATATTGCGGGATTAGAGCTGTGCCTTAGCGATTTTGGCGTGCTGGAGGCTCTGCTGCACAAAGGGCCTCTGACAGTAAAGGAGTTAGGAGCCAAGGTGATGCTGACGAGCGGCTCGATGACGGCGGCTCTGGATCGCTTAGGACGCCGCGGACTGGTAGAGCGCAAAGAAGACGACGTGGATCGCAGAGTGCGTGTGGTCCGGCTGACAGAGGCTGGCACAGAGCTGATTCGCGGGGCGTTTGAGGAGCACAAGCAGGCAATGGAACGGGCGGTTGCAGGTGTTGGAGAAGCTGATCGCGAGGCGTTGATCCTTTCGCTCCGGCGAGTGGGACTGGGAGCGGTGCGCCGGTTGGCGGATGAGGATGCAAACAAAAGTGTGGCCGGGAAGAGCGGCAGAAAGCGCAGTACGGAGGAGTAAGGAAATGTCTGAAGTGAAAAAAGTACTTGGAATTTATGGGCCGGGGTCGAACCACTGGGTTGGCGATGGATTTCCCGTGCGGAACCTGTTTCCGTCGAATGGAGTGAACGAGCAGATTAATCCATTTCTGATGCTGGATTATGCGGGGCCATCCTACTTTGAGCCTGCAAAGAAATCGCATGGAGTGGGCGAGCATCCGCATCGCGGATTTGAAACGGTGACGATTGCCTACCAAGGCGCGGTGGAGCATCGCGACTCGGCTGGCAATGCTGGCGTGATCTTTCCCGGTGATGTGCAGTGGATGACGGCGGCTTCCGGTGTTGTGCATGAAGAGATGCACGAAAAAGAGTTCGCCAGGAATGGCGGTACCTTCGAGATGATTCAGCTCTGGGTGAATTTGCCGAAAGAGCAGAAGATGTCGAAGCCGCGCTATCAGGGGATTACGAAGGAGCAGATTCCATCCGTCGATCTGGGCAACGGTTCGTATGTGCGGGTGATTGCCGGTGAACTGCATGGTATACAGGGTCCAGCGAAGACTTTTACGCCAGTGAACCTGTTCGATGTGCGGTTGAAGGCTGGCAGCAAAGTGGAGCTGCAAATCCCTGATGGGCATAACTCGGGCGTGGTTCTGTTGAAGGGTGATGTGGTCATCGATAGTTCAAATGAGCTGAAGGGCGAAGCTCGGATTGCCACACTGAGTCCGGATGGAGACCACGTGGTGCTGGAGGCGAAAGAAGATACGACGCTTCTGGTGCTGAGCGGCGAACCGATCCACGAGCCGGTATTTAGCTATGGTCCATTTGTGATGAATTCTCGCGACGAGATCATGCAGGCGGTGCGGGATTACAACGACGGCAAGATGGGGCATCTTGGATAAGCATGCTGAGGGGCAGGGCGACGAAGAATCCCGGCGATTTACATATCGTTGAGATTCTTCGCTGCGCTCAGAATTGCATCACTTTTGAACGCGTGCGATGGAAGCGCGGGCGATATCAAGTCAAATGTATTTCACTGCGAGGCTTGTGGACGGGATAGTGTTCGCAACGATGGAAGGTGCGCCTAGCTTGCCATTTTCAGCATGAATAGGGATAGAAAGTAATTCGTGCCGAGAGCTATCGGCCGCAAGCAGATGCTCTTGATCCGGAGACAGAATCAAGGTTCGCAACGAGCGGTTTTTCATACTCCATTGCTGGATGGCAGACAACTTTCCTGTGATCGGATCGATTTCCCAAACCGATATGCCTTCATCGGATGCCACGTAAAGATTGCGGCCTGATGACGATAGGACGATGTGCTGTGCTTCATCTGCGGACGTCTTTGCGTGTGTCGCTATGCGCTGTTCGTGGCGTATCTCTCTTTCGTCCGAGCAGCGATAACAATCGATCGATCCATCCAACGTATTTGACACGTAAAAAAGTTTTCCAGACGGATGCATGGCAAGATGTCCCGGCCCCGAAACAGGTTGGGAAAGGGTCTGGCGGGTTCGCATCATTCTGCCATTCTGAAAAGTAAAGAGGTTGATCCGGTCGCATCCCGCATCGGTTGCCAGAAGATATTGTCCCTTCGCGTCGAACACAACCGTATGTGGATGGGCAGATGCTTGATAAACCGGGTGAGTGCCGGCACCGACTTCCTTCATAATTTGCGACACGCGTTGCAACGCTCCATCGGGGCCAATCGGGAGCACATTGTAGGCGCCTCCACCGTGAATTGCCACGACGAGATAGTTGCCATCGGGCGAGACGGTGGCATGCCGCGGATTGATGCCGGAGAGCGACAGTGGCTGTCGATTGATCAAAGCAAGGGTTCCGTCATGAGCATTGATCCTGTACGCTTCGACGGTCCCGCGCGGCAACCCTTCATGTTCATCGACTTCGTTCACTACATATAAAGATTGCTGATTGGGATGAAGCAATAGAGATACAGGGGAACGGCTTGGAATGCTTTGTTTCCACTTCCAGTGATCGCCGCGTATCTCAAAGACGTGGATTCCGGAAGTACCGACCTCATCTGTTGAGCCTACGTAAGCGAACCCAGTCTTTGGAGCCATGCAAGAATGCGCCGCTTCCGGCATTTTATTCACGGGAGCGATCTTATTCAGCAGCCCAATACCGGAGACATATCCGATACCTTGCATAAACGCTCTGCGGCTCCATGGCGTATCGCGCTTCATGACGAAAGAAACTCCTGCTTAAGTGGCTTTACCAGCGGATCGACATCGCGTGGTGAAAAACATTGTTGGGATCATAGCGTCGTTTCACACCTTGCAGAAACGGATACAGGCCCTGGTCCCCGTAATAGAGCTGCGGCCAAAATGGATAAGCCAGCATATCGCTATCGGGATAATTGATATAGCAACCCTCGTAATGCTCTCCGGGATATGGAGTATGGGTATAGCGAGGGTCCACGTTGGGGCCGGAGTATAAGTCGCTGTAAAAATCCTTCAGCCACTTCAGGCGTCCGGCGTCATCTTCCGCATTCTGCCAGTATGACTGAAACTGCAGCTTCATGATGGACGAGCGCTGACAGATGGATGTCTCCTCCGCAAGGTGACTTTGGTTAATCACTCCTCCGTAGGAGTCCACCGCCAAAACGAATCCCCGCATCTCGATGCCATGCAGATCGCTTGTCATGTGCTTGTAGATGCACTTCGCTTCTTCTGTGGTGAAGTTGTGTTTCATGTAGGTTGACTTGTATTTTGCCCGGCCGCTTCCTTCACCGCCGCCGCCACCGATGGTGGCGTCGAGCCAGAGTCGACGATACATGGGATGCGTTCCTGTGCATGGCTCGTCGGAGAGGGCAGGCCGCGAAATGGCTCGATCGCCCGCCGGAGCAGGAGCACCCGGAGAGGGATTGCAGTGCGAAAAAAGATCCAGAAACTCGTTTACAACGCTGAGGTCCTTGCACGTTCCGTCTGGATTACAGAATTGCAGTGAAAGGCCAAAACGCTTCGTCGAGGCATGGGAGATATCCATAATGGAGAAGAGACCATAGGTATCTGGATCTTTTCCACGTGTCTCCCAGTAATTGCCGTAAGTTGTCAGGATGGCGATGAAGCGATCCTCAGTCATCGTAGTCCAATCGAAGGAGACGCCTGTATGCACAACCTCTTGTGGCGCCTGCGGCAGCTTGTCGAATAAAAATGCAGTGATGACGCCGAAATTACCGCCGCCAGCGCCCCGGCATGCGCGGAAGAGGTCAGGGTCATGCTGTTTATCGACGCGGCGTTGGATCACTTTGCCATTCGCATCGACGGTGAGGATATCCACCGCCGAGACCCAGTCCGTGGTGAGACCATGCAGTCGCGACAGCACGCCATAGCCGCCGCCGCTGATGTGTCCACCGGCGCCTACGCTATAGCATGTCCCTGCCGGGATGGTTACGCCGTAGCGCTTGTAGAGATCGAGATAGATATCCCCGAGTTGCTTTCCTGGATTGATCCGGTATCGCGCTCCGTCTTCGGCTGAGTGCGATTCCTCTAAAAGACTGAAATCGAGAATCGCTCCGCCGGGATTGTTGACGACAAAATCCTCATAACAATGGCCGCCGCAGCGCACAGTAGGGCGCAGCCCTGCACTTACAATGCGCTGCAATGCCTCGGCCGTGTCGGATGCGGTTTCGCACAATTCGATGCGGCTGGCAAAATCCGCCTCCGACGCCGGTAAACGAAGGTTCCGGCTCTTTTTCAGCGTTTGATAACGCGGGTCCTGCTGGGTAACGGTGATCGCCATGTCACTCCCGGATCATTGTTGTGTTCACACAGCCTCTATTCTTTACTGCTGTCCAGGTGGCATTCCATACACACCCAACTTTTCGTGGTCAAAGAATGGCAGTTCAGATGTAAGCGATCAAATCGATTTCAACCAGCGAATTTCCAGGAATCCCGCCGGCAGGTGCAATGGTTGTTCGCACCGGAGGAACATTCCCCCAACGGCCCTTGTACACGGTGTTCATCCGCTCCCAATCTTTAATGTCATTGAGGTAGACATTCACCTTCAGAACTTTGTCCATCGACGAGCCTGCCGCTGTAAGGTTCTTCTCGAGCTCATCGAGCACATGCTTGGTATGTTCTTCAATCGTGCCCTCGAAGTGCGCGCCGACACCTGCCAGAAACAAGAGGTTGCCATAGGAAACAGCACTGCTGAAGAGGGGCGTGTCGCCCGGCTTTGGCGGCGGATAGCTTTTCTTTTCCATCTTCGGACTTTTGGCTGAAGCTGTTTCGCTCAGCACCGCTGCGCTACCTACTGCCGCTGCCGCGATGGCTGCGTTCTTAAGAAGACCTCTTCTGGACTGCTGTTCCATGCTGTTTCTCTCCTTGCATTCGGTGATAATGGATCGTTTATCTAGTGACTGTTATGCGTGATTCTTCGTAAGCACAGCTTTCAAGCTTCGGCCAACAATCTCTGCCTCGCCCGGCTGCAACATCCAGGTTGCGATGACAATCGTATTCTCATCTGATGGAATACCTACTCTTGAACTTGTGCCCGTTGCCGGATTCAGTTCAATCGAGGGACTCTGTGTGCGCAGACTTTCCTGCACCTGCTTTGTCGTGATGCCTACAATCGACGGATCATATGAAAGCAACAGATGCGGAACATGATTCGCAATCGGCGGCATAAAGACGCGCGTCTTCATGGTTGGCACATCCTTCACAGCGTTCGCGATGATGTCCGTCTGTCGCATGTACTCGGCCTGATTCTTCTCGTCAGATTGTTCGAGCAGCCAATCGACGGCTGCAACCATGCCGACAATCTGTTCTTTGGCGACTTTCATCCCGCGGCCCACTGCGTCGGAATTGGGATTGTTATTTGTTACGGCCAGATCGATCAAGTGCTTTTTGCCGAGCAGCAATCCCGCATTCTGCGGGCCGCGAATTCCTTTACCACCTGAGAAGCAGACCAGATCGTAACCCATGCCGGTGTACTTCCAGAGGTTTTCAATCGGAGGCATATCGGCAGCGGCATCGTTGTGGCAGGGGACACCGTGCTCATGTGCAACACTCAGCCAGGTTTCGCGGTCGATCTGCGCCCCATTGAGCCCAGGCTCGGCTGAATTGAAAAAATTGGTCATCACCACATTCGGACCGAGTGCTCGTTTGTAGTCTTCCAGGGTGACGACTTCCTTGATCTGGGTTCCACACAACAACATCGCGTGATCGTATTCATAGCGGTGGGCTTTTTGCACCACCACTTCGTTCTTCATCTTGCCGACGTTCTCTGGAATCTCCTGAGCACTGACTCCATTCGCCGAGGAAATGCAGGCAGCGGTCGCAAGCGTAAGCGCGGCCGATGCGCCGGAGGTGACCATGGCGGCCTCGCAGCGTAGCTTCTTCGCCACGTACGCGCCCGCTGCAAGCTGCAGGTCTTTCAGCCGGACAGGATGCAGGGCAGCCTTTGCCACGGCGCGCTGCACCTGTGGAGGCATGCAGGCAGCGGTCAAATAGGTATAAGTTCCAGCGGCGTTGATGATCTTCTCGACACCAAGCTTCGTGTAATAGTCATCAGACGAGGTGCTGTCTTCCGCGAGTGAGTCGGCAGCATTGCCGACAAGGGGAGCGATGCCGAGAATGGCAGCCGTGGCTGAAGAGAGACTGAGAAATCTCCGGCGCGAAAGCTGGTTCTCCGTACACTGTTCAGACACCATGATTGTTCCTCACATGAGAAGTGGCGTTCGAGAGATGCATCCAACCCGCAGAAAAAATACAGAACTTCAGTTTTGGTACAACCATTTCAAGTGACTGAGCGATAGCTGTCATGGGCCACCCGCCCTTTTGCAAAATAGGACAAATGTCCTATCGGCGCGACACTGCTCTGTGAACGGGTTCAGTCCAGATGAATCAGTCCCCGCTGGAGAGCGTAGATTGTAGCCTGCGTCCGATCGCGCGCTCCCATTTTATCGAGAACGGAAGAGACGTGGATACGCACCGTTTTTTCTGCGATGTGCAGATCGTCGGCGATCTCGCGATTTGACCTTCCCTGTGCGATGCATGCCAGTACTTCGGATTCGCGTGGGGTGAGATCGACTGCGGGAATGCGCTCCGCCAGCCGGTCGAGGGCAACGCGAGGAAGATAACGAAGGCCGCGATCTACGCTTTGAATCGCATTGACCAGCTCTTCGCCGCTCGCATCTTTTGTGAGATACGCCATTGCCCCAAAACGAACCGCGCGATAGATATCTTCACTCCCTTGATAGTTTGAGAGGACTACGATGTGCACCTTGGGAAACTCCTGGCGTAGCCGATTGATCAGCTCAAAGCCGCTCATACGCGGGAGGCGCAGGTCGAGAACAACCACATCGGGCTGCAGCGACTTGTACATCAGGAGCCCCTCTTCACCATCCGACGCCTCGCCAACGATACGAATCTGCGAGTGCCCTGACAGAACGGAATGAAGAGCCATGCGTGCCAGGAAATGATCTTCGACCAAAAGAACGCGAATCTCTTTCATATGCCAATCCACGGAACAATGTATTGTTGCTGCTGTTGTTGAGTGACATCCTGCAGAGAATTGAAGGATACGATCACCGACACTTCGGTTCCTTCATCGTGCGAGCTCTGAAGACGCAGTACGCCGCCGACTTTTCGCGCGCGCTCCTCCATGACGGGGATGCCAAAATGTCCGACTTTGGCGGTGTCGCCGCGGAACCCGCTGCCATCGTCGCGAATGGTGAGATTCAGGGAATCCATCTCATAACGCAGGTGCACCGCAATGTGAGAGGGCGAAGCGTGTCGCATTGCATTCGATACCGCTTCCTGTCCAATGCACACGAGGTGATGAACATAGGCAGGAGCCAGAGGAACCTCATGGCCTTCGACACGGAAGGTGACGATGGGCGAGTCGCCCGGTTCCTGCGCGCTTAAAGTGCTCGAAAGTGCATGGGATAGGATATTCGTCATGTATCCCGTATCTCGCAGGTCCCAGATAATGCGCCGCGCCTCGGCCTGGCAGTGGGACACCATGCTACGGGCCAGATCGCAGGACTTTGCCGCTGGGGTATCGACCAGAGCGCCGTCGCGAAAGATTTTTGCGGTTGCTTCCAGTTGCCATGAGATGGCGGCAAAGCCCGCCATCAATGTATCGTGGCACTCGCGCGCAATCCTGTTTCGCTCTTCGATGACGACGCCGATCCGTCCCTTGACCAGTTGTACGCGTTGCTTGAAAAACTGTACGGCCAAAGCAGCCGCGAGCACCAGGATCGCGAGGTAGAAATACCAGGTTTGATAGAAGTGGCCTTCCTGTTTCACTGGTATCGCGGCAACCTCAGAGTCCCATGCCTGTCCGCTGTGACGCGCCTGCACTTCAAAGCGATACTTGCCCGGCGGAAGGCGGCGATAGCGAGCGAGGCGTGCGTGGGTTGTGGTCCAATCGGAATCATAGCCGGTGAGCCGGTAACGGAACTCAATCTGCGAAGGGTTGGAAAGATGGACTGCGTTGAAGAGAAAAGTCACATCTGACTGGCCAGCCTCGATTTCGACATGATCTCCCGTAAGTGAATGTTGGGGGTTCAGATCATCGCTGAGTGTCCAGCCCAGAACGGGGACGATGGGGTGGGGAGCTACCGATGCTGCCGCGATATCGGTAGTATGCGCAAAACCCGCGGTGGTGGCGAACCAGAGCGTGCCGTCGGCGGCGCGGGCAGATGCCGGCAGGGAAGGACTGCTGCACTCGCTGGATCGCATGCCATCGGCCCGTCCAAAGAGAACGGGAGCAAGATACGCTTCTTTCCCATCTGCAATGTCATGGAGCGCGGAGACCTTAACCCGCACGACGCCGTGCGATGTTCCCAGCCAGAGATGCCCATCGCCGTCCTCGATGGCGGTGCGAACAGGAAGCATCGGCAGTCCGCTCTTGCCATTCAATACTTCCGCTCGATCATTTCTGAGAAGCGACAGCCCTCCTTCCTTCGTGCCGATCCATGTGTAGCCGAGACTGTCTCGCATGAGCGAGATCACATGAGGGTGCGGCAAATCCGTGATCGGTGAGGAGTGTCCATCGCGCACGCGGAAGAGACCTGTACTGGCGCCGACAAGGATGGAGCCGTCGACATCTTCGAGCAGGCAGGTGATCAGCTTTGAATCGAGAAATAAAGACCGCTGCATCGCCTCCGGCTCTCCATCCGGGAAATAGAGAAGGCCTGTATAGGTGCCAATCCAGAGGCCGCCCTTGCGATCGACGAGGATTGAGCTGACTGCATTTCCCGGAGACTCATTGCCAAGAAGGTAGTGGCGGAATGAGCGACCATCGTAGCGGTACACCCCATCGAACCATGTTCCAACCCATAGCTGTCCATGCTGATTCTCGGCAAGAGCACGAATGGGTGTAGCAAGCGACAGGTCGGGTGGAGTGGCATTGACCAGCTTCCCGTGATGAATGCGATAGAGACCGTTGCCCCATGTGCCGAGCCAGAGATCGCCGTGGCTATCCGCAAAAACATTTGCGGCATAGGTTGCGGGTAAACCCTCCGGCTCTCCGTAGGCAGCGAAAGGCGCTTTGCGCCAGCGGCTCAGGCCGCCTGTCTCCATGCCGATCCATAGGTTCTGCTCATTATCGATAAATAAGGAGCTTATGGTGTCATCGGGCAATCCGTTGCGTGATGCCCATGACGTCACCTCGTCATCGCTGATGCGCCAGAGACCGTCATGCCGCGTCCCAAACCAGAGATTGCCTTGAGCATCGCCTAAAAGCACAGTCACCGGGCTTTTGACGCGGGCCGCTACCACTTCGTCATACCCTGAGCCTTCTTTGCGCGGCGCCAGGCGTACCACACCGTTCAGAGTTCCAACCCAGAGCCGGTGTTGCGGGTCCCGATAGATGCCAACGGGTCTACCGAGCGCCATATTGTGCAGCGTATACGGCTCCGGTTTGCCATTTGTCAGATGAAAGAGGCCGTTTGAGGTCACAAAGAAGATGCCCCCGCGATCATCTTCCGCGAAGGGAGATGTGATATCGCCGGAGATCATGCCGGCCTCGCTGAAAACCTCCAGCTGGCCGTCGCGATACCGTTCGATACCGTTCTGCGTGGCAATCCAGAGAGCTCCGGCGGCATCCTCATATAGCATGCGAACGCGCTCGTTCATGCGGCCGGCAAGCTCGCTGATGTTGTTCGGAGCGCCGGAACCGTTGTACTGCAGCACGCCGCGCCCGTCGGTGCCGATCCAGAGATCGCCATTTCGTCCTGTCAGGACTGCATTGACGGCCTCACCATCGACATCCCCGGGGATCGAAAGGTTCTGGAAATGGAGGCCATCGAAGGTAGCCAGTCCGGAGGACATGGCGAGCAGCAGGAGCCCGTCAGGCCGCTGCGTGATCATGCGGACATTGTTTTCCGGCAGACCCTCTTCGACCTGCCAGTATTGTTTCTGGTATTCCGAGAGCCGGAGAGTGCTATGTCCTTCACTGGCCGGATATGCGACTCCAGCACCAGCAACGAACAGGGCCACAACAAGCCACAGTCGTGCTACGGCGTTCCCGGGACGCGAGGGGGCGAGCTTGAACGGACATCGGACAGAAACATGCATGCCGTGAACGGTTATTCATACGGCATCACAAATTGAGGGGAATTGTAAAGGAAACTTAAAAAGCAGTTATACGCCGTATTAAGATTATCGATTCCCCAGTGCCTCCGGAGCTGCTTCCAGAGGACGTTCCGGATGGACGACCAGCCAGCAGATGGAACCAACAACTGCCAGCGCGGCAGCCAAGCCAAAGGAGCTGGTCCAGCCGAAGTGCTGTGCAATCCAGGGCGTGAGCGAGGCCGTCACGGCGCCCCCGATCTGCCCCCCCATATTTACGATGCTCGAGAAGACGCCCGAACTGCGCCCGGCGATATCGACTGAAACTGAAAAGAAAGAACTTTGCGAGAGATAGAGCGTTCCGGCGCCGCCTGCCAGGATGAGCCCGGCAAGGCTGGGGCTATGCACCTGAGAGCCCAGAATCAGAAAGCCCGCGGTTAAAAAAAGTGCGGCGGATGCAAGCACGCACCTGCCTGTGCGGAGACCATAGTTGCGAGTCAGACGGTCGCTCAATGCACCGCCCACGAGGCAGAAAACCGTCATCGAAAGAAAGGGCAACATGGCAAAACGCGCGCTCGCCTTCAGATTGAAGCCGCGAACCTGCGCCATGTAGAGGAAAAACCAGCTGAAGAAAATCCAGGCGATGTAACCAAAGGTGAAATATCCAACCATTAAAGCTGCAAGGTCGCGCCGATGAAAGATGGCTCTCCATGAGATGTGCGGAGCCTTTGATTTTTCCGCAGCTGCAACTGCAAGCGGGAGAGGCTCCATGCCATCCAGGATGGTCTGCAACTCCAGGGGCGATACATGAGGATGCTCCTCGGGCGTGTCGCGGGCCGCATACCACCATACGATCCCCGCAACGACGCCAATGATGGCGCTGAACCAGAAGGCGGCACGCCATCCGTGATTCGAAATGAGCCATGTCAGCAACGGAGGAGTAAGGCCGCTTCCCGCGCCCACACCTGCGAAAATGAGTCCGTTGATGAAGCCGCGTTCCTGCTGGGGAATCCATCGTGCCACAAACTGGTTCGCCGCCGGATACACCACGGATTCCCCTGCTCCCAGCGCGAAGCGGATGGCAATCAAAACCAGAATCGCATGCGACATGTTCGTGGGCAGCAGGGCGGTGAGTTCAGTGACTATGCCCCACCACAAAACTCCGAATGCCAGCACGCGCCGTGGGCCAAACCGCGCCGCGAGCCAACCGGCCGGGATCTGGAATCCCGCATAGCCGACAAGAAAGGCTGAGAATATCCATCCGAGGTGCTGGTTGCCCAGCCCATATTCCGAGCTGATCTGCAGCCCGGCGATCGAGATATTCGTGCGGTCCAGAAAAGCAACACCGCTAAGGGCAAAAAGCAGAAACGAGAGAACAAAACGAACATAGGTGCGACGTTCAGCAGACATCTATACCCCATCTCGAAGTGCGGATGACAATTTTACCTGCAGGAAATCCTATTCTTATGCACGCAGTTGCTTTTGTCATTGTGCATTGAGACCATCGATTAAACCATTCCGGTATGCACGCATCGCAGGCACCCATCCGAGAAGCGCGCCTGCCAGAATCACCGCACATGCGTAGAGAGAGACCCGCGATGAGAATCCAACCATCGCCAGGGGGATTCCAAAGTGTGCCTCGACCGGCGCGCGAACCACCCATAGCAGCCCGTATGCCGCGGCGATGCCGAGAGCCACGCCCACCGTGCTAATGAGTGTCGATTCCAGGATGAACAAGATGAAAATCTGGCGGGCATGAAATCCAATCGCTCGCAGGACGGCCACTTCTCGTCTGCGCTCGTTCAATGCGGTGTAAAGAGCAATCAGCATGGCGAGCAAGCCCACCACAAGCACTGCTCCGCTTACCAGGGAAAGCGCGACATCGGCGTAGCTCAACAGACTCCAGAGCTCCTGCAGCGTCAGCGCCGGTATGATCGCGGTCAGCGGCTCCTCGCGGTAGGTGTTGATCTCGCGCTGCAGCAGCAGCGTATCCACGCGCGACCGGGTACGGACGAGGAACGCGCTGATGTCTTTGATATGCAGGTCTTCCTTGCGGATTTTCGACGCCGGAATTTCTTCTCCGAGCGCAGGGGGCGTGCCATTGGCCCAGTCGATGTGGATGGCTTCTTCGCCGTAGAGCGTGATGTAAATGGAGCGATCCACAGGCGTCGCAGTATGGTCTAGAACACCAACCACGGTAAAAGGCTTGTCCGCATGTTTTAGCAGACTTATGGTTTCCAGCCCGTGGCTCAAAACAATCTTCGAGCCAACATGGTAGCCGAGACGCGCTGCTACTTCGCTGCCGATCGCCGCATCAAAGATGCCCTCGGGCCTCGACCCGCTGGCGAAATCGACAGAGCGGTCACGATGGTAGCGGTAGTGCTCGTAGAAATTATCATCTGTCGCAATCACGCGATAGCCATGATGACTGTCGCCCATCGAAAATGGGATCGTCCATTGCACGGCCGGATGGTCGCGGAAATGTTCATACGAGGCGTAGGAGACTTCATTCGAAGGCTCGCCGATATGAAAGACGGAATACAGCAATAAAGGCAGAGAGCCGCCGCGTGCCCCGACAACCAGATCCGTCTGACTCAGCGTGCCTGCAAAACCCTCTTGCGCGCCCTGACGGATACGGTCGACTCCTACAAGCAGCAACACGCTCAGCGCAATGGAAAAGACAGTGAGACTCGTCGTCATCTTCCGGCTTTTCAACGAAGAGAAGGCAAGTCGCAATAAAACTAACATGTGACCACCTGGTTGATCTCCGGTATGGATATGTGGCGCTCGAAGCGGGTCATCAAAGAGCTGTCATGGCTTACGAAGATCAACGTGGAGCGGGCCTCATTGCAGACTTCGATCAGAAGCCTAAGGAAGCCTTCCTGGCGCTCGCGGTCGAGCGACGAGGTAGGCTCATCCGCGATGACCAGGCGCGGCGCTCCGATCACGGCGCGGGCGATAGCGACGCGCTGTTGCTGGCCGGTGCTCAGTTTAGTCACCGGCTTGTCGAGAAAGCCGTCCAGATCGAGTCGTCCAGCAATCCGCGAAACTTCTCCATCAAGAGTAGAGGCTGTGATTCGCTTCATCCGTTTTGCATGCACATGACAGGGCAGGGCGATGTTCTCGCGAACGGAGAGATAGGGAATCAGGTTGAAGCTCTGGAAAATATAGCCCATCTCAGCGCCGCGATGACGGTCTCTGGCGGAAGGCGACAGGCTGCTCATATCCTTCCCCAGAACGCGCACGGTACCCGTCTTTGCGCGCAGCACGCCTGCGACCAGCCCCAGCAGCGTAGTTTTA
>Ga0206863_1102_pt1 | contig 30034 bp, 30 predicted proteins | sample Alteio_BWOrgCont_41_FD_152634 | JGI IMG/M metagenome (GOLD analysis project Ga0206863, IMG submission 152634) | Enriched cells from forest soil in Barre Woods Harvard Forest LTER site, Petersham, Massachusetts, United States -... | ecosystem: Environmental > Terrestrial > Soil > Temperate forest >...
TCATAAATACCGTTGATCCCGTCCCCTGGAAGACTGAAAATCGTATCCACACCCCACTGCATCAGGCGTTCTATCAATAATTCCGCGACCGACTCATTCGACATATACTCTCCACATTAAGTACGGCCTGAAGCACCAACATTCCTGACGACAAAACGTGTCAAGCCCACTAAAATAACTGCACCAAGGACCGCCATCATTAATTCGCCAAACGTACTGCTGATGGATAATCCTATGGCATCCGCGATCCAAGAGCCAAACACAGCCCCGGCAATCCCGATGGCGATATCGCCAAGAATACCAAAGCCCCGTCCTCTTGTAATGATTCCAGCAAACCACCCGATAAAACCACCGACAATAAGAAACACTATCAAATGCTTTAAACTATGATGTTCCATAATTCTTCCCCCTATTTATTATTCGTTACGTTTATACGATTTTTGACTTTATCATCCACGGCAACAGCTGCCGCTGTGTTGGTCGCAAGATTCAATTGTTGTTCTGTCGCCACTTTTCCATCCAAGGTAACAGTCCCTTCATTGACGGTAACCTTGATATCCTTGGCGACATCAGCTAAACCTTGATCGTCTTTAATGGCTTCTTTTACCATTGCTGCTTCTTGTTTATCAGATGCTAATTTCTTATCTTTATCTTCTTGCATTTCTTTCTCCTGATCTCATTAATTGGCAATAGGCAAGGTAACTACCACAAAACCTCCTGCGGACATTTGCCTAAAATACATATCATTACCGTAGTAATAAGTATTGCCGCTAACTACAACCGTTGTATAGCCTGGTGGAAGTGAAGCAACAAGAACACCATCGGACCACACAGGAACTGGGGCTCCCCACCCGTACCAACCATTCCTATTCCAATTACCGTTGTGATAATAGTGTCTACTCCCATGCCCGTTACCTCTTCCTTGTCCACCGGAACCTCTATTGATAGTACCGGCATTACCACCGTTGTGACCATCTTGATGCCCTTGAGCGAATACGCCTGGACAAAAGAGGGTCAATCCCAATGAGAACATTAATGCTGTTTTAAATTTTAGAATTTGTTTTAACATTTTTTACTCCTTCCATACAATTCCACTATTTTTTACATTGATTAGGATGTGGCGATTCCTTAATTTTTATTAAATAAACGGCCTTCTCTCATTACTACTACTGAACAGTGTCCCTGATGGAAGCTGCTGCATCACGGCCCGTTGTTTTAAGGTCTTGCCCGGCGTCATGAACAGTTGTTCTAATGTCGTGACCTGTATTTCTAAAAAATGGCCGGCCATCTGCCAATGCCCAAATAAGAAAAACGACCAGCAACAAGACAAAAACAGCTGCTTGCCCTTTTTGCCATGACTGACTATTCTGTGTGCTCATTTGACTCTCCCTTTAATAAGGCAATACGATCATTTTGAGTGCTGGGTGTTACTTGTGCGAATTGCACCAGCATATCATTCAATGATTTTAATTTAGCGACCTTGACATTCTCTTGATCTAATTTGACTTCACGTCCGGTTTGATCTTTGATGATACCTTCAAGCATGGCCATACTGGTATGCTTAGGATCAAACTTTACCGCTCTGAAATCCTTCATATTAAAAGAAGTCATTAACCTGTGCTCTGGCAAATAAATTGTTCCGTTGCTAAAATCAACGCAAAAAGCAATAACACCAGGGATGATAAAAAATAATAACCCAATACCATCCAAAATCGTAACTCCTACATCTAATCTTCCGCCCCGTTGGCCTCTGCGTTCAGGATACATAAGGGTCCCGCAACCAACCAACTGCAACGTAAAAACAGCACAAACTGTCAAACGTAAGGTATTAACTAATATTTTGGTCATAATGCCCTCCATTGTTATAAAAGTTGTGTTTCCAGCTTATCTGCTTTTTCAATATCCGGGGTATGCGTATCGATCCGGCCTTTTTTTAAATCTTCTTTTGTTTTCTCTGCCAATAAACCATACTTTCTCTGGATCTTCGCCAAATCTTCGTCCGTTAATTTTTCGATGTCCATCATCTCGTTATGCGCGCCTTTAGTGGCACGGATGATTTCGTCGAGTTTCAACTGGATGGCGATGGTATGGCGATTTTGGCTGTTTTGAATGATAAAAAGCATTAAAATGGATATGGCCCCTGATAATGTACCGATGAACAGATGCCACATCACACTAAAATGAAAGAATAATCCAGCTATTGCCCAAACCATAACAATAAAAAAAGCCGCGAAGCCAACGTATGACTGCGCGGTTTTGTCTGATATCCATTTTGCGATTCTTGAGAAATATTCCATCATATGCCCTACGATTGATTATCCATGTATATTTACATTAACGCCTGGATCACGATATTCTGGATGTCCATAATACCTGTCGTGATCATGATGCCAACGGTCGTCATGCCCCTCAAAGAAACAACCTGAAAATTGTGCAACTAAAGCTAAACCAACTAATATTTTTATTGTGCTTTTAAACATATTTCTCCTTGCTTTTCCTACTTTCATTCTGAGCCTACGGCCTGTAAAGACCACAGACCCAGAATGACGAATAATTATGGGTTGATAGTCATATTGTTAACTACATCTGTTACACCATTGATATCACGGGCTACCTTGGTGGCCATATCTTTCCCAGCTCCATTGACAGCATTACCGCTTAATGTGACTATTCCGTCAGTTGTCGTAACACCAGTCTTAAAAGCACTGGTTGAATGATGCGTCAAAAAGGCCATCTTGACTTGAGCTGTGATAGACGCGTCATCGATCTTATTATCCTTGGTCTGCTCTGGAACACTTGCAGGTTCTGCAATTGTCATTTGATTGTCGACACCTTTGACACCATTAATGTCTTTAGCATATTCACCCGTTAAATCTTTTTGAGCCTGGCTATCTGCTTGACCCTTTAATGTGACAACACCATCAGTAACATCTACCTCTGTATTAACAGCACTGACGTTGCGATTAAAGAATAAAGCTCCTTTAACCTTCATACCGATCCATCCATCTGAATTCTCAGCAGGCTGATCACCATTAACGACTAATTGATTATCCACCCTGACCACACCAGGTAAACTTGAGACAGTATCTTCAGCTAATGATTTATGAGAATCTTCGCTGACGGTCCCTGTCAAGGTCACAATGCCGTTACTTGAATTTGTATTAATAGCATCATCTTTAAGCTCTGTCCTAAATACATACGAAGCCTTGGCAGATGATTGGATGCGGTCATCCATATCTGAGGCGCGTACAGACACATTGGTAAATGCAACTCCAAACAAAACCGCTAAAAACACCTTCGAATAATTTACCTTCATAGAACACTCCCCTTTTTGTCATCTATTTTGCCCTCTCAATGAGGCTTTCATTTTGAAACTATGCAGAAACCTTCCTGCCAAAGATAAACGAAATTACGGCTAAAACTAAAAATACAAAAAATAAGATCTTAGCGATATCAATGGCTGAACCTGCGATCGTGGTGAATCCCAGCACTGCTGCGATTATTGCAACAACAAAAAATGTAACGGCCCAATTCAACATAGAACACTCCTTTCTTGATTAAAATGCCCGATTAGTCAAACCAATTAATTCTTGATCATTAAATGGTTTTTGTAAAAACCCCAACACCCCTGCTTTTAAAGCCCGTTCGGCAAGCCCTTCTTCTTTATCCGCAGTAATGATGATGACCGGACGATTTGACCCTGACTCTACTAGTTTCTTTTTTGCATCCCAACCGCTGATTCCTGGCAAATGAACATCCAGGATCAAACACCCTTGGGTACTATTAGGTATCGCGTTAAAAAATGTCTCTGCAGAAAGAAATGTTTCTACAACAAACCCATACGTATTCATAAGCAATTTTAAAGCACGGCAGACCGACTCATCATCATCCACAATAAATATTTGTTTTTGGGTTAATTGCATTTCGTCACTCTCCTTGGAGATCAATAGATTTATAACTGCATTGTTGTATTCTATGGAAAGACTGCAATGAATCAATTGTACTTAGGTATAATAGATATAGCGACGAGAGTAAGCGGGGTGGCAGTAATTAAGAATATATGTTATATTTTAGGTAGGATCAAAGCAGTTGTTCTTTTATAAATCGATAATAGCAAACTACTCGAAAGAGTAGGACGCAAAGCCGTGAGCCTAAACTCATCCACCAATGAGCAAGGTCGTCAGGTTCCCGAAAGTAGACAAAGATGCTTAAATTCCTTCCCCTGCTGCTTCTCACAACTGTTATCTTTATGCAATCCATACCTGCCTATTGCGGGGTAACAAGAACTGCTTCTTTCCAAGTTTCAGTCACCATACCGGAACATGTCATGTTAAACAGCAGCGGTACGCCACTATCCAATAGTCCTTATCAATTAATTCAAACGCAAATTGTGATGCGGAATAATAAGAACACCAACCTTACTTCTATTGTTGTACCTTAATTAACTTTGATCACGCTCTTCTTGCGTGATCTTTAGAGGAATATTGAACATGTAGTTAGTGCCTTCTGCGACTTCTATTGTATTCTTTAGCTTCACCAGCGGCACCATATTAAGCGGAATAGTATTGATGTCTATAGAAACGATATGCTCTCCCGGAGTGACTTGTCTAAAATAAAATGTTCCATGAGAATCAGTCTTTTGGGTGATTTTCCCATCCAGGATTACCTTCACCTTACCGATGAATTTATCACCATCATTGGGGACACCTGTACCGTTTCTATCCACAAAAACGATACCATAAATCCCTGTCTGGCTGATCAAACCAAAATCAGCATGAGTATGACGGCCTTGGATAACTTCAACTTCCAATGATTGCGGAGTTGAAAATATAAGACCACCCGGGATAGTGTCCAGATCTGGAATTACTTCAACACCCTTGGCGTGTATTTGAATGCTATAGCGACCATATTGATCCGTTGTGACTTCTTTATCACCAACCCTCAATTTAACACCTGGAATGCCTTCGTCCCCCTTAACAAACTTACCGTCTCCATTCTTGTCCTTAAATACAATTCCGGTTACAGTGCCCAGCGGATCCCAATATGTCGCCCCTCCAAAAGTAATACGCATACCCACATGTACTTCAAAATCATCATAGGAAGGATCACCTACATGAGACAAAACCCGGCTTGCGTCAGCATCAGCATAAATACTCATATTCTGGGTGGGATTATAGTTGAAACTGCCGGAAACGATGACACTCTTGTCTCCAGAAAGAAAAATATTATTGTTAGCGTTTACTCCCAGCTCATCGCGATAATCTAATTGGGAAGTGATCGAAAACTTTGGAGTAAATTGTTTTTCATATTCAATACCAGTGTTTATGACGCTAGGGTTTGAAGTCCCGCCAGAGCCAAATTGATCGAGCCAATCGTATTCATAATTAGCATAAGTAGATATACGTTTTGTTAAAGGCAATTGAATACCAGCAATCACGTCCTCACGGTCATAATCAGAAAGATTTGAATCTGGAGAATGACTTTCCTGATAACCTGCCCCACCAAAGACAGTTCCCTTCAAGGAATTCCAAATCCCGAAACTCCTGGAAAGACGCTGATTTAGCTGCAGACTACGCGTGGGCGAAAGCTCACCCGGCGTGTCTACATAGTTAAAATCTGTATCACTCCACAAACTCTTAGTAAAATCAGCCCTCAGATGCCCATTCGCATCATAATTAAAAGTATAGGCATCTCCAGGATTAGCATAAAGATGGTCCTGATAGGCCTCAATAAATGCACTACTTGTAAGATTTTTATAAACATCATCAGTTGTCCATGCCACCCCCGTCTCACCCTGATTAGCAGGTAAGGTTGTAATAGTGGTATAATCTTTATCTATATTCCTAAAATTAAGACCTGTTTGAAAATCCCCTTGCTGCCACCTTAAGGATGCCAGTTGAGAATCGTGCTCAGTGTCATTGCCTTCTTCCGCGTTTAGGGTGAGAAAATCATTAAACTTATGCTGTCCCTCAAGGGAATAAACATGATTCGTTAAATAGGATTGACGATCTGCACCATAACTGGTGGCATAATTAAAAGAATACCGGTCAGTATTGCTTAAAGGGAAAAGGGTTAATTGAGCAGCATCAATATAAGAATCATTGAATTGATTCTCGTTCGTAGAAATAAAACCCACCGGCGCCTGTTCTTGTCCCCCACTGACGGACAAACCTATCATATCATCCATCAGGTCAACATCCGCGAATGCACCTCTTAAACGTGTACCAGGCATGGTCAGCGGTGATAAATACCGTAGAGCATCGAAGCCCCGCAGGTTAAAATTACTCGTACCTTCAAGAGGTATTTGGCTCAATCCTATCGTGTAAGTATCAAACTCAGAGGATGAATTAAAATCCGTGTAGGATCCGGAAGCATCAAAGAAACCATACGGAGTTTCACCATTAACAGAGAGGGTTTGGTTAAATTCATAACTTTCACGTTTTAAAGTAGAGATGTTCTTCCCGTCATAATAAGTGCTCCAGTCGTTGGTATAAGTAATTGTAAAAGGCTGTGCATGCTGGATCCCATTTATCATTTGAACTTCACCATAGGAGATAGTTTTAGGAAAAACAACTTCTACATAAAGAGTATGCCGCCCGCGATCATCCCAAATATGAAGGAACGTTGTGCCAATTCTTAAGGCATCAAGTTGGAGATTATCCGTACCTAATGCTCTTACCCCAATAAAACCTTCATCCACCAGTAAGAATCTTTGTATATTCTTACCCTCTAAAATAACAGACGAATTCAATTCAATCTGCAATGTCGGCCTAGCATGGACTGAGTTAAAAATCTGTGCCAGTGATATCTCCAGAGGAGGGTGTTTTGGTGCTAGTGTCGTAATATAAACAGCAGGTTTGGGTATAGGAGCCGGTGGTTGAGGCTGCACTGGCGGTGAATAGGGTTGAGCAATGGAAGTTACTGGCTGAGACGCCGCAATGGCCTGCACAACCAGCGCTGAAGATGCCTGCGGTTTAAAATGGGTTAAAATGTTGAGGTATTTTTTAAGGTCTTTATCATTAGGATCAAAAATTTGGGCGATCTTAAAATAGTACAGGGCTTTTTTTTCGTGGTGTTCCTTCAAAGCTTTCACACCATTATGAAAATAATACTGGTAACCTATAGATTGGTCAGCAAATGCGGGAAAAGGCAACGCTGTAAAAAATAATAAACCAATGATCAATATTGCAAATTTTTTGATCATACATAACTGACTGAACCAGAGAATAATGCATAAATGGTTACGGGATTCACATCATTAATCCTGAGAATTTTCTATTGTTAATTGACCGCCAGCATCGACTGCCAGCCCTATTTCTTTAACCACCACATCTCCATCATCCAAATCGGAATTGACGACCAAGGTATAATGCCCGGGATTTAACTGTTGCTTTAAAGAAATTTCTAACAGTGCCGATGCCCCTGGAGGAACATACAACTTATTGGCCTCTCCGCGAAGGAGAACCATCCCACTATCCTGCATCAGATAGTATGTTGTATGGGGTATGAGAATAACATTGCCCTGATTAACAAAATTGGCAACAATACCGTTTGCTTTAAGTCCAGCATTTTGAATGACCGCATTCTTGTTCTTGTCCTTGGGTTCAATAAAAAACAAACAACCAACCCTGGTGACAATAGTAAGCCCTTCACCATTTGTTATTGAGTCACTATTTTTCTCAAAAAACAACACACCATAATGCCCCCCTTGAATCAGACTCGGGACACTGACTGTATAATCAATCTTTTGCTGACCAAAGGCAGGTATGGTAAAAACTTGGGGTGAAAAAGCAACCCATTGACTTGCAGATGCAGGTGCTGTGCCTGCCGGTAGAAAATTCTTAGTACCTTCGTAAGGGGGCTTATATTCAAAATCTTCCCAATAGACTTTGACGTCCACCGGATCAGCAGAGGTATTATGGACCATCAAAGTCCCGTTGGTGTGTTCCCCACCGGAGACAGCTAAAACTACCTTCCCATTTTCGAGGAATAATTGAGCTTTAGCCTCTCCGGTGAGTACAATCACTGCACAGATCACTGATATAATAATTCTGACAATCATATCTGCCAGAGCTTAATTAACAGTTTCTGTAAAGGTCATTGTACCTGTATATGTACCCGCAGCATCCGCAGCTGTAAATGGCTGGCCATTGGCAGGATCAGGATATGTTTGCGTTGTATTTCCATTCCAGATACCTACATACGCCCTTAACCAACCCCCAGTAACATCGTTGTAAGGGATATGTAAGGCAGAGAGATCCACATACCTTTTCTTTGGTATGCCGGGAATCGCTGTTTCCGTTGGTGGCGTAGTTGTTCCAGTATACGTCTCTTTGACAAACATCACTGTACCCTTAACACCCAAGGTACTGGTAGCACCAGAAGGAACAGCTCCATTGGTATATGTCACTGTTGTATCCGGTGCACCTGCTCCCCCTACGGTGGCGATATCAATAGCCCAGTAATAGGATGGAAGAAAGATGTAACTGGGTGCTGACGTAGTACCAACATTGGTGTACGTCAATGTCCCAAAATTCAAAGCAGTGAAACCAGGTGGTTCTGTCTTAAAAACACCTGTTGTCGCGTTGACCTGGGACACTGTAAAACCAACGCCCGTTGCCAATGGAACAGTGGCTGATATCGTAAACGTTGTTGATGCAAAGCTAGTTGCTGTCTGAATCAACAACAACAAACCCCCTAAGATTAAACTTAATTTTGTTTTCATAAACTACTCCTTTCTAATTCTGCTACTTTTGATTTAAAGAAAACCCCAATTGTGTCGAAAAATCACCTGGGTTCATTCCGGCATATCCTTGCAGCCGATACAGCACTTTGAAAGTGGCGCCGTTGCCACTGGTATTCGATGAAAAAACTGGATATTCCCCTGTTTGCACAGGAGAAAAATCCACAAAATTTGTTTGTCCTCTCTGGCCTGTTGGTATTTGAACTTGAAGAGTGAAGTATTTATTATTAAACTCCTTCCCCTGATTATTAGTCATATTTGATTGAAGATTCTGAAGAACCTGATAGGGCTTGTGAAGATTAGAAAGTACCGTTACCACAACCTCTTGGTCCTGAGGAGGATTAATGGAAAGCACATGCGGAAACTTAACACCTCCAGGCGGTGTCGTGATGTTCAATGAAAATATAGGAGGAACATCACAGTATAATTGAATAGGAAATTCATGGGTCCCCTGATCAGATTCCACCGAATATTTAATTCTTCCTGAGTATGTACCCGCTTGCTGCTCTTGGAGTTGATCAGTATCTACCAAAAAATAAATAACAAAATTATCCGCCATCTTATTGCTGGAATAAATAAGCGTTTTATTAGTTTTCAAGGAACTGAGCCCCTGAATGCGTAATCCTTCAGTATCACCTTCAGCATCCAATTGTAAAACATCCGCTCCTAACTCTTGGTCTGATTCATTTTGTGGCATTGTTTCAACTTCCTGATAAATCCTAATTTCCTGACCTGAATTGCCTGAAAAAGATACCTTTACAAAATCTGCTTTATTTTCAGTTATGTCAGAACCATGCACGTGGATACTCGTCAAATTATGTGCCCCTTCGACCAAAAATTTAAAACCAGAGGAAGAAGCGCCTAAAAAAACATCGATTGTTACTTCATCACTGGAACCATCACTTAGGCCCTCTATTCTAAAAGTAAGCCTCCCCCTATAATTGCTACCGGCACTCATTAGGCTCGGATTTAAAGAATACGCTATAAAAAAAGAATCACTCTGACCACCTTGACCGGAAGAATACAATAATTGATTCCCCATACTCAAATGATCTGAATTTTGCAGATAAAGCGTTCCAAAATTATTGGAATTAGGCAAGGTCTGCGTCTTAATGGCTTGTAAATTCAAAACTTCACCCTTTTCATCTGTCATAGGCTCCAGGACGCTTTGAAAAACCTGATACCGTCCATTGGTTGAGGTCATACGGATATGGATTTCTTGGCTTTTCTCCATTCCTGCAATGGATGTATTTCCAAACCGTAAACTGTTGCTGCCATCAACCGGGTTTACACTCAAACTGACAGCCGCAAAAGAAACTGGTATGAATCCCATTCCAAATAAAAAAACTAAAATAGCAAATCTTGTTAACATATATGCCCTTTGTGAATGATCCTTTAGGAGGACACCTATCTTTACCCATTAAAAGATTAGCAAAAAAGTCATTAAGAAAAGATGAAGATTCAATTAGAACAAAATCATAAAACTGTAAATTTCCCTAGCTAGATGGTAGTACTCTATAATAAAGCTGAAATGAATCAATTGTACCGAGGTATAACTAATCTGAAGAGGAAGTGATCCCAGCTTTTTGGGCGAGATGGATCAATTCGGTCACGGTCTTTGCCTGCATTTTCTGCATGACACGGCCGCGGTGGATTTTGATGGTTTGCAGGGAAGTTCCCCGCTTGGTAGCAATATTTTTGTTCATCATGCCCTGGGCCACAAAATGAAAGACTTCCAGTTCCCGTGGTGACAAGGTGGCGATCCGTTGTTTGATCTTTGCTTTTTCAGCTTGATCCTTATTGAGGACCTTGGCTTTGGAAAGGGCAAGTGTAATGGACTCCAGTAATTTTTTATCCGTAAAAGGTTTGGAAATAAAATCAATGGCCCCTGCCTTGATCGCTTTCACACTCATGGGGATATCACCACACCCGGTAATAAAAATAATAGGTGTGATAATCCCCTCTTCAGCCATTTTTTCTTGAAGGGCAAACCCGTTGATATTCGGCAGACGAATATCTGAAACCAGGCAAGACAATACCTTAGGATGCTTAAAAGCCAAAAACGCTGCTGCGCTTGTAAAGGTCTCAACCCTAAACTCATGTGATTTTAGCAATAGGCTCAAGGACCTGCAGATCGAGACATCGTCATCTACGACATAGATAATAGTATTACTATTGTTCATTGGCATTTTTCATATTTATAGGGATTGTAAAATAAAAAGTGGCCCCATGATCAGCATTATTCTTTGCATCCAGACGGCCACCATGAGCCTCTATGATAGACCTGCTGATGGACAAGCCCATACCTAAACCATCTGTCTTGCTGGTAAAGAAATGACTAAACAATTTTTTCATGTTTTCCGCTGGAATACCATACCCTGAATCTTTTACTTCGACCAATACCATATCCGCACTCTTGGATAATGTACTGATCATCAATTCACGCTGGCCATCCATCGACTCCATCGCTTCTATGCTGTTGCTGATAAGATTCAAAAGCACTTGTTGCAGTTGTATCCGGTCCCCATGGATTAACGGGATCTTGTTATCCAATTTAAAATTAATAGTTATATTCTTTGCCGTGATGTGGGGCATGATCAGCGTCACTGTATCATTGATTAAAACATTAATATCAATAGATTCAAAAGTAGGCTTATTCTTCTTTAACAAGTACCTCAGGCGACGGATAACCTCAGCAGCCCGCTGGTCATCATTAATAATGTATTGTAGAATTTCCTGCAGTTGCGGCTCACGGCCAGCCAAGATACGCTGGGCTGCCTGGGCATAAGCAAGAATGGCTGTCAAAGGCTGGCTGATCTCATGCGCCAAAGACGAAACAAATTCCGCAAGCTTTCCCACCCGTGTGACATGCAAAAGTTCCTCACGCTGTTCTTCAATCTCCAAATTCCGCTGCTTCATCAATGTCGTGTCAGTTTGAATGCCCACAAAATGGGTGACAATACCCCTTGCATCCCGAACAGGAGTAATGCGCAGCGAACTCCAGAATTTCTTGCCGTTTTTCCTAAAATTTAACATCTCCCCATGAAAAGGTCTTCCTTGGCGCAGCGTTACTTTAATTTCCTCAACAACACGCAAATCCGCATCAACCCCATAAATTAAAAAATAATCCTGGCCCATCACCTCGTTTTTCGTATAACCGGTCAATATCTGAAAAGATGTATTGGCATAGATAATAGGGAAATTAAACTTCTTAGCACCAATGATAAAAATACCATCTGATGCAGAATCCATGGCCTTGGTTTGTATGTGTATTTGTTCTTCCGCAACTTTTTCACGGTCCGCACCTAATCTTTCACGGTCTGCCCCTAATTTTTCACGATCTTCCCCCTGCTTTAATTGCCCATCTCTAATTCTTATAGCATTTGTCTGACGGCGTATTTTATCTTCTAAATTGATGCGGGTTATTTTCTTTACTGCTGATTTTTTAATAACCTTGCTGACTTTTTTAGGATTGACTATTATTTTCTTTTTCATTTGTTCTCACCTGGCTTTTTTACCGCGAAATTGATAAGATCAACCAGGGTCTGGCCATTAACAGGTTTTTGCAAAAAACCCACGGCCCCCACACGCAGGGCACGGTCAGCAGCACTGTCCTTTTTCTCGGCAGAAATAAAAATAACCGGACGGTTTGATCCAGAGCCAAGAAGCTTTTTATGAACTTCCCACCCGTCCAATCCAGGCATATGAATGTCTAAAAGCAAACAACCAGGATCATTATGAGAGACATTACTAAAAAAATCATTTTCAGAAGTAAATGTCTTTACATCAAACCCATAGGTCATCAAAAGAGTCTTGAGAGCACGGCATACTGATTCGTCATCATCCACAATATAGATTTTCTCTGGCATTTTATTCCTTCAATAAATAATACGACTAAAAAATTATGCCAAATACAGCATTAGAAAGGTTGGTCTCAATTGACTAAGTTAGAACATCATGAAGGGTATTCGAAAGGTAGTCTATTATACCTAGGTATAATAGGCTTTAAATCATGGCCTTACGAGTTAATTCTTTTCACGGGGAAAAATCGACGTTACTGCCCCATCTTATTAAGTATCTGGTACAGAACCCCTCCAGCGATTTCAAGCTGGGGAAGCATATACTTACGGGCGGAAATAGTTATTTTAGTTTTATTATCTGCGCCCTTTCTCAGTTGAAGCGCTACCGTCGATCCATTAATATCGGCTTTAATCACGCCGTTTGACTCATCATCTTTAGTGATTGTTCCCATGCCCCTTACTACCTGAAGACTAATTTTATAGACATCTTCAATACCGGCATCAACACTTTGCTCAACACTATCCTTACTTGTAAATGTGGCAACAACGGCAACAGGCAGCATCCCCACCCCTGCAACAAGAGCAACTCCATAGATCTCAGCGTCTTTGATCGCAGCCGCCTTCATAGGCTCTGACAGTACCAATACTGCTAATTGCCGGGCCGTAGGAATACTCTTATATGTTTGGTGCCTATTCACATCAAAAACCCGTACACTGGGGTAGGTGCCAACCGTATAATCTTTATAAACAATTTTGCCGATGCTTAAATTGAGGATATCGATTTGAAGAGGAACAGATGGCGAAGACCCTGACGGGTGTACTACTTTTAATGAATCAACGTTAAGTTTTCCTTCTTTATTCTTGGTAAGCACCATCTCTTTTAAATCAACTTCCACCAGCAAGAAATGAGGTTTGTGATTAAATAAAGAGGCACGGTCCAATATGACATTTATTTTGGGACAGGATACCAGCAGACCTTCAGGAAAACCACGGGGGTTATACATTTTGAATCCGGTTATATGTACCGTTGAGCTAAAAATATTGATCGAGAATCCATCGATATGAACTGGAGCTCCTGTAACACTTGAGGCAACATTAGTCACCACCGATTTTATGATCAAATCTTTAAAAATGGTGAGACACACCAGTGAAATTACTACTACCAGAAATATTATAATGATTTTTTTCATGATTGTATTTTATAGAAAGGTCTAAAATTAATCAATTGTACCGAGGTATAACCCCAACTTGATTATCATCCAACCCCAAAAACATTTTAAGATTTCTCATCGGCTGAATACTGATGATCACCGGCACAAAACCAGGGGCGTTTTGTAGTTGCTGCAACATGGCCGCGTCGATATGAAATTTAATCTCTTCACCATTGTTCTGCACTTTCAAATACTTATTAACAACGCTTAAATCAATACCTCCTAAATCTTGAGCCAAAGCTGCCTCGTCTGTTTTGGCTTTCATTTTTAAATGCAATTCCACCATCACAGGTCCTATGCCTAAAACTTCTTTTACCACCGGTTCGATTAAACCTTCATTCTCTTCATGCTGTTTTATCCAATACACCGCATTCTTCCCTGTTAAAATAATCACCTTCTTGTTTAGCCTATCATAGGCGCTTTTTAATAAATTTTTACTCATCTCCACACCATTACTTTGCGCCACGTTATAAATTAACTGCAATAATCTCACATTCATGACGGCAAGGGATACAAGCCCATTGATCATTTCTGATTCTTGAGTTCCCATTTTAACAAGCAGATCTTTTTTTGGTTTTAAATTTTCTGATACGCTAAAACCGGTCAATGAAGGAAATTTCACTATAGCATTTACCAAATTTTCTTTACCTATCCCCAAATCACTTTGCCATTGATCTCTAATACGTGCAGGGCTATACCCTACCAACGGAGGATGCTTTACAATAGCATTTGCTAAAACTTCCTTACTCATCCCCAGCTCAAGTTGCCATTCGTTCCTAATTCGGACAGGGTCATACCCTGTCAATGTGGGGTGTTTTATAATAGTTTTTGCCAAAGCATTCTTGCCTACTCCTAACTCTTTTTTCCATTTACTTTTTAATCGGGCAGGACTACGACTTATCAATTGAGGACGCTTTATAATAGCTGTTGCCAATACTTTTTTACCTATTCCAAATTCCTTTCGCCATTGTTCTTTTACACGTGCGGAATCATAACCAGCCAATGGGGGATGTTTCACAATCGCTCCTGCCAGTGCTTCTTTACCCATTCCAAATTCCCTTTGCCATTCATCCCGCACTCGAGCTGGATCCAATCCTGCTATTGAGGGAGCTTTCACAATCGCACCTGCCAATGCTTTCTCACCTATGCCTAACTCTCTTTGCCATTCATCCCGCACTCGGGCTGGACTATAACCTGGCAAATGAGGTTGTTTCAAAATTGCATCTGCTAAATCTTCTTTGCCTATCCCTAACTCTCTTTGCCATTCATCCCGCACTCGGGCTGGAAGCAATCCTCCTAATGGAGGATGTTCACTAACTGCATCTGCCAATTCTTCCTTACCTATCCCTAATACTTTCTGCCACTCTTCCTGCCGTTGAACTGTCATGGCCGTATATATACGCGCAGTGACCATAGCCAAATCATTCCCTCTTATAAATTTCAACGAAAATTTATAAACAGATCGGTATACTCCGTCAATACCTATATCTGTATTACTTTCAGAACTCACCGCAAAATTAACACCGCCTGAAAAATATTTCCTTGGGACAGATCTACCTTCGGGCGTCCCGGTGTCTTTAATATAGTTATAAACCCCCTTCTTAAACGCTTTCAAATACCGCTGATAAATTTTCTCTTTCTCTTGTGGATCATCAATGTTAACACCAGCGACCTTATTCTTATCCGTATAGACCTGCGCCAGGATGCTGTCTTTAATTTTCTTCTTGTACCATGTGGCAAGGATAAGCGAGTTGTAAACTTGACGCAGTTGGGCAAAATTCCTGTCTTCGTTGACTTCCTTGGTCAATTCTGGAATGACGATCTCTCGAACAATCTGAGAGCCGAGAGCGTTGATGTCTTTCGTGTTCTGGATTCCGAGCTCCTGCGAGTGTCGTTCGATACGAGCATTGTGAGAGAGTGACAAATAATCCTGCTCAAGCATAACTTTTAATTTGCTCTCAACCACGTACGCTGTTCCTGCTTTAGCATTCTCATAAACTACGGCTTTTTCAGGAACTATCCAGACCTTATTAAAAGTATTAATGGAAATATTCGTTGTGCCATATTTTTTATCAGCTTCTTCATAAATACAGCTCCAGAATTTCTTGCCTATCTCATCTTCCGGATAAATCAATGATGCTGTAACCTGTTTGAGCATGTAATCTTCTGCCAAAAGATCACGACCCATTTCGGTTAGGCCAAAACTTTGGGGAATAATTCTATCTTTTTCATAGGGACTTAAGTTAACCCATAGGTCTTTTTCAGGAATGGTTAAGCTGGCAAGAAAATATTTGATTAATTTTGTTGATTCATCCCTTAAACCTATCTGGGAAGGTTTGGAACCGTCCCCTTCGTCCAGGATAAAATCGAAGCGAAAAGGATTATCAGGATAAACCTTGATTCCTGTAAGTATCGGAGGATCAAACGGTGGGCTTAAGCGAACCAGTACACCTGGTGCCGGCAAACTAAACCCATCTGCTCTGGCCATAGGCAAAGGCCATAACACATTGATCAAAAAAGCAAATAATATACAAATATGTATAGATGCGGCTTTTCGAATGCCTTATGGTAGGGAAAAACTAGAAATGATTCAATTATACCCTGGTATAACAGCAGAAATGGTGCCGCTTGTTGGTCTAACTTCTAGGAAAATCTATTTAAAAAATTTTATCGATCCAATCTTCCGGCAATTCCTTTAAACCATCAGAAATCTTCTCCTGCCACCACTTTGAATATTTACTTAAGTCTTCATGGTCAAAACGATGCTCAACTATTTTATACTCATCTTTTTTCTGAATAATGACGTCAATGGGATATCCAACATCCGATGAAGAGATGCGCGTTGAATCAAAAGCCAAGAATCCCGCCTTTAAAGCAAATCTGATGGGAGAATCATGCCTAAGCGCACGCTTAAGTATAGGTTTCCCAAAACCAGCGGCACCGATAATAAAATAAGGACTAGATTCCGTCATCTCCACCCAATTGCCCTGAGGGTAAAGCATAAATACTTTATGCTCATCATCATCTTCCATCTGGCCTGAAATTAATGAAAAAAGGTCGAAAACTAATCCGCATTTCGTTAAATAGGAACCATCTTCCTTTTCCACCCTCCTGATTTGTTCCGCAAAAGCATTGACCACCTTATATAATTTATTAAACTCTACACCCTCTTGATCAATAGCTTCTTCAAAATAAGTGATTGCCTTATCACGGACCGATCTTAACCCGGAAGTCATTATAAAAAACGCATGCTTCTTGTTTGCTTTTTGACGAACTGTGATTTTCTTAGATGTGATCCTCTCCGTACCGGTCGTAATGCGTGTATCGGCGATACCGATCAATCCTTCTTTGACTTTAATGGCCAAACAAAACGTCATGACTGTACTCCTTTTTTAAAATGACCAATAACCTTATGTATAAATCGTAATTTTTCTATCACAGCATCATTCCAAACAAAGGGATACGCATCGCGCATTCCCATACTCCGATTTAAACTATTTAACGCGATACTCAAATACCACCATTGATCTTTCATGGAATCAAAAGTTAAGGACCGATCCTCCCCATGAATTATTTTCAATTCATCGCCATTCTTGGATTTTACCGTCAAGCCCAATGCTAAGGCTGTTTCAAAGGCATCAAACATATGAAGATAATGCGCCCAGGATTCTGCCCAATCCTCCCAAGGGTGAGCACTTGCATAGGCGCAAACATATCGTTTTGACCAATCGGCACAAGGCCCCTCTTCATAATAGCGTATTAGCGCTTGATTATAATCTACCTCTTCATCGCCAAACACTCCGCGAAACTGCTGCAATAAATCTTCATTATCCGCGACTAACAGATACCAATAATAATGCCCAATTTCATGACGAAAATGCCCCAAAAGCGTCCTATATTCTTCATTCATATCCAAGCGCATTTTTTCTCTAATCGCATCATTCGCCTCAGCTATATTAATCGTAATTTTACCCTGATCATGCCCAATAACAACTTTTTTTGTATCTAAAATTTCCGGCATTTCTTCATCAGCCAAAAAAACAAATCCCAACCCTTTTTCTGAATTTTCCTTTTTATTACTTAATGGCAATCCCAACCGCAACAGGCTATAAACCAATCTCCTTTTAGCTATTTCAATACGATACCAATACTGCCTGTTCTCGGGGACACTTAAATCAGGGATCATTTCATTAAGGCGGCAGGATAGGCAAAAATCGACAAGATCATTCTCTGGGACCATCCAGTTACAAACATTTTCTTTGTGATAATTCTGACATTTTCTATACAGAGTCCCTTGTGCATTAGGGGCCAGGGCTTTCCACCTTTTATCGTCTACAGCTTCCAAGGAACTCATAGCATCCAATAACGGCAGATACCCTAGTTGCGATTCACAATTCAGGCATAGCGTATTTTCGAAATAGATTTGATTGCCGCACACATCACAATTATAAATTTTCATATTTAATTCTTAAAATCTGACTGCTTTAGCTAGTTCTTCTTAGATCAAGTGTAAAAGGAAAATCAAGATTCAATTCATCAACAGGCAATGCGTTAATTATGCCATGCGTATGGCCTATTTTAGAAAATCGGGAATATCGTCTGGCTTCAGCTTCAAAGGCATTCACAGGGAAGGTATCATAATTTCTACCTCCAGGATGCACCACATGATAAATACAGCCCCCGATAGAACGTTTATTCCATGTATCGATAATATCAAATGTCAACGGTGAATGCACAGCGATGGTGGGATGTAAACAAGACGACGGCTGCCAGGCCCGGTATCTAATGCCAGCAATATACTCACCATCAATACTGGTTTTATGTAATGGGATTTTGCGATTATTACAACATATACTGTACCGCCCGCCCGTTGCTCCTTTGACCTTAATCTGTATCCTTTCAACAGAGGAATCTACATAACGTGACATCCCCCCGCCTGCTGGTTCTTCTCCCAAGACATACCAAGGTTCAATAGCTACTCTTAATTCTAAACCTATCTCCTTATGACTCACTTCTCCAATTTTAGGAAAACGGAACTCAAAGTGAGGGGCAAAATGATCCATTGTCATTTCAAATCCGGATGCGCCTAAATCAGACAAAATATCTTGAAAGTCTTCTTTTACAAAATAAGGCAATAAAAAACGGTCATGCAAAGATGTGTCCCATCGGACAAGCCTACCTTTAAAAGGTGTTTTCCAAAATTTAGCAATTAATGCCCTGATTAATAACTGTTGAACGATATTCATTTGCGCGTGCGGTGGCATTTCAAGGCCGCGCAATTCAACCAACCCTAAACGCCCCCTTGTTGAATCCGGAGAATAAAGTTTATCAATACAAAACTCTGCCCTATGCGTATTGCCTGTTCCATCAACTAATAGGTTCCTAAACAACCGGTCCACAAGCCAAGGCGGACATTGGCCGTATTTTCTTATTTCCCCATCCACCTGCTGCATAGCAATCTCAAGTTCATAAACACTATCACGCCGACCTTCATCGATCCGAGGAGCTTGGCTGGTGGGCCCAATGAACTGACCCGAAAATAAATAGGACAAGGATGGATGATTATTCCAATACGTGATCATACTAACCAGCAAGTCAGGTCTTCTTAAGAAAGGACTATCACTGGGTGTCGCACCACCTAACACCAAATGGCTACCACCGCCTGTTCCTGAATGCTTACCATCCAGCATAAACTTTTCTGTACTCAATCGGGACAGACGTGCTTCTTCATAAAGGGATGTTGTTTGATCGACCAATGCTTCCCAACTGCCAACAGGAGCAACATTGACCTCGATAACACCAGGATCTGGTGTTAATTGAAATGACTCTACACGTGGATCATACGGAGGGGCATACCCTTCAATAACAACAGGCATCTTGAGGGCTTCGGCCGTTTTTTCGATATTCGCTATTAAATCTAAATACTCTTCAATTTTCTCAAGCGGCGGAAGAAAAAGATAGATGCATCCCTCGCGCTCTTGGACACAAAGAGCTGTACGCACAATATTCTTTGCGGATTCACCTTGCGGCACCATCTTGCTTTGAGATGATTTCTTTAAATCAGACTTAAGATATATTCTCTTCTGAACATTATCTTTCAAATCCTTTGCTGGCCCAAAGTGATCACGTTCGTAAATTTGTTGCCGGTCTTCTGGTTTAGCCCATGGCAAGGAATCCAGCGGTAATCGTAATCCCATCGGTGAATCCCCGGGGATAAGAAACATATAGGGTGAACGAAATTGCCATTGACCGCTGATCCAATGGATCGAATCACCTGATTCAACACTTTTTAACGGCAGGATAAATCCAACAATCTCACCTATACCGTTATCAAAGATTTTGCTTAGCCGTTCCCTTTCTTGATCATCCTTTAATTTTGAATTTAAAGGATTCACATTAGACGGCAATCTTTTTTCTTTCCATAAATAATAGAAGACATCTTCGTATCCAGCAACGGCATTGTCAGGATCAACAGCTAAGTTTTCAGATAACTTTTGAATAAAACTTTTTGCATCTTTAACTGTATACGCATATTTTTTTGTTTCATCAGCACACCATTCTTCGTTTAGCCAAATCGGTTTACCGTCTTTACGCCAGTAGCATCCTAAAACCCATCGGGGGAGCTGTTCACCTGGATACCATTTTCCCTGGCCCTTATAAATGAGTGCTCCTTTAGTCCATCTCTTCTTCAATTTTCTTAATAAATCTTCCGACAATCGCCGTTTATCCGCACCCAACGCAGTCGTATTCCATTCCTTGGCTTCCATATCATCCATGGAAACAAAGGTCGGCTCTCCACCCATCGTTAATCTGACATCACCTTCTTTTAATTCTTTGTCGACAATATGACCGATTGATTGGATCTCTTCCCACTGGTCATTGGTATATGGTTTTGTTACACGCGGGTCTTCATAAAATCTTGTCACCTTCATTTCATGATCAAAGGTGACCTTACATGCTTCCACTAATCCGGAAACTGGCGAAGCAGATGATGGCTCGGGAGTTGCGACCAGAGGGATATGACCCTCACCCGTAAAAAGTCCCGACGTGGCGTCTAATCCTATCCATCCTGCTCCAGGCAAATACACTTCAGCCCAAGCGTGAAGATCAGTAAAATCATACTCTGCCCCTGCTGGCCCTACGATCGGTTTAATATCAGGTTTTAACTGGATGAGATACCCTGACACAAACCTGGCGGCTAATCCTTGATGACGCAATAAATTAACCAAAACCCAGGCAAAATCACGGCATGATCCGGATTTATTTTTCAACGTTTCTTCCGGTGTTTGAATACCCGGCTCCAGACGGACCTTGTACTTTAATTCTTTACTCAATTTTTGAATAAGTTCAACTAGAAAATCAACTGTTGGTTTCTTATCCCGCGGTATTGTTCCTAAATACGCCTTAAATACTTCCCCCTGCTGATCTTGTTCAATAAACGTCTTTAATTCCTTAACCAGCCACGGTTCATATTCAAATGGGTATTTCTCTGCGTAACCCTCAAGGAAAAAATCAAAGGGGTTAATAACCGTCATATCTGCCGTCAGATCGACTTCTATTTGGAAAATATCTGTCTTGTCAGGAAAGGCGAGACGAGCCAGATAATTCCCCTGGGGGTCTTGCTGCCAATTGATAAAATGCTTTTGAGGTTTTATTTTTAACGAGTAGCTTAAAATATGGGTGCGCGAATGAGGAGCTGGCCTTAAACGAACAATTTGGGGGCCTAGATTAATTAGGTTATCATACCGGTAGGTTGTTACATGATTTAAAGCTATGTGGATTGACATTGACTCATTTTCATTAAAAATTTAAAAATCCTCCCCCAAAACGACATTGTTTTAAGAAGAGGACTTCATTGCCCAACTACTATCTAGATTTAAATCGTACAACCTAATAATAACTTTGTCAAATAAAATGGTGCCGCTGGTTGGTCTAACCTTTATCAGTACGGCCGGCACCAATAGGCCAACTTCCTTTTTCTTACCACTGAGCCTTTCCTGTAAAAGTTTGCCAGCTGACTAATGAAATACCAGAACTCTTCTTCCGTCAGGTCGGATTTCATTATATTCAACAGGCTCGAGGTGATCACGATCTTCCTAGGATCACGGGGTATCCAGTGGTCAAAAACCAGATACCAGGGGCTTTCGAAATCATCTAAATCCAACGGCATGCCGGTATAGTAACAGACAAAACCATACTTGCGCAGGTAGTCCCAGACCCCAAGGATGGCCTCCCTGGGAAAACGCGCGCATTTCATTCTAACGTTAAGTCTAGCACACCTGACGCAATATTTACGCCCTTTCAACGCTGCCGCATGCCCGCAGCCGGCGCATATATTATCACCCGGACCAAGCCCCTGCCAATGCACCAGCGGTATTTTTTTTACCCTTAAATGCTTTTTCCTGTGATCGTCCAGGGCGAGCACGTAATACCGGAACTCTTTTTTCAAAAGTCTCCCTTTCATGACAGCAAAAAGCGCCGACGCGGGGACTATCTTGGTTTTATCTCCAGGATTCACACGGCAAAAAACCAAATACCAGGGGCTTGTATCATTATCTACTTCCAAGGACACTCCCGAGAAGCAACACCTCAGGCCGTACTTATGCAGATAGGCCCAAAAACCCTTCCTGGCCTTCGCGGGAATATTTTCGATTTCAAAACGGGCATCTAATTTAAAACAATCAGGGCAGAATTTTGATCGACCTAAAAGTATTCTCTTGCCGCAGCCGCGGCATTTGGTATAGCGGCATGTGAGATTATTCTGTTTCACTGATAAACATTCTTTCATTTGTTAATAACATTTTCAATAACCCCTGATAGAAGCGAAGCGCGATGAATTGCGCTCCTTTACGCTGCATCTGCTAATTGAGTATTCGTTTTACAGGAAAACGTCCGATAAAAATAGGCTTATATCAAATATTCTTGTTCAAATAACGCAGGAGTCAAAATAACAAGATGCTTATGCCCCTCACATCTTAATAATGCCTTGTCTCCTGTTACTATGATTGCTTTAACTGTCAAGGTGAGTTGGTTTGACTAAACGGACATTTTTACGAATAAAAAGGACATTGGTATCAAGAACGACGTTCATTTCTAGCTTTTTTGGTTGCTCGGACAACATCTGCTGGTTTTAATTTGGCTTTTCGAGCGAAATGCTTAGCTTGGGCAAGGATTGCTTCGAATTCGTCGTTTGACGGATCAGGGGCGGCCTTAAACACAATGGTGTCATCTTTCCCATAAACAAGAAATGAATCCCCTGTTTTAAGCTTTAGATTTACACGGATAGCTTCGGGAATGACCACCTGGCCTTTGGATGATAATTTTGTGGTAGCTTTGATCATAATCATATTTCTTCCTCTAATCTTACTAGTAAGATTAGAGCATTTCCTATTGGAAAATCAAGCAGGTTTTAATAATCGTTATAAGGAGGATTTTGAGAAGCGCGTTATCAATAATTTCCATTATGATAAGTTGGAAAGATGATAAAAATCTCATATTTTGACTATATGAGATTATATCAGATTGTATGACATTATTCAAGTACGTGTCATGCCTTCTGCTCGAATTTATGACCAGTTTTTCTTAACGACCCCTATAAAGCGGGGATAAGGTAGGGGGTTAATGGAAAAGTCCGCATTTTACATAAATTGCGAACTTTTACAAAATATTTCAAACAAAAACGAAAAATAAACAAAGTGCCGCTTGTTGGTCTAATTTAGAAATGTATCTCTGAGCAGCAACAGCCTTATATATTAAGAAAAATCCCAAATATCAGCTATTTTCTGCTAAACAGAGATAAAAAGTTCGAGAAATATGTCCGATTTGTACGATATAAAGATGCTTAAAATGACCTGTTAACGAGCAGTAGCTAAAGGTTCCTTAATACCTAATTCGGCATAAAATTCTTTTGCTTTTTGACGATAAAAGTTAACACGTTCCTTAGTTTTCATACCTTTTGTTTCTTTATATAAGGTATCCCGTATTTCCCTTACCATTTGAACAGCATCAAATTTCTTCTTCATAATTAGTAACCTCCCGCGGTGAAAGAATCTGAATTAACTTATGTCCTAATTCTCTATTGACCGCATTAAATTGTCTTATTTTATCAAAATGAACAATGTGTTTAAAATTCCAACTGACTAATAAATCAACATCATATACAGTCGCTAACGCAATATGTGTCAAATCATTCTTAAATTTATCACTGAGTATTTTGCGTTTACTATAAGCTTCTACAAGTTTTCCAACTTTATCATTTTCTTCTATTACTTCGACCCCATTTTCAATCAGCTCGGCGTATTTCTTTCGTACTTGATCAGGAGCTTTAATTAGTTCAACAGTAACAACATTTGAGACAATAGCTTTAAAGTGTCCTAATCTAAAATCTTTCATCAACCCATTGGACCATTTGGCAAATTCAAGATCAAAACAACCTCCAACGACTGATGTATCAATATAAATACGCGGGACTTTCATAATTTAAAATGAGTATAGCACTTTACATTATCTCGATAAACAAAAATCACCAATCAACATCGTTAGGGACGATGGGTATTTTATTAAAATGGTGCGCCTGACCCGAATCGAACGGGTAACCTACTGCTTAGGAGGCAGTCGCTCTATCCAAAGTTGAGCTACAGGCGCAAAACTTCCACAAACTTTACAAAACTACATCCAGAAAAGTTTAAGCCGCCCGTGCCGTTTCCTTAATTTTTATTAAAAAAGCGGCCAGGCGCACAATTTTTCGAAGAAAAATTGTCTTTTATTATCAAAAACTGTCTTATAATCTGGATCCCCGACTAAAACATTCGGGGATGACATTTGATCATCACTTCCTATACGGTTCTAACGTCTTTAAATATTCTGCTGGAGGATTATACCCTAAAGTTTGAGCCTCTTCCAGATAATGAATGGCTCCTTGAAAATCCCTGGACTTAAAAGACAAAATAGATAAATTCACAAAAGCATTCTGATGGCGGGGATTAATCGCGACCGTCTTTAAATACGAAGCAATGGCTTCTCCGTTTTGCCCTAAACTAGCATAAACATTGCCCAAATTATAATACGCTTCTGCATTTTTGGGGGCCACCTCAACAGCTTTCTCATAATAATTGACGGCATCACTTAACTCCCCCTGGGATTCACTCAGATACCCTAAATTAAAATACGCGTCGCCATTATCCGGATCTACATCGATAACCTTCCGATATAATTGACCTGCCCGTGGCTTATCGCCTAAAGCATTAAAAATAAGACCCATATTAAGATAACCCAACGCATACTTAGGATGAAAATGGACTAGACGACTGTACAACAACATGGCTACCTTATAATTTCCATTGTCCCGATAAAGATTAGCCAGATTAAATAAGGCCTGAGCATGATCCGGCTGCATTTGTATGGCCTTGGTATAATAATGGATAGCCTCATCTTTACCACCCACCTGTTCGTACAAAAAACCCAGATTGTAATAATCCGCGGCATTATAATTCTTGCGCTTGGATAATTGCTCGAAATCAGCCAATACCTCTTCGCGCTTTTCCTTGTAAAGATCATTTTGCGGGTCATCCGCAATAGCTTTGCCATAAGCCTCGATCACTTTAATATCAATTTTCTCATCGTCAGGAAATAGACCTAAAAGACGGCTGTATGTTTCCACCGCTTGCCTGCTTTCACCCAAAGACCTGTAAGCTTCTCCTAAATCCAAATAGGCTTGAGGTAATTGGGGATTTAACACAATAATACTTTTAGAAAACTCGATCACCTGGTCCCAAGATCCTCTCTCTCCCGCTATCCGGCTCATGGCCTCATAGGCTTTAATGAATTTAGGGTCAATACCTATGGCTTTTTGATAATATTCCTGGGCTTTAGAGAAATTCTTGGAAGCATCGTAGGCGTCTGCCAAATTACATATCGCCTTGGCGGTAGGATTTCTTTTTGATTCATAAGTCCAGAATGTCAGGGCATCTCGGCGAAGATTGATCTCAAAGCTGCTGGTCAAAACAACCGCACCAGCAAAAATGACCACCGCAGCCCAAAAAAGATATCGAATGATTGCTTCTTGGGTCTTGAGAAAAATATAAAATTGCTCTGCACCTTTGGACAAAAGTAAGAAAAAAATGAACGCTGCCAGGTATAACCCCTCAAAACGGTATGGTCCCCAAACAAAAAATACAGCTGGTTCTGAAATAAAAAAAAGCAGAGTAAAAAGCCAGGCCCAACGTTGATTGATTTTCCAGGCCCGTGCGGATAGGACAAAAAAGACCGCACACAAAACATGTACGGTCAAAAATACAAACGAAATTTTCATGAGAAAGGGTTAATACTGGATTACCGAATAAATCGGGAGATCTTTAAGCTTTTCTTTGCCTTTAAGAAACTTTAATTCCACCAAAAAAGCCACGCCGACAATTTTGGCTTTTTGTAATTTCAAAAGGTCAATAACCGCTTTAACCGTACCACCAGTGGCTAAAAGATCATCCACCACTAAAACTTTAGCATTGGCAGGGATAGCATCTTCATGAATCTCCAGGGTATCCATACCATACTCCAACTGATAGGTCACACTGGTTGTTTTGTAGGGCAGCTTGCCTTTTTTACGCACAGGAATAAAACCAGCTCCTAATTTATAGGCCAAGGCAGCTCCGAAAATAAAGCCGCGCGCTTCAACTCCGACGACATATTTAACCCCTGACTTTTTAAAAGTCGCGGCTAACGTATCGATAGATTTTCCAAATGCTTTAGGATGCTTTAAAAGGGTAGAAATATCCTTGAAGATGATGCCTTCCTTGGGAAAATTGGGAATATCACGGATATGTTTTTTAAGATCGATAATTTTCATAATTTAGTGGCTCACTTTGCTTATAGATTCTGCTTTGATCAATTTTGCTAAAAGCACTTCTTTAACTGGAAGCTTGGCTTGACCGTGACTGATCTGGTATAACATCTCTAACCCCAAGCGTCCCATTTCAACCAATGGCTGAGCAACTGTTGCTAAAGGTATGGTGCTGTTGGCGCGTAAAGGATTATCGTCAAATCCGCAAATGCTCAGATCCGATGGTATGGAAATATTTTTTGATTTAGCCACATCCATGGCTTCCATGGCCATGACGTCTGAAGCAGCAAAAATAGCTGTTGGTCTTGTTTTTAATTTGAATAGATCTGCTGCTGCCTCACGGGCTGGAGTACGTAAAAATCCGCCAATCTTGATGTAGGATTTATCTGGCTCGATATGGTGTTTCTCAAGTGCATCATTATACCCTTCCAGACGGGATTGCCCGGCCTGGGTCGACAAATCACCAGCAATGGTGGCAATATGCTTATGTCCCAATTTAATAAATTCCTCAACCACAGACATCGCGGCCTTGTAATTGTTCACAGCGATATAATTGATAGGCTCATTAATAATATTGTTAAGCACTAAGCATGGCATACCTTGCATGATTGCTTTTTTGACGATATTAAGATCATTGTCGATATCTGCAAATAAAATACCATCGACGTATTTACGGTCTAATAAAGTAGGATCCAGCCAGGTTGCATGATTGGAACGGTCCGTGATATGTACCAGGTAATCAACATTCAAACGGCTGGCGGCCAAATTAACACCCTTGGTGATCTCGCCGGTATAAAAAGAATGAAAGATATCTTCGAAACGAGGTAGAATTAAAACATAAATCGGTTTACGTTTCACAGCCATAACACCCCTTATTGTTCACGTTCATTCAAAATCTTTTTCATTTTATCCATGGTCAGATCTTCAATCTGACGCACCCGCTCGCGGGAAATTCCCAATTTCTTAGCTATCTGTGCTAGCGTATGCGGCTCTGATCCTTCTTTAAGACCAAAACGCAATTCTATAATCGTTTTCTCACGTTCATCCAAGCCCTTTAGAATGGCTTGGGCACGCTCTTTATTAAGGAAGGTTGCCACCGACTCATCAGGAGCGACCATGTTTTCATCTTCCAGCACATCCAGCATTTGGCCCTCACCATCTTCCCCCAAAGGCGCATCAAGGCTTGACATCTTGGTAATAGCCCCATCTAATTCACGCACTTTTTCCATGGTGAGTTTAAGTTTTTTAGCAACTTCTGCAGTGGTGGGACGACGGCGCAAGGATTGGGTCAATTTCTCAACACACTTACGGTATTTAAGAATCTCTTCATTCAAATATACCGGCACCCGGATCATCTTGCCCTGATCAATGATGGCACGGGATATCCCCTGCTTGATCCACCAGGCCGCATAGGTTGAAAAGCGGAAACCTTTTTCCGGATCAAATTTATCCACCCCGCGCATAAGACCGATATTACCTTCTTCAATCAGATCGCTCAAAGCGATGCCGAGATTGGTATAGCGCTTGGCAATGCTGATGACCAAACGCAAGTTAGCTTTGATCATCGCCTCGCGGGCTTTTTTATCTCCCTTTTGAATTTTGCGCGCAAGAGTCACTTCCTCTTCGGCAGTCAAAAGAGCAATATTTTTAATTTCTTTTAGATAAGACTTTATTGGATCCATGAGCCTCTTTGTCATTCCCGCGAAAGCGGGAATCCATAACAAAATTATTTCTTTTTAACTGTTTTCTTTTTAGAACCACCTTTAACATCATTTAACGCTGCCTGTGCTGCTGCTAGACGGGCTATGGGCACGCGATAAGGTGAACAGGAAACATAATTCATACCAACTCTATGGCAGAACTTAACGCTTTCTGCTTCACCGCCATGCTCACCGCAAATACCAATCTTCAGGTCTTTTTTGGTAGAGCGGCCGCGTTCAATACCTAATTTAACCAACATCCCAACGCCCTCTTGATCCAGGCTTTGGAAAGGATCATCTTTAAAGATGCCGCAACCGCCGTCTTTCTCGGTGGCAACATAGGTCGGCAAAAATCTGCCGGCATCGTCGCGAGAAAGCCCCAAGGTCATCTGGGTCAGATCATTGGTCCCGAAGCTAAAGAATTCGGCCACTTCCGCGATTTGATCAGCTAAAAGAGCTGCACGCGGAATCTCAATCATGGTCCCAACCATGTACGGCAATTTAACGCCTGCTTGCTTGATCAAATGCTCAGCAACCTTACGTGTTTGGACTTCCATGATCTTAAACTCTTTTTTGTCCATGGTCAATGGGATCATGATCTCAGGCAAAACCTTTATACCTTCTTTGCGGCATTTGATCGCCGCAGAGATGATGGCCGTGACCTGCATGTCCAAAATTTCCGGATAGGTAATACACAAGCGGCAACCGCGATGACCCAACATAGGGTTGGATTCATGCAATTGCTCGCAGCGATGACGGATTTTGTCCGTCGATAAACCGGTGATATTACTTAATTTCTCAATACCGGCATGGTCCTTCGGAGTAAATTCATGTAAAGGTGGATCGATCAAACGGATGGTCACTGGAAACCCGTTCATGGCTTTAAAAATGCCATAAAAATCATTGGTTTGGAAAGGCAGCAACTTCGCCAGGGCGAGTTTACGTGCATCCAAGGTTTCCGCAACGATCATTTCCTGGATCGCCAAACGGCGTTCTTCAGTATCAAAAAACATATGCTCGGTACGGCAAAGACCGATACCTTCAGCGCCCATCTTGATGGCATTCAACGCGTCATAAGGTGTATCTGCATTGGTGCGCACCTTCAAGGTCCTGAATTCATCCGCCCATTTCAAAATAGTATAATAGCTCGACGGAAGCTCAGGCTCTTTCAAAGCCAGGTCACCGCTATAAATCTCGCCGGCAGAACCATCCAAGGTGATAAAATCCCCATGCTTAATAGTTTTACCATTGATGACAAATGATTTGGTTTCATAATTAATATTCAAGGCCTCACAGCCGACGATACAGCATTTTCCCCAACCACGGGCAACAACAGCCGCGTGAGATGTTTTTCCACCGGTCGCCGTCAAAATACCCTTGGCTGCGTGCATACCGCCCACGTCTTCCGGGCTGGTTTCTTTGCGGACCAAAATAACCTTCTCACCCTTGGCACCCATTTTTTCAGCCTCTGCGGCGGTAAAGACAACCTTACCTGCAGCTGCACCTGGAACAGCATTGATTCCGCCGCCCAAACGGATGGATTTTAAATGGGTGATACTGGTCTTGGTCACGTCGATAACAGGATAAAACAAGCGTTCGATATCATCGGAAGAAATACGATTAACGGCTTGTTGCTTGGTAATAACCGGCTTAACCGCTAATTCAGCGTACTTTTTAGGAAGATAACCTTTTTTAACTAGATCAGCGGCTTGGGCTTTGCTGAGCAATGGCTTGGTTGCGTGATC
>Ga0206863_1103_pt1 | contig 29795 bp, 24 predicted proteins | sample Alteio_BWOrgCont_41_FD_152634 | JGI IMG/M metagenome (GOLD analysis project Ga0206863, IMG submission 152634) | Enriched cells from forest soil in Barre Woods Harvard Forest LTER site, Petersham, Massachusetts, United States -... | ecosystem: Environmental > Terrestrial > Soil > Temperate forest >...
GTTCCGCGCCATCGATGCCGCGCATGAGCATGTCCGTGACCACCACGTCGTAATCCGCGCCGGTCATCTGCACCTTTGCGGACTCGCCGCTATCGGTAAAATCCATCTCCCAGTCATTGCGCATGGGACGGAGCGAACGCCGCAGGCCGTCGAGCACCATTTCCTCGTCGTCTACAAACAGGATTCGCTTTTTCATGCGCCGGGCTTGTTCGAGGAGAAGATGGGCAAACGAATGATGAAGGTGGTGCCGGCGCCGAGCTCGCTTTCAAGCTGGATGGTGCCGCTGTGCTGATCGACGATGACCGCATGGGCGATCGCGAGACCCTGGCCGGTGCCTTTGCCAACGCCCTTGGTCGTGAAGAAGGGATCGAAGATACGGCTGCGCAGATACTCAGGGATGCCGGTGCCGGTGTCCTTGATGCGAATCTCGACCCACTCGCCATCGCGGCGCGTCGAGACCGTGATCGTGCCCTTGCCGGATGCGCCGTTGCTATTCACATCGGCGATGGCGTGGGTTGCATTCACGATCATGTTGAGGATGACCTGGTTGAACTCGCCGGGGAGGCAGCGGACCGGCGGGAGGGTCGGGTCGAAATCGGTGACGAGATTGGCGACGTACTTCCATTCGTTGGTGGCCACCGTGATCGTGCTCTCGATGGCGTGATTCAAATCGATGGGGCTCTTCGCGCTATCGCCGGGATGCGAGAAATGTTTCATCGCGCCGACGATCTTCGAAACGCGGCTGATGCCCTGGAGGGATTGCTCGATTGCCTTCGGGATTTCCGTCGTGAGATAGGCGACATCCGAATCGATCACGGATTTCTCCACCGTCGCGATGAGCTCCGGGGTGATCGTGCCGGCCTTGGCGGCCTCGAAAAGCTGGCCGTAGGAATCGAGCAGCCCGAGGAGGTCATTGAAGGCGTCCTTAATGAAATGGGTGTTGTCGCCGATGTACTGCGTGGGGGTATTGATCTCGTGGGCGATGCCGGCGGCGAGGTGGCCGATGGATTCGAGCTTTTGCGACTGGCGGAGCTGGACCTCGCGCATTTTGATGGCGCGCTCGGCTTCCATGCCGTTTGCGGGGTCGCCGCCGGAGTGCTCCGTGACGACGGGTTTGGTAAGCGAGGAAGTCATCGATGAGAGGAAGCGAAAGGGTTGGATTTGCAGACTTGGCAAATGGCAAGTGCTTTGGCCCGTGCGAGTTGGCCCTCGGGCGCAGCCGGAGATTCAGGAGGCCTCAGGGTTTTCCCTGCCGTTCCAGTCGTTAAATTAAGGACCATACTGTCGTTGCAGAATTAGCAAGTGACGGGCCAATCCGAGTACGTATTCTGCCCCCGCCGGCAAATGGAATCGCAGCATAAGACGCTCGCACTGAGCGTGATAGTGTCCGCCGACAAAATGCGGGCAGAGCGTGGCAAGAAATCGCGGATTATCGGACCGCGACGTAGTGCAGGGCCGTACGGGTTTCCCCCCGGGGTGATTATGGAGGGTCTGGGGGGTGCCGATTAATGGAGCGAGTCGGCGGCGGGCAATTGGTCGAACGTGCGGTCGATTTTTTTGCCCAACAACTGCTGATCGGCGAAGTCGAGGATGGCGAGCCAGTCCGCGGACTGGAATCCGTGGGGGCCGGGGCGGAAATTCTGAGCGAGGTGCTCCGGGACGCCAAGCATGGCGAACGTGGGCTTTGCGGCGAGGTAGGATTGGGCGACACCGTTGCCGTTGACGTATTGGTCATCGAGGCCGTTGCAGAGGATGAAGCGGCGCGGGGCGGTGAGGACGACCATCCAGTGCTGGTCGAAGGGGAGCTTGTCCGTCTGGCCGTAGAACTGGGGGAGATTGGGACCGAACCAGTAGGTGTTCTGGTCGATGACCTCGTCGAGGCCCTGCTTGCCGCCGCGGCCGTGGCCGGTGAAGCGGAATGCGCAGCCGCAGCCGACGCCGGCGACGAGTGCAATGCGGTCATCGAAGGCGCCGGCGAGTTCGGCGGACTGGGCGAGGCGGGATACGCCGGCGACGATGAGTTTGGTTTTGTCCGTGAAGGGATCCGTGACGAGGAAGTCGACGGCGCGGGAGACGCCCCATGCCCAAGCGGCGAAATCGTTCCAATCGTAATCGGGGTAAGAGGGGAAGAAGCCGGTCTGGCGGAAATTGAGGGCGTCGGCGCCGAGTTGCTTGTAATCGATCTGGACGACGGCGTAGCCGCGGCGGAAGGCCTCGGCGTAGGGGGCTAGGGAGTTGGTGCCTGTGCGGTAGGTGAGGTGGATGATGGTGGGGAAATTCGGGCCGGGGACGGATTTGTCTTCGACTACCGATGCGGGCGAGAATGGGGAGAAGATGGAGAGATCGAATCCGAGTTTTTGGCCTGGACCGAAGGTGAGGTGGACCTGACGGTAGAGGAGGCTCGCGGAGCCGGACTGGATGACTTGGGAAGAGATTAATTTTCCGGTGACGTTGCCGGGAGGCGGAGGCATGTGGCCGAACTCGTAGTCTTCGAGGATTTGTTTCATCTCCATGCGGCGTTTTGCCCATTGGTCCGGCGTGGTGACGGCGGAGCCGTCTTTTGCCACGAGGGGGTCGGGCATCGCGGGGTGATCGGGGAGGTCCTTGGGGCCAGGGACGGCGGCGTGGGCAATGGAACCAGCGGCGAAAATAAGGAGGAGGAAAATACGTGAGGACATGTGTTTAGGGAGCCGGAAGATTCGACGGACGGTGTATTATTGGTCGCAGATTCTTGTTGTGGCCTTCGGCTTTTGTTTGAGGCCAATGCGGAGATTGGCGCTCCCGGTGGCGGTCCGGCGTGCGGATTCTGGATACCTAATGATCGCTGGGCCGGGGATTTGCGTCCCTCTCAATGCGGGATCGATGCGCTAATTCTGATCGCTGAGGGGGAGGGTTATACGGACGATGCTGGAGCCTTTGGCGGCGGTGGGGGCAATCTCGACGCGGCCTTTGTGATCCTCGATGATCTTGCGGGTGACGGTGAGGCCAAGGCCGAGGCCGACGTTGCGCGTGGAGTAAAAGGGCTCGGGGCCGCGGACGGCGGCCTCCGGGGTGAAGCCGACACCGGCGTCGCGGATCTCGATATCGACTACGCGGTTCCCGTTGGTCCCGGCGCCAGTGACGCTGACGCCAATTTTCTTCGCCTCGCCCTGGGTGGCCTGCAGCGCATTCAGGAGCACCTCCGAGAAGGCGTGGCGAAGGGCTTTCTGGTCGCCGGCGACCGTGAGCTTCTCCGTGTTGTCCGCGATATTGAAATCGGGCGGGGCTCCATTGTGGTAGAGGTAGGCTTCGCGGAAGGCCTCGTCGATCAGCTCATTGACGCGGACTTGGTCACCGAAATCGGTTTTGCCTCGGGCGAGGAACATCATCTGGTTTGCGAGGCGGGTGATGCGTTTCACGCCCGAGCCGAGGGCCTCCGAGAGCGAGGCGCGGAATTCCTCGTCATTGAGGGAAGCGGTGGTGAGCAACTGCTGGTGGGTCGAGAGCGGGACCACCGAATTGCCGATCTCGTGGGCGAGGTGCTCGGCCATCGTCGTGATGAGGCGGAGGCTCGATGCCTCCAGCTCCAGGCGCTTTGCGCGCTCCAGCGAGGTGATGTTCTCGATAATGAGCAGCGCGGCATCCGCGCCGGCGGCCATGGCCGTCTGGAAGGGGGAGATCGTGATGAAGTAACTCTGCTCCGGCAGGGCGGGATGCTGGTACTTGAAGGAAGTGATGGGGACGTTGGTCTTGATGACCGTGAAGACCTTGCTGCCGAGCTCCTGGGGGAGATCGGTGAACTCCAGGTGAGTCTTGTCGGGATTCTCCGCGAGAAGGATGCGGCGCGCGGAGGCATTCGCATGGAGAACGGCGAGATTGCTGCCGACCACCACGCAAGCGGTGCCGAGATTTGCGAGGATGCCCTCGAGCATCGAGTGGCTGTTCTGGAGGCGGTCGTGGAGCCAGGAGTTGCGGATCGCGAGGCCGACCTCCTCGAGCATGTGAAAGAGGAGCGAGAGCTCCTCGTTCTCATAACGGCCGCCGGTGAGCCGCTCATCGAGAATGGCGACGCCGAGCAGCGCCTCGCGGTCGAGGATCGGGATGGCAACGCAGCCGCCGAGGAGGTGAAACTCGCGTGTGATCTCCGGGCTGGCCTGCGCCTCGGCGCTGGTGCTGCGGACGATGCGGCCATGCTTGCGAAGGTAGGCGCCGAGGCCGGTCGTGAGATTGAGGGCGAAGTGCTCCAGGAAAGATTGCTCGAGACCGATCGCGCAGGCGGAGCGGAGCCAGCGGTCATCATGATCCTGCGGGGCGGATCCGAAGAGGCTGCCGGGGCTGCGGAGGAAAACGGCGGCGCGGTTGACGCCAATGATTTCGCGAAGCAGGAGGAGAAAATCGCGGAGAAGAGTTTGCGGATCGAGCGAGTGGGTGAGGACGCCAGAGAACTTGCGCAGGGCCTCCAGGGAATCGAAATTGATATTGGGGTTGGTGGGGTTGGAGCGCGCGGAGAGGCGCTGGCCGCCGATGGGCTGGTCCATGGCCTCGGGGAGAGCGGGTGGCGGGCCCTGGAAAACGCGTTCGAGCAAATTGTTGAGGAGCTTGGCGCGGATCGGCTTGGCAATGACGTGGGCGACGCCAAGCAGGTAGGCGTCCTCCTCCCACTCCCATTGGGTATTGGCGCTGATGACGATCAGGGGCGAGTCGGGCGCGGCGTCGCGGACCTGCTCGATGAGGCGGGCCGAATTGGCATCCGTGAGGTCGAGGTCGAGAAGGATGGCATCGATGGCGCCACGGGAGAGAAGGGGCTCAGCGGAGCGGAGATCCTCCTTGATGATGAGCTGATAGCGCGAGAGCTCCACCGCGTGCTCGATGGCCGCGGGAAAGGCGCGCTGCTTGCTCAGGATCAATAAGGTTCTCATGACACGGACTCAAGGGAGGGCTCCTTGCTCCTCAACTGGTGATCGGGAAGGTCAATGAAGACGGTGGTGCCGAGCTTCGGTTGAGAGGTGATCTTGAGCGAGCCGCCGTGAATTTGCACCACCTTCCTGCAAATCGAGAGGCCGAGGCCGAATCCGCGCTGCTCATCGCCGCGGTTTTTCGTCGTGAAGTAAGGGGTGAAGATGCGCTGGAGATTATCGGCGGGGATGCCCTCGCCTTGATCGACGATGCGGATGCGGTACCACTCGCGATCGGGCTCCGTTTTCTCGAGCCGGACGAGCTCGGCGCGAATCTCCGTGCCTGAGGAGGAGGCGTCGATGGCATTGCCGAGGACGTTGGAGACCGTGCGCTTGATGAGGGACTTGTCCATCTCCACGACGGCCTCCGGAGGCGGGGTGAAGATCATCCGGATGCCCTTTTGCTCGCAGCGCTGGGAGACGATATCGACCGCCTCCGCGAGGACCATGTCGAGGCGGCCGAGCTTGAAGTCGGCGCGTGAGTTTTCCGAGAAGAAGAGGGCCTCGCGGATATACTCGCGGAGCGTGTCGATGCTACGGGTGGCGAGAGGGAGAAGCTCATCGCGCAAGTCATCGGTGGGGATGCCCTCGGCGATGAGCTGCAAGAGGGTCTGGACCGGGGTGACCAGGTTGTTCATGTCGTGGGCCATGCCGCGGGACATGCGGCCGAGGAGCTCGACCTCCTGGGCGTGGAGCAACTGGTTCTTGAGGCGATGTTGATTGATGAAAAGGCTGAGCTGCTTGGTCAACGTGCAGAGCAATGAAAGATCCGTGGCGGTGTAGGGGGAGTCGTCCGCCTTTTGTCCCAGGAGCAGGAGACCGAAGATATCGAGGTCCGTCGCGAGCGGCAGGCAAAACTCGGCGTCGTATTGAATGAGGGATTCGCGCGTCTGGCGCTCGATATCCGTGGCGCCCGGAAGGGCGAGGAGGAGTTTCGAGCCGACATACTCCGCGCCGGTACGCTCGAAGAATCGGAAGACCGGCGATTCGCTGGTCAAGCCCGGGAGCGCCGGCGCAAGGTGCTCAGGATAGGAGCGCGCAGTCGCGAGCGCACGGCTGTCCTCACTGCGGAGGATGAGGCGGTAATTCCGGACGCGGACGACCTTTGTGAGTAATTCGTGAAGGCTATCGAGCAATGTGTCGATGTCCGCGTGTTGTGGGATAGCCGGGATGAAAGCGCGAATCTGGTCGTGGTATTCGAACCTGTCCCCGAGGAAGCGGCGTTCCCAGGTGTCCGAGCCGCTGCCGAAGAGCCTGGGGAAAAGCAACGAGGCAACGGCGCTGCTGATGGCGAGCACGCAGAAGGCGGCGATAAACGACGAGGCAGAGAATTCGGCCGGAAAGAGAACCCAGATCGAGACCAGAAGAACGAGGCCGATGAGCCACATGAAAAGCAGGCGGATGGCGTGGGCGACAAACCTGCCGATGACCACCTGGACATCGAGCAACTGGTGCTGGAGCGTGCTGTGGCTGACGAGGAGGCCGTAAACGATCGCGGCCAGGCTGCCGAAGGGGAAAATCTGAATGTTGGTGAATGGGTAATGGTAGATTCCCATGATCGGCAGGATGTCATTATTGCCGCATGCAATGAGGATGCCATTGGCCCAGAGCATCGAATTGATGCGCGACTTCAGGAACGGGGGCGCCTTCCGCCCGCGCAGGAAAAGCATCAGCATCGTGGCCCATGTGAGGCCGGTATAACCGGCGACAAAGACGAAGTAGAAGGGGCCGCCGACCGAGTAGTAAGCGTAGCCGACATCGTGAACGCCGCTGACGAGCAGGCCGGCGCAATTGAGTGCCGCCATGCAGAATGCGAAAGCGTAAACGGCCTTTACCAAGCGCGGCCGTGAAACCTGGGTAATGAGGAGGCAGAGGTGAAAGAGGGAGACCGGGAGAAAGACCACGCCGAAATGAAGGAAGCGGGCCCAGATCAGCGCCTGCTGCGGATTGCGGGCGCTGAACATGCAGGCGGTGCCGACATTCCAAACTACGATGGAGCATCCCCAGATGGCGAAGACGCGGTGCAAAGTGGAGCGCGTGCCGCGTGTGAGAATGAAGAGCACCAGCGCCAGGTTAACGCCGGCGGCTGTCCACGGGATGATCTCCGCGACCTTCATCCTTTATACTCCTTGAGAACCAGGCAGGCGTTCTTGCCGCCAAAGCCGACGCTGCAATTCAGCGCCACGCGCACCGGGTAAGGACGCGACTTGTTCGGGACGTAATCGAGATCGCAGCCCTCAGCGGCATCGCGGAAATTGGCGGTCATCGGGATTTCCTGATGATGGATGGCGAGCGCGCAGACGGCGGTCTCCAGGGCGCCGGCGGCGGCGAGGAGGTGGCCCGTCACCGGCTTGGTGGAACTGACCGCGATGCGGTAAGCGTGCTCTTTCAACGTCTTGACCAGTGCGAGGGTTTCCACCTGGTCGCTCGTATCCGTAGCGGTGCCGTGGAGGTTGACGTAATCGACCTGGTCGTAATGGATGCGGGCGCTGCGCAAGGCTTTCTCGATGGCGCGGCGCATGCCGAGGCCCTCGGGATGCGGTGAGACGGAATGGTAGGCTTCGCAGCTCCTGCCGTGACCGAGGATTTCCGCGTAGATCCTGGCGCCGCGGGCCTGTGCGTGGGAGAGCTCCTCGAGCACCATGAAGGCAGCGCCCTCGCCGAGCACGAAGCCATCGCGCGCCTTGTCGAAGGGGCGCATTGCCTGCTGGGGCTGGTCGTTGCGCGCGCTCATCACGTGAGTGAGACAAAAGGCACCGAAGAGGGGGGCAAGAAGGGGGGCCTCCGTACCGCCGGCGACGACGACGTCCACTTCATCGCTGGAGATGAGACTGGAGGCGTAACCGATGACATCGTTGCCCGAAGCGCTGCCGGAACTGTAGCTGACGGCGAGGCCCTTGATGCCCAACTCGAGTGCGATCTCACCGCTGCCGCCGCCGGAATAGGCGTTGATGAGGGTAAATGGGCTCATCGAGCGATAGCCGCGATTGCTCTGGAAGGCGGTCTGGCCTTTGAACGTGCTTTCCATTCCACTGACCGAAGTGCCCTCCACGACGCCGATCCGGTCCGGATCGAGATCGTCACTCTTCAGGCCGGCGTCCTGGAACGCACGGACCGAGGCGGCGATGCCGTACTGTGCCGATAAATCGAAGCGCTTCGCCTTTTTCCCATCCAGGTATTTACTGACGTCGAAGCCCTTGATCTCCGCGGCGATTTTGTTTGGGAGATTGCTGACATCGAAGCGTGTGACCGGGCAGGCGGCGCTTTTCCCAAGGCGGATCGTATTCCAAAAGGTCTCATTGTCCTGCCCATTGGGGGCAATGACTCCGATACCGGTAATGACGACACGGCGACGCCAGCTCGAGGAAAGGGAATCGTCGTTTACTGGCATGGACCTTTGTAAGGAATGAGGGCGGGAGTGGTGCGCTTGAACTGGATGTAGGCGTCGCCGAATTTCTCGATGAGGGCTTTTTCCTCGATGCGGATGCGTGCGGCGAGCGTGGGGAGGAATGCCGCGTAAACGACGAGCATCGTGATCCAGCTCTGCAGGATGAGGCCGATGGAGAGGATCTCGAGGATCATCGAGAAATAGGCGGGGTGGCGGACCCAGCGGAACGGGCCCTCACGCACGAGCTGGTGGGTCTCGCGGATCTCCACGTGGAGACTCCAAAAGCGGCCAAGCGCGGCGATGGCGCGCCGCCGCAGGATGAACGAACAGAGGGCGACCACCCAGCCGGCGGCAAAGAAAATCCAGGAGACTCCTTTTACGCGGAGGAAGTATTCCAAGATCGATCCACAGAGCATGAGCGTGCCGAGCGAGATGAAGAGCCGGAGCGTGAGGTTCTCGAGAATGGGGCCGGCGATGGTATTGCGCTTTGTGCGCAGCTCCATCACGCGCGCGGCGTAAATGATGAGCGCGGAGAGCGGGGCAATCCAAAGATCGATAATAAAATTCATGCGGATTCCATTGGTGTCCCTACCCGGGGGGCCACGCAAGCGATCTTTTGCCCAAAAGGTGAATATGCAAATGGGGAACAGTCTCCCCTGCGTCGGGTCCGTGATTGATGACCAGCCTGTAGCCCGACTCAAGGACGCCGAGCTTGCGCGCGATGTCGCCGGAAGCGGCGAGCATCCTGCCCAGAATCGCGGAGTCCTCCGGGGTGGCCTCACCCACGCGGGGTATCGGTTTTTTCGGCACGATGAGGACGTGGACCGGCGCCTGGGGATTGATGTCGCGGAGGACCATGAAGTCCTCCTCCTCGTGCAGGATCTCGGCAGGGATCTCCCGCCTCGCGATTTTTTCGAAGATGGTCATGGGAGTGCGAAGCGGGGTGTTGATTATTGGTCTCTCAGGATACCGAAAACGTGACCGGATGGGCAGCGGCGGACAATTGCTCGCGGAGGAAAGTGATGATCTCCTCGCGCAACGCGTGGCAGTCGCGCGCCCAAATCTTGCGGGCGCGCAGTTCCTTGACGCAAAGCTCCAGGTCGAAAAGCTCGAAGTAAGTGGCTCGCGTGGTGAGCAGATGCTCCATGCTGCGCGTGAGAAGCTCGAAGAATGCCAGCTCGTAGCCAGAGCCGGCTTTTTTCGCCAGCTCCAGCAGGGAGATGCGGGCGGGGGGCGGGCCGGGATCGAAGTGGGAGGCGACCTCCGCGTAGCCGATGACCTGGAGCGCGGAGTTTACCGTATCCGCAAGGCGCGGGAGGGTGAGGAGATTGCCGATAAAGCGGTAGCGCAGGTAATCGCTCACGCTGGCGGAGACATGCTCCGCGAGCCACCACTGCGGGTAGCCGGCTTTTTCCGCGGCCTGCACGAGGCGGCGGGTGAGCCAGCGGGAATCGAACGCGGAGACCTCTCCGCCCTCGAATTGCACGAGCGGCATTTCATCGCGCGGAGCGATCATGCGCTGCCTCCCGGGTGGAACGAGCATCGCGGCCAGGGGGCGCGCAACGTGCCTACGCCGCTGGCCTTGAGAACCATCAACCTGCGCCTCCGTTGATCTTGAAGAGCTCCGGCTGCTGGGTGCCGGGCTTTACCTTGAGGCCGAGGGATTGGATCTCGCTGATGAACTCGCCGATGTCCTGGAACTGGCGGTAAACCGAGGCGTAGCGGACGTAGGCGACCTCGTCGAGGCCGTGGAGTTTTTCCATCACCTTGGCGCCGACGAGCTTGGTGGAGACCTCGCGGGGATGATTGGTCTCCAGGTCCTGGATGATCTCCTCGGCGGAGCGCTCGAGCTGCTCAATGGAGATGGGGCGCTTCTCGCAGGCCTTGGTCATGCCCTGGAGGAGCTTGTGGCGGTCGAACGGCTCGCCACGACCGTCGCGCTTGATGACGCGAATGTCGGCGCGCTCGATCTCCTCGTAAGTAGTGAAGCGGAACTCGCAAACGATGCACTCACGGCGGCGCCGAATCGATGCCCCATCCTTTGAGACGCGGGAATCGATGACCTTGTCTTCCAGGCTTCCGCATTTAGGGCAACGCATTTGGAGGGAGGGCTTTGGCCGAACATTGTGAATACCACAACCAGTAGTGCCAGTCAATGATGGGCTGCGCTAGGGCGTGGGGAAAACATGGGTTCGGGATTATTGGATTTGAATCGATGGATTTGGTGGAATCGGGGAGGTTTTAGCCGAGGACGGAATGAGGGGCCTGATACGCCGCCAGAAAGGAATGGGAGGGGCTCTTTCCGTAGCAAGATTACGCAGGCAAAACTGCGTTGCCGAAACCAGTGGTTTCCTACCTTGGTAAACGCACGGGTGGCGGGGGTTATGCTGCTTTCAGGGGGTATGAAAGCGCCGCCGTGCGGCGGAGATTCACTATGCAGTTAGACCCAAATACAAACGTAGCCAAAGATGCGCGGATTCTCATCGTCGATGACGAAGCGCGCAATATCTCGACCATCAGCCAGATCCTCGGGAGGGCTGGATATGCGATTTGCATCAGCATCACGGACCCGGCGGAGGCGCTGGCGAAATTTGCCGATGTGCAGCCGGACCTGCTGCTGCTGGACTGGCACATGGAGCCGCTCTCGGGGCTGGAATTCATCCAGGAGCTGAAGACGCGCGTGGCGCCCGATGACATGCCGCCGGTGCTGGTGCTGACGGCGGATAACTCCCCGGAGACGCGCAGGGAGGCGCTGGCGGTGGGGGCGACGGATTTTCTCTCCAAGCCGCTGGATGCCTCCGAGGTGCTGCTACGGATGCGCAATCTGCTGCAGATCCGGCAGCTCCATACACGGCTCCAGGCGGGGCGGCACGAGCTGGAGACGCAGGTGCGGGAGCGGACCAACGAGCTGGAGCAGGCGCTGGCCGAGCTGCATGGCGTGCAGCAGCAGGTCATCCAGCAGGAGCGGCTGCGGGCGCTGGGGGCGATGGCGGCGGGAGTGGCTCATGATTTCAACAACTCGCTGATGATCATCCGCGGCTACAGCGACATGTTCACGCGGCAGCCGCAGAATTACGATGATCCTGAGAAGGTGCGCGAGGCGTTCAAGACCATCAGTGCGGCTGCGGGGAACGCGGCGGATACGGTGAACCGGTTGCGGGAGTTTTACCGGCCCTACAAGAAAGGGGAGGAAGACCGGCGGCCGGTGGAGCTGAACGCGCTGGTGCGCGAGGCGGTGCAATTGACGCGGCCCAAGTGGGAAACCCAACCCCAGGCGCGGGGGCTGACCATCCAGACCACCACGCATCTGGATACGGAGGTGCCCCGCGTCTCGGCGGCTGCATCCGAGATTCGCGAGGTGATGATGAACCTGATCTTCAACGCGGTGGATGCGATGCCGCAAGGGGGGCAGATCAAGGTGAGCACGGGGGTGGATGAGGGGTACGCGTATTTTACCGTGGAGGACAATGGGACGGGGATGACCGAGGAGACGCGGCGGCATTGCCTGGAGCCGTTTTTCAGCACCAAGGGGGACCGTGGGACGGGGCTGGGGCTTGCGATTGTGTTCGGCATTGTGAGCAGGCATGGGGGGCTGATCCGGATCAATACCGAGATCAACCAGGGGACGGAGATCACGATCCTGCTGCCGGTGGCCGTAAGTGCTGAGGAACCGGAGGCTGAGGCGGCGCCGGGGGCGCTGCGGCAATCGCTGAATGTCCTCATTGTCGATGACCAGCCGGAGATCAGGTATGTGCTGAGCAGTTACCTGGAGCACGATGCGCACACTGTCGTGACCGCGGAGAATGGCGCCGACGCGCTGGAGAAATTCCGGGCTGGGACGTTTGATCTGGTGATCACGGACCGCGCGATGCCGAAGATGAATGGGGATCAGCTTGCGACGGCGATCAAAGAAATTGCTCCGCGGGAGCCGGTGATTTTGCTAACCGCGTTTGCGGACAGCGAGCGGCATGTGCGGGACATCGACCTGATGCTCTCCAAGCCGGCATCGCTGCGGATGATCCGGCAGGCGATCGGGAAGGTGATGGCTGGAGAGCGGAACTAGGGCTTTACCTTCATCCCGGCCGTCCTGGCAAGTGCCCGCAGGCGTGTGTCGAAGGTGACGAATATGTCGGCCTTCAGAACGAGCGCCGTTGCAACGTGAAGGATATCGAAGGAGCGGTTCCCCATTTTCGCTGTGTGCGTGACGGAAAGACCCTCCGCTACGCTGATGACGGCGGCCCAGTCGACCGGAGTAATCTTGAACGCGCCGTTTTTCAGATTGGCCTCCAGATAACCCAGCATGTTTTGCCCCTCTTCCCTGGGGTAGCCCTTGGACGAGTCTTTGCCATAAAGAAAAGTTTGGAGCCGCACCGATTGACGGAACTCGAACAGAAGCAGGGAGGTAACGACCGGGGGCGCCTCAAGAGCACGAAGATAGTGATCAGCCTGGGATGAATTGTCCTGCTTCCGATAGAGCGCGCACAGAAAAGAAGTATCGGGATAAACGATCATCCATCCTCGCCTTCGAGTTCGAATTCGCGCATCGCCTTGACTTCCTCGGCACTGAACACACGTGAACCCCATATCGCTTCGCGCTGTGCTGCAAAATCGACCTTCGGCATCGGTTTCTCCTTCGGCTCGGGGACCAGGCGCGCGAAGAGCTTCCCTCGTTTCACGATTTGCACGGACTCGCCGTTCTCAATCCAGGCCGCGATGCGGCGGAAGTGATTGCGAAGGTCTGCGACCGTGGCTGTTCTCATGATAGGAGAATCTATCATGAGGATTCCAAGGCGTCAATGGGCTGGCTGGGAGCGCGTGAAAACGGATCAAATGCCCGCCCTGTCGAGCAAGTCGCGCAGAACTTTTTCGGCCTCGAAGTATTCGTGCGCGACCTCGTACGCGGCGCGGCAGTGTAACTTATAGTCGGCATTGATCTCGCGGACAGCTTCGCCGATTTCATCCAGCGTGCTAAATGAGAAGAGGCCTTTTTGCTGGCCGTAGTGGCGGGTAAAGCCTGTCTCTTGCGTGATCGCGGGGCGGCCGCAGGCGAGGTAGCAGGCTGTCCTGTCGCTGAACCAGCCGGTATTGAGGCGGACGTATTGATCCTTTGCGACTGTGAACTCGCCTTTCGAGTCCTGCAGATACTTGCGGTAAGTATCATACTCGATGCTCATTTGGTCGGGGCTGGTGAAACGCCAGCCATTCGCGGCGAAACGCTCACGGAGTTTCGGGTCATTGATAGTCGTGGCCAGCTCGAAGTCCTCGCCGGATAGTTTCGGCGCCTCGATGAATTTTAGAAACTCGAGCGACTTGCTCCAGAGATACTTGTCGCCGCGCCACTCGATGTCCTTCTTCCCGCTGGTGTTCCAATTCGCCACGGATGTGAAGACTGCGCCTGCTGGCGGAGCGGCCTCGGTATGCCAGAGGTCGGTCACCACGGGCTGGCGCGTACCGAGCCAGCGGAAGTCATGCAACGGAACCGGAAACCCGGCAGAGCCGATATTTTCGCCGAAAGTGAAAAGTGAATGATGCTTCTTGAGGTAATCGATTGTAGAAGCTTCGCCTTTATCGACTTTGATTTGCTCCACGCCGGGATCGCTCTCGACATAGAGAATGCGGTCGCTTGTGAGTAAGTCATCATTGAATTCCTGCGAACCGCAGACATTGAGAATTGCATCGGCCTCGCGGTATAGCTCGCGCACTCGACTCAGCGGGAGGCCGGCGCAAGGAAGATCAGGAAGATAGCGGGCGCAGTAGCTCCAGCGGTCCTCGAAGCCATACTCGCGCGCGAGGCGCTCGAGGATTCCGGCGGCGTAGGAGAAATCATTGGTTACCTCGTAAGTGACGGGGTTGTAGGGGAGGCGCGCGGAGTCCTCTATATAATAGACATCGTGGCCGAGGCGCATCATACCGACGATGTAATGGATGTGCTGCCAGACTACTCCAGCGATGGGGCAGCCCGCGGCGAATCCCATGACGACGATGCGCTTCCGTTTCATTTTACTTCGAGTTGTTTGACGATCACGGCGGGATTGCCGGCGACGACGACATTTGCCGGGACACTTTTTGTTACGATCGAGCCGGCGGCTACGACGGAATTCTCGCCGATTTCAACGCCCTTCAAGATGACCGCGCCCATTCCGATCCAGACGTTATCGCGGATTCTGACCGGGGCGGTCTTCAACGGCGGACGCGCGGGGCGCTTGTCGTAATATGGGGCTAGCGCCAGCGCATCCTGCTGGCGTGCGGCGGGATCGATGGGATGAAAATCGGAATCGGCAATGCCGACATTCCATGAGACGAGGCAGTAGGAGCCGATCTCTATATGCTCCTCCGCCATGATGAGAGCGCCATTGAGAAGCGAGAAATCGCCCACTGTGCAAGTGCCGGCTACGCCTATTGAAAAGGAGCAGCCGGCGTAGCAGGAGACATGCTTGCCCAGCACCACGGCGTTCTCCCGCTTGCTCTTGAAATGGCGGAAGATCTGCGCGGATTCGCAGTAGAAACCTTCTTCCCAACTAACATTCGGCGGGATGGGGTGGGCCCACCAATCATGCTCCACCATCCGCTCTGCGGTTACATTGCTCATAAGTCAGTGGTTTCCCAAGTTGGCGGAGTGGTAAAGCTGCGCGTAGGCGCCACCGCGGGCAACCAACTCCGGGCCGGTGCCGACCTCGACGACCTTGCCGTGGCTTAGCACGACGATCTTGCCCATGTCGTGCACTGTCGCGATGCGGTGCGTGATGATGAGCGTGGTGCGTCCGCGCATAAGTTCCTTGATGGTCTCCATGATGGCAGCCTCCGTGGTGGGGTCGAGCGCGCTTGTGGGCTCGTCCAGTAATAGGATAGGCGCGTTTTTCAGGAACGCACGGGCGATGCCGATGCGCTGGCGCTGGCCCACGCTGAGATGGCCGCCGCGCTCGCCGACCTGCGCCGAGTAGCCCTCGGACATCCGCAGGATGAAATCGTGCGCTTGCGCTTGTTTCGCGGCGGCGACGATCTCCTCCTCCGTTGCATCCGGGCGGCCGTAGGCGATGTTTTCCCGGATGGTTGTCGAAAAGAGGAGCGTGTCCTGGAGGACAATCGAGATATGCTGGCGGAGGGATTTTTTTGTAATCGATTTCAGGTCGACGCCGTCGAGTGTTACGCGGCCACTGTTTGGATCGTAAAAGCGCGGCGCGAGGGCGAGCAGCGTGCTCTTGCCGGCGCCGGTCCCTCCGACAAAGGCGACCGTCTGGCCCGAGCCGACATCGAGGTCGATGTTTTCGAGAATCAGCCGCGTGGAATCATAACCGAAATTGACATGCTCGAAGGTAAGTTCGCCGCGAGTGGAGGTTATTGACTTCGCATCGGGTGCGTCCTGAACGTCGTCCTCGTGATCCAATATCTCGAAGCAACGCTGCGCGCCCGCGGCGGCGCCTTCCAGAGCCCACATTGTATAAGTCAAAGCCTCGAGCGGCTGATAGAGCATCAGGAGGTAGGAAATGAGCACCCAGACATCTCCCAGCGGGAGCCGGGAAGTGAGCACATGGATGGAGGTAAGGTAATATACCGCCGCGGTGCCGAGCGCCATGAGTGTGCTGATCACCAGTGAGCTTTTCATCTGCGTACCGGTAAAGCTCATGTTGGCCTCCAGCGAGTTGCGTGCGCTGGTGCGGAATTGGGAGACCTCGTACTCCTCGCGCCCAAATGCGTGGACCATGCGGATCGAGCTGAGCCCCTCCTGGGCCACGGACAACACATCGCTCTCGCGTTCCTGGATGGTGGTGGATTGGGTGCGGATCAGCGTTGCGTAAAAATAGATCGCCAGCACCACCAGCGGCATGATCGCGAGCGCGGTCACGCCGACGGGCCAATCCATCCGCATCATGAGGTAGAGCCCGCTCACGAGTGTAATTGAAGAGGAGGCGATGAATGTACCCTTGCTATAAATGCTCTGGATCGACTGCGAATCATACGCGACGCGGAAGGAAGAGTCCGAGCTGCGGCGCGAGTCATGGTACTTGAGAGGCAGAGATTGGAGGCAGGCGTAGAGTTCCGTGCGCAGCTTGAGCAGGGACTGAAGGCCGACCCGGACGAAAACCAGGTTCATCACCATGTTCAGCAGACCGGCGAGGAAATTGATGACGACGATGCTGATGCAAAGCCAAAGGATCATGGCAGGCGGGCTTACCGGGCCGATCCACCGCGTCAGCATCGCCTTTACCGGCTGCGGGCGATCCGGGGTGAGCAACTCATTGATGATAATGGCCCAAGGCCACGGCTTGAGCAGATTAAAGGCAACGCCGGCCAGCATCATCGCCGTGCCCAGAGCCGTCTCCGGCAGAAAGGGCCGGTAGTAATGGAGGGCGCGGCGGTAAACGGACATCCACCCCAGCGAATACGACAGTGCGAGCAGGGGTCAACATCCAAACGATACGCAATGTTGCCGAGACCGCGCGCGGGGTGGGCTACGAAACCATTAAAAAGGAGAATTCATGAAAAGCATCCTATCAAAAACCATCGTCGTCGCGGGGCTCATCGCCATCTCCGGCGCGGCCTATGGCAACCAGTGCAATTGCCACACCAAGCGCCATGAGTCGGCGATGACGAAAATGGAGAATGGCACGGCGACCGTTGCAAAGGGAACGTGGCATGAGAGCAAGCTGATCGCCAATACCGCGGTGCGCTCGCCGGTCATTGCCTACGAGGTCGTGCGCGGAGAGCGGCCGCTATTCCCCAATGAGACTGCCTGGCGAAACAATAATCGCCGCGAGAGCATCGCATTGACGGGACACCATAACGAGCCGCCGCCGATCTAATTGACCGGCCTCCGTACCAAACGTGAAGCGCCCGCAGCCAAAAGCGGGCGCTTTTCTTTTTTCCCGGGCGAATCTACCTTGTGGGGAGATGTTTCCAGATGCGACCAAGTTAGGGAAGATGGCACGGCCCGACTGGCGCGCGGTGCTCGTCATCCTGCGCAACAAATTGTTTGCCGGCATCGTGGCGGCCATCCCGCTGATTGTGACCTTCTATGTGTTGAAAATCGCGTACGGATTCATCAACGACATCAGCGAGCCGTTCATCGACAAGCTGACGGGCCGGCCGATGCCGGGGCTTGGTTTTGGCGTCACTGTTTTGATGCTCATTGGGCTGGGCTTTGTTTCCACCAACGTGCTCGGGCAGCGGATGCTGCTGGTGTTCGAACGGCTCGTGCTGCGCATCCCGCTGGTGGCGACCATCTATGCGGGGGTCAAGCAGATCATCGATTCCGTCAAGGCGTTCAATAGCGGGACGCAGTTCAAGCGGGTCGTTTATGTCGAGTACCCGAGCCCGGGGTGCAAGCTGATCGGCTTTGTCACCGGGCAGTACTTTGACGAGAAGCTCCAGCTCGACATGATCAGCGTGGTGATCCCGACTGCGCCAAATCCGATGACCGGGTTGGTCATCGTTGTGGAGGCATCGCGCATTACCGACAGCGCGCTGACCATCGAGGAGGCGACCAAGCTGATTGTCTCCGCAGGGCTGGTGGTGCCGCGAAGAAAGGGGGCGCCGGAGGAACCTGTCGCGACCCAGACGTGGCCGATTCCGGATGCTGTGGCGCTGGCGCTCTCCTCGCGGGGAGATCAGAAGTAGTTTGGTTATTAAGAAAAAGCGTGGCCTTACAAGATAGGTCTTGTACGTCCTATGGGACCTATTTCCAGCGAGGGTTGCGTCTTCTTTAGCGAGCGGCCGATTCGGCCGGGGCGAGTTCGAGGGCGCTGTATAACATCTCCGTGAGGACCTCGACCGTGTATGGCTTCGGGAGGTAATTGACGCCTTCCTCCAGCGCGAGGTTGCTGTCGAAAAGCTCGGGGCTGTAGCCGCTGGTGTAGATGACTTTCAGGTCCGGGCGGCTTAGCAGCAGGCGGGCGGCCAGTTCCCGGCCGGAAACGCCGCGGGGCATCACCATGTCGGTGAGCAGGAGGACGATCTCCGTACGATACTCATTGGCCAGCGCCAGTGCCTCCTCGCCATCCGCGGCCTCGATGACGCGGTAGTGATGATGAATGAGAATATCCTTCACCAGCGCGCGGATCGCAGGGTCATCCTCCACGACGAGGACCGTCCGGCCCGAGCCCATTCGCCGCGGTGTCGGCTCCGCTTTCGGGGCCTCATCGGCCGGCTTGTCCGTTACCGGCAGCATGATCTTGAACCGTGATCCCTTGCCCGACTCGCTCTCCACCTCCACCCAGCCATCGTGCTGCTTTACCACGCCATAGACTGTCGCCAGGCCGAGCCCCGTCCCCTGTCCGACCTCCTTGGTCGTGAAGAATGGCTCGAAAATGTGGTCCCGCGTCGCGCTATCCATCCCGATGCCCGTGTCGCGCACGCTCAGGCAGACGTACCGCCCCGCCACCGCCTCCGGCACGCGGTGCAAGTAATCATCATCCACCTTCACCTCCGACGTGCGGATCGTGAGAGTGCCGCCGGAGGGCATTGCGTCGCGCGCATTGACGGCGAGGTTGAGGATGATCTGTTCCATGTTGCAATCGTCCGCAAAGACCGGTGGCAGCTCGCGCGCCAGCTCCGTCTTGAGGTGAATATGCTCGCCGATGAGGCGAGGCAGCATCGTGCTCAATTCCCGCACCAGGTCGTTCAAATCGAGCCGGCGCGGCTGCATCACCTGCTTGCGGCTGAAGGCGAGCAATTGGCGGGTCAGGTTTGCCGCACGATCCGCAGCCGAGGCGATATGGCGGAAGGAATCCGCCGCATCATGGTCCAGGTCCGCGACCGAGAGCTGAAGCGTCGCGTGGCCCTGGATGATCGTGAGGATGTTGTTGAAATCATGCGCCACGCCTGCCGCAAGCTGGCCGACCGCTTCCATCTTTTGCGCCTGGCGAAGCTCGCCCTCCAGCTTGCGCTTTTCCGTCAGGTCCTCGGCGATCATCAGCACATGCGGCTGGGCGCCGAGGTTGAAAATCTCCAGCGAAACGAGCGCCTGGCGCGGCACCCCATCCGCGGATGGCATGGCGCACTCGATATTGCGCACGCTCTTTTGCGAGCGGAGCGTGGGCCACGCGCGCGCCTCCAGGTCGCGGCAGATGTTCAGCTCCGCGGCCGTCTTGCCGATCAATTGCTCCCGGGTAAATCCGGTCATCCGGTAGAACGCCTCATTGGCGTCCGCAAACCGGCCCTCCGCCAGCGTGTGGATGGCCATCGCGATGGGGCTGGCGTGGAAGGCTTTTGAGAATCGCTCCTCCGAGCTGCGGAGACGGTCGTGGGCCGTTTGCAGCTCCTGCGTGCGCTGGCGGACCATTACATCCATCTCCTTCAGGCGCAGATCCGCCAGTTTTGTGACCTGCCATTTTTTCGTCAGCGCGTGGGCGAGTTGCAGCACCTCCACGTTGTCGAACGGCTTCTTGAGGATCAGCAGATTATCGGATCGTCCGAACCTGCTCATCATATCCTCCCAGGAATAGTCCGAGTAGGCCGTGCAGATCACTACCTGGAGGTCGGGCTGCACCTCCCACATCCGGGCGACCGTCTCGATGCCATCCCAGCCGGGCGGCATCCGGACATCGACAAACGCCATCGCAAACGGCCGCTCCTCCGCCAGCGCGTGCTTTACCTTGTCCAGCGCCTCGCGGCCCTGCATGGCCGACTCGAGCTCAAAGTCCTCGATCTGCGGACCCGCGCCGTGCTTGACCTCGCCAAAGAGAATCGCCTCTGCGGAGTCGAGGCCCTCGATCCGGTTCTTCCCGGCGAGGAGGATTTTCTTGAAATCTGTGTGGATCGCCGGGTTGTCGTCCACCAGCAGGATCCGATTGTTCTGCATCAGGCTCATGAGGGAATCAATTCTGCGATCGGCAACTCCAGCACGAACGCGGCCCCGAGGCCGGGCCCGTCGCTCTCTGCAGTCAGTACGCCACCCATCTCTTTAGCCGCAATTGCGCCGCTGTGCAGTCCAAATCCGTGGCCTTCGCTTTTTGTTGTAAAGCCGTGGGAGAAAATACGGGTCAGGTTCTCCGCCGGGATGCCGCAGCCGGTATCCCGCACCGTGACGCTCACGACGCCATCGCGCGCCCGGCGGATGCAGAGCGTGAGCTCCCGAGGCACGCATTCCTCCATGGCGCCCTTGGAGTTACGCAGCAGGTTTACCATGATTTGCAGGACCTTGTGCTTGTCCACGCGGACATTCGGCACCGGCTCATAGTCGCGGATCACGGTAATGTGATGGCGCTTGAGCGCGGCGGCGTTCATCTGGACGGCATCCTCCACGAGCTTCTCCAGGGGCAGGATTTCCGTGAAACCGGAGACGCGTGCGTAATTCTGCTGCATGGCGACGATCTCCTTGATGTGCTCGACATTCATCGCCAGGAGCTCCAACTCCTCCGTCATGTCCGCGTGCTCGGACTTGAGATGGCGGCCCAGCTCAGAGAGGTAGGGGGCCAGCAGCATGCCCTGTTCGTCATCGGAAAGCCAGCGGCCGAGGTCACCATTGCGCGCCAGAAGGAGCTCCGCGGCGCGGGCGACATTGGGCGTGCGGGATTTTTTCAGGCGATCCGCCAGGAGCGTGGAGGAGACGTTTACGCTGTTCAAGACGTTGCCCACATTATGCAGCACTCCCGTGGCCACCTCCGCCATGCCGGCCCGGCGTGAGGCATCGACGAGCTGATTGTGGAGCGCCTCCACCTCCTCCTCGGCGCGTTTGCGCTCGGCGATCTCGTGCTGGAGTTCCTGGACCTGAAGCTCCAGCGTGTTCTGGACGGCCTGCAACGTGGCGTCCTGGTACTGGATCTGTTCCAGCATGTGATTGAACGTGTCCGTGAATGCGCCGATCTCGTCCGCACCGAGTTTCTCGGCACGCAGCGAGTAATCGTTCCGCTCCGCGATGATGCGCGCCGTCTCAGCCAGGCGCTGGATGGGGGTGGAGATCACGCGCTGGAGCTTGGAGGAAATGGCGAAGGCGATGCCGGAGGAGATCGCAAGGACCACCGCGAAGGCCGCGAAATAGAGGCGGAGGAGGGCCCAGTAGCCGCTGCCGTAGTTTGACCGCAGGTAGAGCGCGCCGATGCGGGCATCGTCCAGCCGTATCTCCTGGGTCTGCAGCAGCTCGCCGCCTTGAAAGATAAATCCCGTCCGCTGCGGATACTCGCTCAGAGGAATCCCGCCGTCGCCCTCTCCGAATCGCGCGAGGATTTTTCCATTCGGCAGGACGATGAACGCGCTCTCGACGTGCTCCTTCACGCGGAGGCCGGCGAGGATCTCACGGGCGGAATCGCTATCCTGGAACGTGATTGCGGACGTGCTATTGGCCGAGATGATCTCGGCGAGCGATCCGAGGTCGCGCGTGAAATTCCACCGGAAGGTGTAGACTTGGAAGGCGCACATCGCGGCGCTCGCGACCAGAAGCGCGGCCGTGGAGGAGATGAGCACCACGTACATCAGCTTCCGCCGGATGGGGATGTTGCGAGGGAACCAGGTCATGGCCTATGCGACGCCCGAGGCGGGAAAGCAGGCCGGGGGCTCGAGCGATGACCCATCCTAAGCCCGCGCCGCGCCGGGCGAAATCATTTATTTGCCGGGGAAATCGAACGGGCCGCAGTCGAAGGCCATCATATTTGAGGCCTTGGTGATCTCGAATTCCACGATGCTCTGGCCGTCATTCTGGAATACTGTAATCGGCTTGGCTGTGCTCTTGCGTCCCAGCACGATCCACTTCAGCCCCGGCGTCGCACTGATCCGCTTGAGAGGCAGCCCATCGGCAAGCTCCAGCCAGCTTCCGCTCGCGTCGATGCCGGCCGTCAGGTCCGCGTTTCCCGCCCGGTCGCGGTCCAGTGGATTTGGCACAAGGACGATGTGGATGATAGTGTGCCCGGTGATCGTCCTGCCATTCTGCACGGCCATCGAGGTGGATTCCAAAATCTCCCTAAGAAGCGGAAAGGAGCCGGAGGTCCGAATTACCACCGGGACATCCTCAGGCGCCCCAGTGCCGTCTGTTGTGAGTGTGGAAGTCGAGCCCTTGATGACATCGAAACGCATTGAGTCCACCTGCCGGATTGCGACCCCGCCGACCATATATCCCCGCGCAGTATATCGCCCAGGCGACACCTTGTTTCCGGCATCATCCAGCCCGTCCCAATGCGTGATGTAGCCATCGAGTGCGGCTACGAATTCATCCCCGGTCGCCTCCTTATGCAGGGTGCGGACGAGCTTGCCGGCGCGGTCGTAAACGCCGAGCGAGATCGTGCCTTCCATCGGCGGTGGAATGAATTGGAGCTTTACGCCGGTTTTCTTGAGCAGGCTGGGGGAGGGGAGAGGCGTCGCGCTTTCGGTTGCGATGGGCATTTCGCTCCCTGAAACTACTGGCGTGGAAGTCGCGGAGACGATTGGCGCCGCGGTGGCTGATTCAAGAGGGATTGAAGTCGCTGATATGGCCGGAGGTGCGGAGGGCGATACGGAGGGAATTGGCAAAGTTCCATCCGACGAAACGGGTGGGAGATTAACCGTGACTGTCCCGGACCCGCCAGCCACTGGGCCCGGACTTGGAGAGGCATCCTGCGCCGATGCCGGCCCGGCCATTGCGCAAATCGTGGAGGCGGCGATCACGCCGCGGACGAAATTCAGATATCGCATTTTGTCGAAGAATTAAAGTGACGCGCAGCCGGCCTTTTGGCGCTGCATTCCATCTTAGGCGTAATAGCGCCAGTTTAGATTCGGGAAAATATTGTCCCGCCACTCGCAATTCTTGAGGAACTTTTCGTCCACGTCATTGCACGCGAGCTGATCATAGAGGCGCGTAAAGCGGAGGACGTGGACCTTTGTCCGCATGGTCGCGTAATTCTTGGCGGTTCCCGTTTTCATCAGGAAGGCCCAGTCGCTGGATTGCGCGAGGAGCAGCTCGCGCGCGAGCTGGCGTAGGACGCGCTCCTGCTCAGGCGTGGCGGTGTCCTTGAACCTGCGCGCCAGCTCCGTCATGCGGCGGGCCGCGGTGTGGAGGTGGGGGTAGATCCATGAGTTGCTCTCATCGAGCCAGACCTCCCAGTAGCCCTTGTGCCCCCAGCTCGAGGCGCTGGGCTCCATCATCTGAAGGGTGGCGTGCTCCGCAAGGTAACGGCCCGGCGTCGTCAGCTCGAAGTCGTGCTGGTCGTACACGGCCTTGCGGATGAAGAGGTTCAAAAACTCGGGGCCCTCGAACCACCAATGGCCGAAGAGCTCGGCATCGAATGGACTGACGACGATGGGGTCCATGGCAGAGGCCTCCGTGAGGTGCTTGATCTGATCCCGGCGGGCCCAGACGAAGTTTCCCGCATTGGCATCGGCCGCGGCCATCGCCCAGGGGCGGTGGTAGATGTCCTTATCCTTTGTGCGGCCGGTGATGCGGTGGTATTTGATGCCTGTAAACTTCCGCATTCCATCCGCAGGCAGATACGGACGGATATAATCCATCGGAAGGTCCATGCCGATATCGCGGTAAAAATCGCGGTATGCGGGATCGCCCGGGTACCCCTCCTCGGCGCTCCAGACCTGGCGCGATGAGTCGCGGTCGCGCGCGAAGGCGGCCACGCCCGCCGGCAAAAACACCGGCGCGTAAATCGCATACCGGGGCCGCGGATTCCCAAACATCAGGCCGTGCGCATCCATGATGAACCAGCGGATATTTGCCTCCTGGAGAATGTCGCCAAGGCCGCGGACATAACCGCACTCCGGCAGCCAAATGCCGACCGGGTCGCGGTCGAATGTCTCGCGGTAATGATCTCGCGCGATGAGAATTTGCGCGCGCATCGCCTCCGGGTAGCTGGCCATCAGCGGGAGAAATCCGTGCGTGGCCGCACAGGTGATGATCTCCAGCACGCCGCGCTCCTGGAGTTGCTTGAAGGGGGTGACGAGGTCGCGCTTCCAGCCGTCGACAAAGAGATTGCGGCAGGTGATGAAGCGCTCCAGGTACATCCGGGCCAGTTCGTTGAGCCGGTTGTCATGGCGCGTCCGCTCCAGTTCACTGCGCGCCAGCTCGATGGCCCGCTCGATGTACCGGACGTATCGCTCCTGGAGGAGCGGGTCGCGGAGCATCGAGCAAAGGGTCGGCGTGAGCGACATCGTGAGCTGAAAGTTCACGCCCTCGTCCACCATGCGCCACAGCGTCTGGAGCAGGGGCAGGTAGGTCTCTGTGATCGCCTCGTAGAGCCAGTCTTCCTCGAGGAATTCGTCGTACTCCGGGTGGCGCACATAAGGCAGGTGCGCGTGCAGGACGAGAGCCAGGTAGCCTTTGGACATGAGCGTTCTCCGAGTCGGGAGAAACAACGCTAGGAGAGCGGCGGGGAAATGGGAAGGGGTTTTGCGGTGGGTAAAAAAACCGGCGGCCAAGAATTAAACGGAGCTCGAAACCTCAGGCGTGCCCGAGCCGCGTGCCAGAAACGCGATACAATTACGATGTGTTGCTCGTCAACCACCCGGTAAACGATCCGATAGGACCTAAAAATCCATTCCCGAATGGGAGGGTCGCGAAACTCTGGCACAACACGTCCTTTTAGAGGGTGCAATCCAATCGACTCGGCTTCGTCGATGAGTTGCCCACCAAAGCGTTTTGCCGCCTGCGGATCATCGGACGCTATGTAGACAACAATTTCTTCCAAGTCTCTCAATGCCCGCGGCGAGAGGACTACTTTGTACCCGTTTTCGCCCATGAGGAAATTCGCGCCCTTGCTTCCTCCGTGCCAATGCCACCTTCTTTCTCATAGGACTCGAACCCTTCCCTCACAGCGGCAACGAATTCGATTTCCCTTGCCACTTCATGTAGAGTGACCCCTTCGGGGAGGCGCTCCAGCAAGTCGGCAACGATTTCCTTGGTGCTCATGAACGCGGGGAGCTTGCCAGATATTGATCTGAAAGGCAAGGCCAGACCCGGAAGCTACCCCACGGCCCGATCTTTTAGCACCTGCTGAATGCCGCGTAAGGGGATGCTGATCCATTTGGGGCGGTTGTTCAGCTCGTAGCCGATTTCGTACACGGCTTTTTCCAATAGGAAGGCGTCCAGCAGCGCTTCTGTGTCCTCGCGCTTGTCGGGGATGAAAATCGCGCCGCCGGCGGTTTTGAGATAGGTCTGAAGGTAGGCGCTGCCGATCCAATTTGCCCAGTGATCGGCCCACGGCTCAAGCAGCGGGACGTCCTCGGTGCGGACTGTTTGCTGGCGCATGGAGAGAGCTGTGTGCGCGGCGTAGTGGAAGGAGCGCAGCATGCCGGCGACATCGCGGAGGGCGCATCGCTTCAGCTTTCGTTCGCTAAGCGATTTCGCGGGCTCGCCTTCAAAGTCGATAATTACAAAATCCTTGCCCGTATTCAGCACCTGGCCGAGGTGAAAATCCCCATGCGTGCGTATCTTCGAGCAAGTTATGCGCCGATGCAGCAACGTGGACATCCGGGCGAGGATGTTTGGCTCTGAGGCTATTACTTCCAGCAATAAGTTGCGAAACGTCCCATCCAGATGCGGGATGCGCTGCTGTAATAAAGTCATCGTCCGCCGGAGCGATCCGCGCATCGATTGATATACAGACCTGAGATAGAGAGTTGTGAATGGTTCCGGCGTGAAGTTTGCATCCGTCTCCTCGGCTGCGAGTGCAAAGTGCAGGTGCGCCGTCCGCTCACCCAATTGCCGTGCCCGCTCGGGGAATACTCCTCCTATTAGATCGGTAAGTATCGCGCTGGCTGACTCATTGGGCGTGAAGAGGGACAATTGCGGCACCGTTGCCGGATCTGGCCGCACCTCCAGCACCCGCTCGTAAAAGCGCCCGAGCGAGTCGAGCGTCTTCTCCCACGCATCGCCCTCATTCGGCACCATCCCAAGCAGCAGCCCCAACATGCGGGCCTGCCGGCGCGGTTGCTTGTACTCCAGCGATCCTCCGAACGGGGGCACATTCTCAAAATGCTGCCGCTCACTTAGGAAGCGCAATATCTCCGCGTCTGGATTCACGCCTTCCTCGATCCGGCGGTATAACTTCATGAACCACTTATCCTGGTAAATAATCGAGGTATTACTCTGCTCCACCTTCAGCACCCGTGAAGTAAGCGTCGAATCCTCCTTTGCCAGGGTCGCGCCGGGATACCCCGCCACAATACCCTCCCTCGCCTGTTGCGTTTTCTGGCGCACCATCAGGTCAAACAGCGCGGCGCGGAACCGTTCATCCTGGACTGCATCAAACAGGACCGTTTCCTTGCCGGTCTCATCCGCCACGAAGCGCGCGATCACCGCCTGCGAGGCATGCGTTTCAATCGCAGTGGCCGCCGGGCCGCTCGCGATTTGAAGTGGGAGCAGATAAGTATCGATGCCTCCATCGAAGTAAGTAATCTCCAAAAGTATAACCTGCGCGGGATCTGTATCTCCCAGTGGGATTCTCTCCACCACCTTGCAAGTCCTTATACTGCGGGTCTTGCCGCCAAACCAGCGGCAGGCATTCAAGTATGCCGGCAATATTCGTGTCTCGAAACTTTCTGTCAGGACCCCATCCAGCAATATCTCGAGCCCCGGCGGCGCGCTGAGTACCGGGACCGTGTAATCCGGATGGATCGCCGCCGCTGTCGCCTCCAGTTGCAGCGAGAACCAAAATATATCATGCGACCCAAGCGTAAATACGCTGGGCACCTGGGGTTTGATTACCGGAAAATGATTTCTACTAAATACCTCCACAGGCGTCTGGCCGGCGAATGCGGATAAGTCCAGCTCAGCCACCTGCGCGAATCGCGAGAGATTCGCCACGATCAGCACCGTCTCCTTCTCATATTGCCGGATGAATGCGATGACCTTTCCATTCTCCAGCGGGAGAAATTGAGTGGTGCCGCGGCTGAACGCCTTGAAGCGCTTCCGCATCGAGATCACCCTGCGGCCCCACCAGAGCAGCGAGGAGAGATTCCGCTCCTGGTTTTCCACATTGACCGACTCGTAGTGATACTCCGGGTCGATAACCACCGGCAGATAGACCTCCTGCGGATTCGCGCGCGAGAAGCCGGCATTGCGGTCCGGAGACCATTGCATCGGCGTACGCACTCCATTCCTGTCTCCGAGGAAAAAATTGTCCCCCATGCCGATCTCATCGCCGTAGTACATCACCGGCGTGCCGGGCAGCGAGTAGAGCAGCATCGAGATGAGCTCCGTCTTCCTGCGCGAGCCACCGAGCAGCGGCGCGAGCCTGCGCCGGATGCCGAGGTTGATGCGCGCCCGTGGGTCGGACGCGTACATCCGGTACATGTAATCGCGCTCCTCATCCGTCACCATCTCCAGCGTAAGCTCATCGTGATTCCGCAGGAAGGTCGCCCACTGGCAATTCTCGGGAATCACCGGCGTCTGATCGAGAATGTCGATGATCGGGAAACGGTCCTCCATCTGCAGGCTCATGAAGAGGCGGGGCATGAGCGGGAAATGGAAATTCATGTGGCACTCGTCCCCATTGCCAAAGTAGGCCGCGGCGTCCTCGGGCCATTGATTCGCCTCAGCCAGCAGCATCCGGTTGCGGTAGCGCGAGTCGATGTGCGCGCGGAGCGATTTCAAGTAAACATGCGTCTCGGGGAGGTTCTCGCAGTTGGTCCCCTCGCGCTCGTAGAGGTATGGCACCGCATCGAGGCGCAGGCCATCGACGCCCATATCCAGCCAGAAATCGAGCACCTCCAGCACCGCCGCGTGGACGGCCGGATTGTCGAAATTCAAATCGGGCTGGTGCGAGTAAAAGCGATGCCAGAAGTACTGCTTCGCCACCGGGTCGTAGGTCCAGTTCGAGTGCTCGAAATCCTTGAAAATGATCCGCGCATCCTCGTAGCGCGCGGGCGTGTCGCTCCACACATAGAAATCCCGCAGCGGCGACCCCAGCGGAGCGCGGCGTGCCCGCTGGAACCAGGGGTTCTGGTCCGAGGTATGGTTGATCACCAGCTCCGTGATCACGCGCAGCCCACGCTTGTGCGCCTCGATCAGCAGTTCCTGGAAGTCCTCGAGCGTCCCATAGCTCGGGTTGACCGAAAAATAATCGGCGATGTCATACCCGTCATCCCTCCCCGGCGAGGGGTAGAACGGGAGGAGCCATATCGCGGTCACGCCAAGCTCCTGCAGGTAATCGAGCTTTTCCAGCAGGCCGCGGAAGTCGCCGATGCCATCGCCGTTCGTGTCGTTGAACGCCTTGACGTGCAACTGATAGATGATCGCATCCTTGTACCAAAGGGGATCGTCCTGGAGTTTGGTCATAGGTCCCCCTCTCGAGGCGGCGATGGATGCGTGGGGCGAATGGTTCCGGGGATCACTGCGTAGAGTAGAAATAAGTCGGTGAAAAGCGCTGCGCCTGCTGGAAATATTCGAATCCCAACGGGTTGCCGCGCGGGCGAAATCAAAAACAACGCCCTGCGGCCCCCTCGTTTTTCATTTGTCCGCAGCCTGCCGCTGGCATAGAAATCGGGCATGGCCAAGTACGCTCTCGGATGTTTCGGGTTGCTCGTAGTCGCAATCGTGATTCTGCTCATCGGCGGATGCGGCAGTTACAACGGGCTCGTGCGGCTCTCGCAGGATGTGAACGCCAAGTGGGCCGACGTCCAGACCCAATATCAACGGCGAGCCGATTTGATCCCGAACCTGGTGAGCACCGTCTCCGGGGCGGCCAATTTTGAAAAGAGCACCCTGGTCGAGGTCACAAACGCCCGCGCCTCGGTAGGCCAGGTGAAGATCGACCCGAACAATGCCCCCACCGATCCGCAGCAGCTCCAGCAGTACCAGGCCGCGCAAAACCAACTCGGCGGCGCGCTTTCCCACCTGCTCGTAGTCGCGGAGCGGTACCCCGACCTGAAGGCCAACGCGAGCTTCCGCGATCTCTCGGCCGCCCTGGAGGGGACGGAGAACCGGATCGCGGTGGCGCGCAATGATTTCAACGATTCCACGCAGTCCTACGATACCGCCATCAAGACCTTCCCTGCTGTGCTCTACGCGTCCGCGATGGGTTTCCCTTACAAGCCGTACTTCGAGGCCGCTGCAGGCTCGGAGAAGGCTCCCTCGGTCAATTTCAATTTTGGCGGCGCCACTCCCACTCCGGCGCAGTAAGGGATTACGATTTCATTTAGCGAAATCATGATGCAGGGACTTGCGCTCGCACCCAAAGCGGCGCGCGCCTTCTGCGTGCTCCTGGCGATCTGCTTGCTCGTGCCCTCGCTGGCCGACGCCAAGGTCGTCATCCCGCCGATCCCCGACAAATATTTCAACGACTACGCCAATGTCGTCGATCTCGGGACCGGCAACATCCTTAATAACGAGCTGGCTAACTTCGAGCGCCAGACGTCAAACCAGATCCTCGTCGTCATTTACCCGAAGCTCGATACCGACGACGAGATGGCGGACTACTGCCAGCAGATCTACCGCGCATGGGGCGTCGGCCAGAAGAAGCTGAACAACGGCGCGATCCTTTTCGTCTTCGTCGCCGATCACAAAATGCGGATCCAGACCGGCTACGGCCTGGAGGGGGCGCTGCCGGACATTACCTGCAAGCGCA
>Ga0206863_1104_pt1 | contig 29745 bp, 32 predicted proteins | sample Alteio_BWOrgCont_41_FD_152634 | JGI IMG/M metagenome (GOLD analysis project Ga0206863, IMG submission 152634) | Enriched cells from forest soil in Barre Woods Harvard Forest LTER site, Petersham, Massachusetts, United States -... | ecosystem: Environmental > Terrestrial > Soil > Temperate forest >...
GCTCGAACCATTGCCTCCGATATAGGTGGAATAGATCAGAGCGGACCCAGTAGCGTTCAACTTGCTGACGAAACCGACCGATGTATAGAAATTCCCTACGGATTCGATGCATGGATTGCAAAGTTGAATGCTGCTGGAACAGCTCTTCTTTACTCTACGTATCTGGGCGGAACTGCCCACGTGTTTGGCAATGCAAATGTGTATGGAGATGCCGGGTTAAGCATTACTATGGATCCAAATGGCGATGCGTTTGTTGCAGGATACGCGCGGTCCATCGATTTTCCTGTAACCGCGGGTGCGTTTCAATCCGTCAACAAGGCTTCGGCAAACTACGGAACAAATGCGTGGATCGCCGAAGTGAATCCCGATGGCACTGCCCTCATTTTCTCCACCTATCTCGGAGGAAGCGGGAATCCACTCTACTATTCGTTCATTCCTCTCGATGCCGTCAACGGGATGGCCCTCAATACAACTGGAGACATCTTTGTCAGCGGTCTTACGGTTTCTTCTGATTTTCCGGTTACCAGCGGAGCCTTTCAAACCGTCAGCAAAGCCGCGCCAAACAACCTGACCACCGGCTTCGTTGCCGAGTTTAATCCCACAGGTAATGGCCTTATCTATTCCACGCTGGTGGGCGGTAGCGGCACAAAAGGTGTTCCAAACGGTTCGGCTCTACCGGGTTTGGGCGATGTGCCTATTGCCATGGCGCTGGATGGGTCGAACAATGTTTTTCTCGCTGGAACGACAGCCTCCACTGATTTCCCTGTCACTACCGGAGCGTTTCAGACGGTGGATAAGGAGGCGACGGCCGGCTTGCCCACCGGATTTGTGTGCAAATTGAATGCAACAGGGAGCGCTCTGACCTACGCCACCTATCTGGGGGGAAGTGGCGATGTTGACGGCGAGCGCGCTCAACGCATTATCTTCGATGACTCGGGAAACGCTTATGTAACCGGATATACCAACTCTCCCGATTTTCCTGTGACCTCCGACGCCTATCAGTCGACCAACAAAGGCCTCCCAAACCATGCGGCAAATGCGTTTCTCACGGAACTGAATCCGGGCGGAACTGCGCTAGTTTACTCCACCTATTTTGGAGGCTCCGGAAACACCTCCGAGCGCCCTTTGGGCACTAGCGGGGATGCGGGATATGGCATCTTTCGCGATGCATCCGGCGCCATTTACATCGCAGGAACTACGTATTCTTCTGATTTTCCCACGACGGCGGGCGCATTCCAGACAACAAACAAAGGCGCTCCCGGCGGAAATTCGAATGCTTTTATAACGAAGTTTACGCTGGGGACAACCACAACTCTGATTGGCACGACTACCAGTCTCTCGGCTGATGCGAACCCGCAGTTGCTTGGCACAAAGGTGACCTTCACTGCAAATGTGACGACTGCATCCGGAACAGGTGTTCCCACCGGTAAGGTCACATTTGGTATCGACGGCGCCGCAGGCACGGCAGTCACTCTGGATAGTACCGCCCACGCCAGTTATGCAACCAGTTCGCTGGCAGCAGGCAGTCACACCATTACGGCCCGTTATTCTGGAGACACGACATACTCAGCCAGCACCGGCACTTTGACGGAGACGATTATCGGTGCCGCAGCTACGATCAGTGTTGTTTCCGGATCAGGTCAAACAGCGAACGTGGGAACAGCTTTCAGTCAGCCTTTGGTTGTCATTGTCAAAGATGCGAACGGTAATCCTGTCCCCGGCGTCATCGTTAATTTCGTCGGTTCCGCATTGAGCTTTTCCAGCGCGACAGCAACTACCGCTGCGGATGGTACTGCGTCGGTGATGGCTATCCCAACCGCGGCAGCAGCTCTGACGGCGGCTGCAACTACAACCGGAGTAACCGGTTCTGCAAACTTTGCCCTAGCTGGAGTGGCCGTTCCGCCTCCGGTAACAGCAACTCCGACCTTTTCACCGGCAGCCGGAACCTACACTTCGATCCAAAGCGTGACTATCAGCGACTCTACTACTGGCGCCATGATTTTCTATACTACGGACGGCTCCACGCCAACCAGTAGCTCCACGCCTTACACTGCTCCAATCACCGTAAGCCACGCAGAAACAATACAGGCCATCGCAGTTGCCAGCGGATTCGCCAACAGCACTGTTGCATCTGCCACTTACACCATCAATCTGCCGCCCCCGACGTTTACCCTCTCTGCCTCCCCCACAGGCGCAACCGTTCAGTCTGGACAATCGACAGGAGTAACGCTGACGATTACGCCGCAAAATGGATTCACACAAACCATCAGCTTTGCCTGCTCCGGACTGCCGGCTGGCGGCGGATGCAGTTTCTCGCCGAATACAGTAACTCCAGGAAGCGGGGCTGTCACGGATATGATGACGATTTCAACTTCTTCCAGCAGCGCGAAGACCGAGCCAACTCTTGTGCCATTCTGGATAAAGCTAGCTGCCGGCGTGACCATGGCGCTGCTTATCTGGCCATTCCGGAAGCGGCGCGCCTGGCGGTTGTGGGCTTTTCTGTTCCTGATAACCATGGGTGCGCTCTTTGTAGGTTGTGGCGGAGGCAAGAAGTCCCAGACCTACTCCGTGAATGTAACCGCATCCGGCGGCAACGTAACCCAGTCGGCCACAATCTCTCTGGACGTGACAAAGTAGGACAGGTAGTTTCGGGGCCGCAAGCGAAAAGGCTCTATCAATCTCCGCGGACAACATCCGGAAATGGTTCACAACAGATGCTGCGCGTTGCCTATAACGTCATATATCAATTGCCACGCAAGGCCAAACGTAACGAGTATTCGGTTAAGAATGATTCCTTACCATAGCCGAAGACACCAATTAGCCCCCGGTGTTTCCGCGCATTTTTCGGCGGTCCCGCTATCATCCTTAAACTTTGGAGTCGTACTTACAAGGTGTGTAAATCGGCGTAGACTGGCTGCCATGAATCGCCGCCTGAAAATCTATGCTGTCGTCATTCTGCTGGCGAGGGCCACACTTTCATGCGCCCCAATGGCATCAGGTCAAGTGAAGGACACCTGTAGCGTGGTTGCCGCCACCGATGCCGAAGCCGTGCTCGGTGAGCCGGTAATGCCACCCCAAAAGGAATCGCATAACTCCAGCACGCTTCAGATCTCAACGTGCAGATTTCTCCCATCCCGATCCCAAGGCAAAATGCTTTCGGTGATGTTGCACCTGACTACGGCTAGCAATAGCGCCAACATCCTCCCAATGGCCGCTTACCTCAAGAATATGAATTTCGCCAGCGTGCAGCAGCTGTCAGGAATAGGAACCGATGCGGCATGGGGATCGATCACCGTGGCTGGCAAATTGATCTGCCAGATGTACGCACGCAAGGACGCAACCAGATGGATTGCCATTATCGTCACAGGCGTTCCGGATAACCCCGACACACTGACGCGGGTAAAGACTCTGGCCAATCAGGTACTTTCAAAGCTTGAGTGACCCCGCCGTGTTTCGTCGTTGGTATTCGCAGTCAACTTATCCGGCAGTTTGCCATTATCCCCCCATATCCCATGCCAAGATATCTTCATTGATGGAGTGATATCCATACCTGAGTTCGGATATGAGATTCTGCTTAGTTACGCGCAAGGGAAAGCCTACATGCGGTCCAAGGCTCTCTTGAGACAGTTGGCCTCCATAATTCTGTCGACGGGAGTTGATGAGGGGTATACCTTTCCTACATGTCAAGAACAGGCTAGCGGGCCACCTTTTCCGGAGGTGCTATGAGAGGTATCAACGCAGCTAGTCCTTCTCGGTACAGAATGATCTATCTGCTGGGCGCGGCATGTCTTTTGGCGATTCTGACAACAGAACTGTTGCTGTCGTTGCGGCAGATGTCGCTCACACTCGATGAGAGCGCGCATCTTTATGCGGGTTACCAGCACTGGCGTGCCCGGGATTTCGGGGTCAACCCGGAGCATCCGCCACTAGTAAAGCTGGTGGCCGCTCTACCGCTGCTGGGAATGAATCTGAAGCAACCGCAGCCCCCAAACCCGTTCTTCATCGTGGAGGAATATGCGGGCGGCGAAGAGCTGATGCAGGCGAACAACATGAACCTGCTGGTGGTCCGCAGCCGAACAGCCGTGTGCGTCTTCACGCTGCTGCTGGGCGTTCTGGTCTTTGCCATGGGGTATGAGATGTTTGGGCCGGAGACGGCGATTCTGGCATTGGCGCTGTTTACCTTTGAGCCGACGGTGCTGGCACATGGAGTGCTGGTGACGACGGACATGGGGCTGGCTGCGTGTTTATGCGCCGCAGTGTATGCATTTTACCGGTACGTGAAGAAACCGGGCGCTGTACGCCTGCTGGTGTTTGGCGTTACGGTGGGGCTCGCCCTGGTTACGAAGATGAGCGGGGTCCTGATCCTGCCCATCGTGGTGGTATGCGCGGCGGCGGAGCTGATTCTCGTTTGGAATATGAGGCGTGCCTTACAGCTAGTAGGTGCGATCTGCGCGGGTGCCGCGATCGGGTACATGGTTCTGTGGGGCTTTTATGGGTTTCGTTATGCGGCACGCCCAGCCGGGCTGGTCATGATGCCTGCGCTTGCTCAGTTTGTACACATGATGCCTGGTAAGACTCAGACCTGGGTGGTGGTGCACCTGGCGCAATGGCGCCTCTTGCCGGAAGCGTACCTGTATGGCTGGACCAAGCTGCCTGCGGGCGTGACGCATGTGTCGGGATTCTTGTTTGGGAGACTGTATCCTCGAGGCTCGTGGATGTATTTTCCGGCCGCGTTGCTGATCAAGAGCAGCCTGACAATGCTGTTACTGACACTGCTGGCACCGATCCTGTTTGTGCGAGGTTTGTTGCCGTACCGGCGTGAGCTGGTCTTTCTGGGTGCATCGGTGCTGGTGTTTCTGGGCGCGAGCATGACATCGGATCTGAACATCGGCGTTCGTCACGTACTGCCCGTGTACCCGTTCGCGGCGGTGCTCGCTGGTGCATGCGCTTGGACGATTGCAAAGTCATCGAAGGTCGCAGCGTATGCTGTTGCGGCGGCGCTGCTGTTCCAGATGGTCTCGTCGCTGCATACCTATCCCAATTACATTCCATATGCCAACGAAGCGTTCGGCGGGCCAGACAAATCGCATCGGTATCTTGCGGACTCAAACGTTGACTGGGGGCAGACTCTGAAGCAGGTAAGTGCTTATCTTGCCGCTCACCAAATTATGGACTGCTGGATTGCGCACGCAGGTCTGAACGACGATCTCGCCGCCGCCGGAATTCCTTGCCGGCCTCTTCCCACAGGGTTGGCCCTGATGGCCAGAGAACCGCAGGCGGTGATCCCAACACACATCTCGGGAGTGGTGCTGGTGGGCGCACAGGATGCTTCCGGCATGCTATGGGGTGAGGGCGACATGAATCCATACAGGCAGTTCCAGGAGGGAAAACCGGAGGCCATGGTTGCGAGCGCGGTTCTGGTTTATCGCGGGAATTATGACGTAACGCTTGCGTCGGCGCAGAGCCATGTAAGCCAGGTACCGATGCTGTTGCAACAGGGCATGGCCGAGCGTGCGGTAGAGGAGGCACGGACAGCAGTAGCGCTTGTTCCTGACAGCGCGAGCTTGAAAGCACAACTGGGCGGTACTTTGAAAAAAGCACATCGCGATCAGGAGGCCAAACAAGCGTTTGCTGAAGCAATACAGATGGCGAAGATGCATCGGCCGAATGATCAGTCGAAGCAGATTACGAAATTGATTGCGGAGCTTCAGCAGCCGGATTTCTGATGTGCCGTCCTTGCTGGAGGTGCTCGTTCCTGTTGTTGGGATTCCACCGGCTCCTGGTCAACATCGAGATATACTTTTTTCTGAAGGTGGAGATTGGAAGATCTCCGGATGCACGGCATCCTTCATCATCCGCTCGTGGTGATACGTAGACAGTCGCATCGAAAGCATGTTTCTTGTTGACAGGGTTCCGTTACTCCGTCATTATATCTGCGGAATCAAGGATATTTCCCAAAAATGACGCCTATCAAGCAAACGGTTCTTTTGCCCGATGATGTCGCCCTGCGGCTTCGTCTTAAAGCTGCCGAAATGAATGTCAGTCAACAAGAGATCATGCTCGCCGCTATTCGGTCAGAGTTGAACCAAGACGACAAGGCATTAGCTGAGGAGCAGATACCGGATTCGGAAAGGGAGATCAATGTTGTTGTCGATCTGCTCCAAACATTCGATTTCGACACCGAGCAGTTGAAAGTTATTCACAAGGAACTTGGTCGGATGGTGACGGTTCCGAACCCTAAACGCAAGACAATCAAGAAAGTAGGTAAATAGTCCAGAACGTCAGCCATTTCCGAAAACAGTCGGGAATGACGGAATTGGACCCCAACTTTGGAAACGCTAAAATGCCGTTGAAGTGACCCAGCACATGCACGGAAATGCATGTATCACCATTTTTTGTGCACCTGCATCCAAACTCACAGACTCGACAAAGTGCCAAGGCACCAGCGCGGTGAGTCGATGAATTGGGGAATGATTCCGCATGGACGCTCGTCGGGCCGAGTTCGCGTATCACATGGAAGTATTGTCCAACCTCTTCTATCTAACAAACATGGAGGCTGAACACCCTGCCAAGGTAAGTTTGTTCATGTGCGAAGCTCAAATCCACTTAAAGGCCCTTGCCGGATTGTTGCTGGGAGATGCAGATAAAAACTTGCCCCAGGCATGAAATTTCAGTACATAATGCTCGATTATCGAGTACAGTAAATAAACAAAAATCTACATTTCCACGGACTACTCCAACTCGTGTTAATGCCGATTACGTAGGCCATTTTATGAACACGAATGATAAGTTCGCACATCGTAAAAATGTGGACGGTACCTTTGACTCTATCTGCCTAGCTTGTTATCGAACTATCGCGACCGCTGCTCAAGAATCCATGCTTTCAGTCGAAGAGCAATCGCATGTTTGTGTCCAGCACCAACCGTCTCCGACGAAGATCGACACGCATGCCCATTGTCCTCCCTCAAAATAGCTGAGATGACTCAGCAAACGCATGCACCGCAATCGATAGAGTTATTGCCCGCGACGATAGAAGACCGGTCCGTTCTCTCAAACCTGTATCAGCTTTACATCCACGATTTCACCGACTTCGTAGAGCGAGAGCTTGGTGATGACGGCAGATTTAACTATGATCCCCTCCCTCCCTATTGGGGGGAGCCGAATCGCTTTTCCATTTCTTGTCAGAGTGGAGCGCAAGTTGGCAGGCTTTGCTCTGGTGAAGAAGGGTTCCGACTTTTCTGGGAACACCGAAGTCTGGGATATGGCCGACTTCTTTGTTGTGCGTGGTGCCCGGCGCCGGGGTGTAGGGTATTTGGTCGCGGAGCAAATCTGGAGGAGATTTCCCGGACCATGGGAGGTTCGGGTCATGACCACAAATGCTCCCGCGATGGCCTTCTGGGCTCGGGCAGTGAGCAGATTTACTAGACAGGACATTAAACGGATGGCTGTTACGAAGGGTGAAGAAACCCGGTATCTTTTCAATTTTGAGTCGAAGGTTGAGTCCTCAGAAATATCGATGAAGTAATTTCCATTGCAAGCAGCGGCCGAATCTGCCATAAAAAGCGGCCGACACCGCATTGTCGATGACACAGAATATCTACCTCCTGATTCCTTCCAGGAATCTATGAATGTTACCATTGCCCGATGTTCAACTTCGGGAAGCCAAGGACAGAAGGCGATTGGATTGCCCATGTTGTGCTCGCTCTAGTGGCGCTGTTTCTTGTCTGGTGGATGCTGCGTGTCTACGTTCTTTAGCCGGTTGCTGGCATTTAGATCTCGCTGTCTTTTCAGGCGAGGAATAATCCGCTTAGTTCAGTCTCTTCGCCAGGGTATCGATAGATGAAAGCTGAAACCGCACCCATCCTCGACTTCATCTCACATTTAGTCTCGTCACTTGCATGGCCTTCTACTGTCCTGACAACCATTTTTCTTTTGCGGCGTCACATCCAAACTCTCGTTCCGCTGGTAAGAACGGTTAAATACAGCGATGTTGAGATACGGTTCGGACAAGAGCTGGCGGAGCTTAAACGCGCAACTGACATTAGCGAGTTGCCCAACGCTAAGCACTCAGCGAAGGCTGTCTCTCATTGGTTTTTTAGAGTTCCGGTTGTGTTGTCGGCAATACGTACATTTCAAGACGAAGGTTCCGTATTGCCGGTAATTCGTCCGCGACGCGATTTAAGAGCCTTGATCGTTTCTCGAGGAGCGCTCGATTTCCGCGTTGATCACTGCTCCGATAAGCAACGCTAGCCCGGTCGCATAGAGCCAGACCAAAAGAATCATCAATGCGCCCAATGACCCGTACGAGACGCTGTAATTATTAAAAAAATCCAGGTAGATACGGAATCCAAACGAAGCCGCCAGCCAGATAAACCCACCAAATGCCGCTCCAGGCGTAAACCAGTGCCAGCGACGGCGCTCTCTCAAGTCGGGACCGTAGCGATAAATCAACGAACACGATAGGGCAACGAAGAAGATAGCAGTTGGCCACTGAATAGCCTTCCAGACGAGGACGACGAACGGATTCAATCGAAGTCCTGCCCCTAACCAACCCACAAAGTGGCTACCTGCAAGCACCATAAACAAGGCCGTAAGAAGCAGAATTGAGGCTACTAGACTCAATACGAGTGCTATTGCGCGAGCTTTGAACCAGGGACGAGTCTCGCGGACATGAAACGCCGCATTCAGGAAGCAAATCATAGAACTTACGCAACTGGAGATACACCATAGGGCTGAAACTACGCCAAAAGTCAGTTTTCCTTGACTAGCGTGTGCCGCTATCTCAGTGGTTACTCCTCTCAAAAGTTGGAACGCAGTTGGTGGAAGAAACTCTGCGAAATAAGAAAGGAATTCGTTTTGAAGTTCGACACTATGTGAGGCGAACAGGCCGAACAATGTCATCATCAAGAATATCAGCGGAAAAAGGGCGAATAAGAAATAGAAGGCGAGCTCGGCTGCCCGTCCAAAGACGTTATTTGCGTCGATTTCCTCGAAAACAGCTCGACCCAGTTGCCCAAGAGTCAGACCTCCGAGCTTCCAAAGAGACCTGGCGGTAACGGAGGGCGGGCTTGTCATTGCTTGCACCGAACACCATATCGTATGGTTGGCATTACGGACATTTCAACGGCAAACTTCTGTATAGCCGGTGACACGGCCGTAGCTGGAAGCGATCAAAACTGGCAGTACCGCGCACAATCACGACAAGCAAGGCGCGCTTGGTGCGTGCTGCGCCGAGTCGGCAGCGTACACAGGGTTATTGTGCCTGAGTCCACTGAACGACTTGGGCCGTCGTGATAACATCCGTCCGCTTAGCAAGCAGGCGATCGAGAAGACAGGCGTGCAATTCAGGGTCGCTGTCCGCGCAAGCGTCACGGACAATCAGAACACGGTAGTCTTGGTCCATCGCCTCCAGTGCCGTCGAGAGCACAACGCCGCTGGTGATGATCCCGAACAGAACGAGCGTGTCTATGTCTTTCGCCCTGAGCAAAACCTTCAGGTCAGTGCCTTCAAAAGCACTGATGTGGGACTTTGCAATGACTGGTTCTTCAGTACGCACCTCCAAGGCGGGATGCAGATTAAGCAACTCGGTGTTCAGCATTTTGGCGTAATCGGGATTTTTGGTGAGAGACGAAAAGAGGCGGTTCCTCTCACTGACCTCCGGAAAACCCGGCCGGAAGCCGACTTTGACGTGAATTACCGTTGCATTCAGGCTACGCGCGCAGGCTAAGAGGGACGTAACCGCACCTACAAAGCCCTCTTTGGCGTAAAAGCCGACCAGAGCGGTCTGGACGTCGAGAGTGAGGAATGCGGTTCTGCGCGGATCCAACGTCGAGAGAAGTTCGCTCATTCTGCCTCAGCATTCTATGGGTTCGACTCCGAATTGTCAGCAATACGGACCTTTGACCTGTCCACGTCCGTGGAGCCGTTACTCGTCCGGAATAACCGAATCAAGCTAGTATTCTCGAAGAGTACATTGGCTGAAGAGGATACAGAGCCTCGTGACGCAATTGCGGATAGTCAGAAGCCCATCTGACGGCGTCCGTGTCGCGTTTATAGTTGAAAACGGCGCGCCCATCGAACTGCTCGAATTCACCCACCCCAACCCCGTTCTCTGGATTCATGCGGACCTCCAACATTTTGCGTGGGAAATCAAAAGATTTCTCTGGCGAGCGCGATATGCCTCTACAATTCGTAACTGCGTATGAACATAAAGACTGAGGGGTCTGAGAATGGCCGAGAAGGCGTTGATCGATAAGGCGGGAGAGACGGTTGGGATAGGGGTGGAGATGGTGTCGGATGTGGCAGGGGCCATCAAAACGGCAATCGGCGCAGCCGTGACCGCGGTGACAGAGGTTGCAAAGGAAACGCCTGCCAAGAAGGCCGAGAAGAAAGCTCCGGCTAAGAAAAGCACAAAGAAAGCGGTGGCAAAGAAGGCTGCCAAAGCGGCACCCGCGAAGAAGGCCGCGAAGAAAACTGCAGCCAAGAAGTCCCCGCCTAAGAAAGCTACGAAAAAGACGATAAAGAAAACCCCCGTCAAAAAGTCGGCAAAAAAATCTTCGGCCAAGGAAGCTGCTGCAGCTAAAAAAGCCGTCAAGAAGTCAGCGACGAAGACTGTCCGATCGAGACGGTGATCTCTATCGAATGCGGGACCATGACTCACCCCTCTGCGCTATGACGTAAAGACCGCCGAGTGCCTCCCGGTATTCAGGCGCTCCACTCAAAGCACGTGGCGCGGAATGTCCACCGCTAGTCGGTGCTACCCTCTCCTGCTATGTATAGGAAGGAGGACCATGGGAACGAAAAATACCATAAACAAGCAAGGAACGATATTCCTCCAATGCGACGCGAAGGCATCGGTGATCAAGCATGCAGTGAGCATCAGGAGTACCCAGATCGCGAAGCGAACAAACCGTTCCGTGGAATGCGTTGTACTTTGCATAGAGTCCCCTCACGGCTCCTCGATGGCTCTCAAACTCATTCAGTTTACGCTCTCAGTTGCGCAGGTCAAAAGAGGCGGGAAATCATCCGCGCTCAATAGAAAAGACCAGTAAAGGGTTTTTCTCGATTTGTTAGGGGTTACAAGCGGGAGAGGTATTGTCGGGCAGATTCAACCTTCAAGTCATTTTTTAACTTGATCGTCGTTAAGCGCGTGCATGGCATCTTGATATTCAAGGGGGACGCTATGGCAGTGAGGGCGCTGGTTGTCGATTATCAGCCGACTATTGCCTACACCCTTGCCCTGGTCCTAAGGGCTTCCGGGTATGAGGTCAGGACAGAGCACAGCGGTGAAGCTGCGTTGGTCACGGCGATGGGATGGCAACCGGATCTGCTCATCATAGAGTTCATTTTGGCAGACATGAACGGGCTGGAGTGCGCAACGCGAATTCGTCGACAATACGTGGATTGCGGCGTCATCCTACTGTATGTATGCGTAGGTGACAGTCTCCTTGAGGAAGTGCGGCGGCTTGGGTTTGGAGCATTTGAGAAACCGGTCAATCCGGAGATGCTTCTTGTCGCATCAGGCAATCTAACACGGGTGTCCGGGCCCCGGAGGGGTTCAGATGGCGAGTGAACAACATTTGAAAAGAGGCGACATGAAGGTCGAAGTTAGCTGGGAATTCAGCAAAGAAGAGATGGCGGCGATAGGAAATCACTTGGGCGAAGAAAAGGTGGACCGCGAAGGAATCAAGGATTTTCTGCAAATTGCTGTGAGGGAAGCGGTGGAACGCGCGATAGTAGAGCGCAACGCCTCAGACAATGATCCCTCGTCGAACACCGGACCATAGATCTAAGAGTCCTTCCCATAAGGTGCCCCTTCCCATTCCGAAGTCCCGAATTGCATCGGGATTCCTTTCTGATAAAGGACAACTTGGCGTCCATCGTCCGAGACCTGAGTAAACAGGTCGATCCGCTCGCCGGCCAGATCATAAGACGATCGTGCGGAGTATTCGCCGATCACATCCGTTCGTTCGAGTGTTGTGGATAGATGGAGGAATTGGCGGCGATTTCCTCGCCATGCCACCAGTCCCACCCTAGTAGAAGCGCCTTGTTTGACGTGCGCGGTCGCCAACAGTAGGTGCTTTGCCTGACCCGTAATATAGGGAAAGGCAAGAGCATGCGCGAACCGCTTGCCGCTGACCGTATGTACCGTGAGCAAGCTGCCCGTCCCTTCTTCCGCCAAATCCAAAGCCTCGATCGGTTCATCGAAGGCCAGATGATCAATCTCCGTCAACGTCGTCTGGCGAATTGCCATCCGCACCGCGGGAAATTCGCTAGGGAGCGTTTCCGAGGTAACGATCTGTGTAAGGTGAGCCGCAGACACGAACGGCCGATCGTCAAGGCCCATCAAGATCGCCGCGGCTGGCCCCCGACCTCTCAGGACCAAAGAAATGTTCATGCTGCCCCGTTGGTCTGCGAAGGCCTTCACCAATTCCACTCCGCTGTCTCGATCCCATACCGTCAGCTGCCTACCTTCCGCGAGACCGCGAAGCTGTATCTCCCACTGCTGCGCGCCCACGTTGCCCGCCTCCGGCGGACGTCCCAGCCATATCTTTTCCAGATAGCTCTTGAGCAACAGCGATGCGCTCAGGGCTTTGCAACGGCTGATACGCTGCGCCGCTTGCCCGGGCGTTTCTACAATCCGCCGGAATTTCGGCGGAGCTCCGAACTGATACTCCCGCACACCCCCATTCGTGAACAGCCGTAGCCGAAGCGGATATGGATTGTCGATGAACGGTTCAAATGCTTCCTTCCGCAACGTCGCGGTTGTCAGCGTCGCTTCCAACAGACACGGAACGCCGGGGAAATATACTTGCGTGTAATCGGTCGCCGCATCCTGATAAATCCCGAGGTTATCATTCAGCACCTGATACATCAGTGAAGTGCCGTCGGGTTGCAGGCCGTACTTTACAGAAATCGTCGGGCGGAGCACTGGCTGCGCCGTCGCACGATCCGTCCCATGTCCAGGCTCCAGCGCAAGCACCAGGCTGCCGTGGGCCGCGTGGCCCTTCCCGGGCTCGCACTTGTCCACCAGCACGAATCCTGAGAACCCTTCAAGATCCGCTGCCGTCAAACGTGGTAGCACAGCATCTGGTACATTCAGCACACCGCTCAGTAGCAGGCGATTGCCAGATCCGGTGCATTGCTTGAGCACTAGCCAGTCCTTGGTCAAATCGTTGCGTGAATCTAAGACCTGGTCGAACGCAAATCCGCCGCCGGGCAGTTTGGTCACCAACGGCTCCTTCCGCAACCGGTCTGCGACCACGCCTTGAACCAGGGCCTTGTCATAGCCGGCAAGCAACAGACTCACCGCCGCAAGGACCGCAAGGCCCTTGATCGGGAAGAGAAAATCAGACGCAAGCGCTCCAAGGCCGGCGCCCAGTTGACCGTGATCAGCGGCAGTAATCACCACCGCGCTTGGATCGAGCAAGATATTCCCGAGACACAGTCCTACATCGAAGTCATTCTTGGAAATGTCCAGGCCCAGCGTGCCGCGCAGCAGATTGTCATGTGGAACGTTCAAGTCTAGATTCAGGAATACTGTGAAGTGAATGGGAAATCCCGCGCAAGCATCGACAACAAGACCGTTCTTTGTCAGAACCAACCGAGGAGTCGAATCGCCAATAAATCCCGAGCGGATATTTCCGCTGAATTCCAACGGGCTTTCGTTCTTGATCGCCGGATTGACAGCTGCGCCAAGAGCAAGAGCTATTGCTTCGCCATCCAGATCTACCGACCAATCCCCGTCGGCCAAGTTTGTAACAAAGTCGGGCGAGAAGAAGTTCTGCCAGTCCGCCTCTCGGTCCTGCGGGGTCTGTCCCGAACCCGAAAATTCGAAGCGCATTACGATCGATCCATTGGCATCGCGCGTGATACCAGCGTTCACTACCTTGACGTTGCCTTCGGGAAAGATGACTTGCAGTTGGTCGGCAATCTCTATGGGAATAACCCTCGTGGTTGCGCGCTGGATCGCGGCAACAACTTGAGGCGGAAGACGAAGTTCGCCGATTAATGTCAGATCGGGCGACAGCAGAAACTGCGTCGTCCCCTTCGCGTCAACGAAAACGCGGGCGATCATACGGATGAAGCCGATGGGAATCGATTGAGTCAGAGACGGAGGTTGAGAAAGACCGGCCGATGCAGCGTCCTGCACGCGAACGAAGAAAATCTCGGCGGCAGCATCTGCGCTAACCGCGGCGGCCCTAAAATTGACTCCGGCTGGATTTGGAGCCACCGTTCCGTCCGGTTGCAATTCGTTAATCGGCATTAGGCTGTCGTTAGCGATTTGGTTGAGGACGACTTGCGTAACCAATATCCCGTCGAACCAGCTACTGGTGTTCGCTGGAAATGGCACAGGAACGGTCAATGGCTGAAACGAGTCGGCAACACGGTATTGGATCAGCCGCTCGAACGCGTTGCCGGAAAGCGAGAGTTGACAATACATCTATTCACCTTTCTCAAAAAGCGAAGCGGATTAAATCTCCGGACACGCAATTCGAATGACACACATGTCGTCCGGATGACAATTTTCCAATTGTCAGCGGGCGATGCTAGCGGCCACGTCTCGAAGATCACGTTAGGCCTTATCCCGATCCGCTCATAGCGAACTGAAATCCCACTTGTTAGGCACTATGCACAAGGGCCTCAGATGGTGGCCCTATCGTTCACATTTGTCTACTTTCTCACCAGTGACCGTGATGGCATTTTCATCAATTACCTCGCGGAGCTTGCAGCCCCCTTCCACCACCACGAAATGCACTTTAAGCGGTGGACCTTCTGACGGCAGGTTAAACGTAGCTACTCCGGTGCAATCAGGATGAATGAGATAAACACCGGTGCCGGGTGTCCATGAATCCGTTTCCGGCGTACCGTCGAAAACGATATGATCTCGAATGGTTAAATGTCCGGCACCGTCATAGGTTTGGAGGACGACACCGCGGAATGGAAGGCCCGGCCCGGGCGTGGTAGTAGCGTCAATCGTCAGACCGTAAGCGCCGTGAAGCGTTGCATTCGAGCATCCTCTGCCTCTCCCCTCCTCATCGTCCGCCCGAGCGGAGGGTACTTTAATCGAAAATCCGTAAACCATGGTTAGAAGCGCCGCGATCACCGATAGCTTTGATACTGATTTGCTTTGCATGTGAGATCCTTCTCTGAATACCTGTCAGAACTGCTTGGTCGTTAAATAAGCGCGTTTAAAACTTGATCTCCGTTTTGGTGCCGAGCATAAAGCCCTCCAACTTGGGTTGAGCACGGTCATCAAAACCGAAACCGTCCTTAAGGTCAAAGAAACTGATCGTAAAGCCTCCGTTAACGGCTAAGTGAAAACGATTCAATTGGATAGGGCAGACCCGTAAACGATGAAACAGTGTAGACTCCACATGGGATCCAATCCTTCTATCCCTTTCGGAGCCAGAGTGTGCGGACAGATTCCCGAGTGGTCTATCAATTCGGTCCGTTTGAGGTAAACGTTGCGGCTGGCGAGCTTCTCAATCGCGGAAGGCGTATCAAGCTACAAGAGCTCCCTTACAGACTTCTCGTCGCGCTCCTGGAACGTCCCGGGGAGGTCATCAGCCGAGAAGAACTTCGAAGCCGCCTCTGGCCTGACGATACCTTCGTTGATTTTGACAGCAGCCTCCGCGTTGCAGTCGGCAAGCTAAGAGAGGCGCTGAACGATGATGCCAATGATCCTCGATACATTGAGACAATTCCAAAACGAGGTTATCGATTCCGTGTCTCTGAAGTACGTCGGATGGATTTGGCTCATGACGCTGCAGAACCGGCGGAAGATCCCGAGATCTCGAAAATAAGCCCATCCACCGTCGCTTTGGTGGACGCTGATTGCAATGTGGACGCCGCCGTGAACCTGAATGGCGTGGCTGGTAGCCACTCGGCTGAGAGTCTGAGCTTTGTGGACATGGCGTCTCAGCAGGGGTATCGATCTATCAGCAAATTGGAGGCACCCTCCCAAATCTGGTTGAAGATCGGCGTGGGCGTTTTCGCCGTCTCGGTCTTTGCGCTTGGAGCTTTACTTGTCTATAGATGGCACCGGCAGCTGCAACATCCCGACGAACACCAGGCATTGACGGCGATTCCGTTTACAGCACTGCCGGGACGGGCAACCTCCCCGGCCTTCTCTGCCGATGGATCTCGGATCGCTTTTGCCTGGAACGGTGATTCGGCGCATGGGACAAAGGGTTTCGATCTATACGTGAAGGCGCTCGGAAGCGAGACTCTCCTCCGACTTACACAACACCCTGCGGAATGGATCAGTTCGGCATGGTCCCCTGACGGCACTCAGGTTGCGTTTCAGCGCTTAGACGGCCGAGACACCGGAATTTACGTTGTGCCTGCACTAGGTGGATCCGAACGGAAGTTACGTTCCACCAGAATTCCCGATCACGATCTCTCGAAGATCAGTTGGTCGCCCGATGGCAGTTGGATCGCCTTCTCCGATCTATTACCAGTAGGGGACGGTACAAGGATCTCTTTGCTCTCCACGGAGACATTGGAAGCCAAGCAGATTTCAATTCCTCCGATGTGCGTTCGTGAAGGTCTACCGGCCTTTTCCCACAATGGCAAGTCTCTTGCCTACTGGTGTTTTCGAAACGAAAATGAGGGCGCGCTATATTCTTTCCTCCTTCCGGGGGGAAAGCCCAGAATGATTACGCCATTTTTGGCGGGTGCAAACGGGTTAGCCTGGTCTGAGAATGACAAGAAACTGGTTTATTCCATCAATAAAGGAAGAGGCGCAGACGAGCTCGATGAGGTCACCGTCGCAGATGGTTCGGTGAATCGGCTTGTATTCGAAGGCACCGCCCTGCGCCCGACCGTTCCTCTCAGAGGCAGCAAACTTGCGTTTGAATCTATCTCGGTCAGCTCGAACATCTGGCGTAAAGACTTGCTTCATCCGAAGCTTCCTGACGTAGAACTCATGCCTTCGTCACGGACGCAGTACGACGCTCAATACTCTCCTGACGGAAGGCGGATGGCTTTTGTATCGTTACGATCCGGCGTGCAGGGGGTATGGATCGGCAATGAAGACGGCAGCAATCTGGTGCAGATCTCAAACCCCCACGACATGAGTGGCAGTCCGCAATGGTCGCCGGACGGACACACGATAGCGTTTGACTCGCGCTCCCAGGACGGTTGGGTAATATTTCTTTCCGACGTGGCCGAACAAAAGCCTAGAAAACTGGTTACGAATATTCCAAATGTAATTCGACCTCTCTGGTCCCACGACGGAAAGTGGATCTATTTTTCGTCCTACGAAATGGGGAGGGAAGGTATTTATCGTTGCCCGTTCTCCGGCGGAGATGCAATTTTGCTTTCCAATGATATCGATGGTTTCAATCCGCAAGAGTCCTTTGATGGGAAAACAGTGTATTTTGCAAACCATGATGAGAAATCGACGCTTAGGCAAGTCGCTTTGCCGGGGCAGGCGGCCTGGGAATCAGAGGTGCATGGATTGCCTCACGTGAGTAGCGCACGTCTTTGGACTCTGTCTCCGAATGGCATTTATTTTGTTGCTGCCGAGACGCCGCGATCAGTCCAATACTTTGATTTCGCAAGTAAGCAAATACGGCCAATCTTCGAAGTGGAAAAGGGTCTCGGTACAGGCCTTTCGGTGTCAACCGATGGCCGCTGGCTTCTCTATTCACAAGATCGCTATGTGAATGGCGACATCATGCTCGTCGAGAATTTTCACTAGCGTTGCTCAACTGGAGTCGTCGTTTCGCCTAGTCAAGTAGAAGTATCCCACCCACCTCGCCTTGCAATCCCAAATTATCGTTGACCGCGCGGCGACGATCTCCATTCCTCCCTGAGTTATCGTACAGGTGATGAGGAAGGTTAAAGAGTCTATTCGGACATCTCGGTCCGCTCGAACGCGTAGGCCGTCTAAAGGCCAAAAGGTCGGCTACCTGCGCGTCAGCTCCCTGGATCAAAACGAGATTCGCCAACTCGAAGGGCTGGCCCTGGACAGAACCTTTACTGATAGTGCCTCCGGCAAGGATACGAAGCGGCCCCAACTGGAGGCGATGCAGAACTTCGTCCGCGAAGGCGATAGAGTGTATTGTCACTCGCTGGACCGGCTGGCCCGCAACCTCGATGATTTGCGGAGAATTGTGCTGGGTCTGACGGAGCGGGGCGTCCATATCGTCTTTGTGAAGGAAAACCTGACTTTCACTGGCGAGGATTCGCCCATGTCGAATCTGTTGCTAAGTGTCATGGGGGCGTTTGCTCAATTCGAGAGAGAACTGATCCGTGAGCGCCAGCGTGAGGGAATCGCGATCGCAAAGCGGGAAGGGAAGTACCGCGGCAGGAAGCCGTCTCTGACACCCGCGCGGGCGGCCGAGTTGCGACGGCGAGTAGCCGATGGTGGCTCGAAGGCTGCGCTTGCTCGTGAGTTCGGCATCAGCCGGGATACGCTATATCGGTATGTTCCCGTCAAAAAGAGCCGGCTTGAGAAGCTCGGAAAATGAACTGTATGCAAGGGAATCGGAGGAGGGAAACGATGAGTGAATCGGAGATGCAAGCGGAGTTGGAGCGTCTACGGGCTGAGAATGCCCAGCTAAAGAGCAAAGACAAGGGTGGCCTCACTTTGAAGGTGAGCGAGAAGGGTGCGCTCTCGCTGTACGGCATGGGCCGGTTTCCGGTCACACTCTACAAAGAACAATGGCTCCGCATCCTGGCGAGTGCGCCGGAGATCGAGGCATTCATCCGCGAAAACGATTCCAAGCTCAAGACGAAGGAGTAGGGCTTTGAAGAATGGGGTCCAGGCCGCAATATGCTGTCCCTGCGGGAATGAGAAGCTCCTCGCCCTGGGCCTCTGCGCGACCTGCTACACACTGAATCGGCAGGATGCCGAGTATTTCGGCGGCCTGCGAGAGCAGGTCTTAGAGCGCGATGGATACGCCTGCAGGGTGTGCGGTGATCCCGATCCTGGAGTGCATCATCGTGAGCCAGGCAAGTCTGCGCTGCATCTGATGATCGCTCTCTGTGCGGGGTGTCATGCGAAGGTCCACCGGACGAAGGTTGTCCTTACGGAGTTTCCGCCACTTCTGCTGGCGCTGTGGCGAGAGCAGCACCCCGAAGGCCACGAACAAACATTCTTTGATTTCAACGTTCGCATACCACCAGCTCAGAATGTGCCGCTGAACTTTGAGCCGGCCAGAGAAGAATAGTGGTGGCGATGAGTCTAGTGGGACCAAGGCCGGCACCCGCTTTTCAGGCACAGTTTTACCTTTCCGAGAAGCCGGTTTTACGGCCACATGGCAAAGAGATAAATCGTTTTGAATAGCTCAGTGAGGGCTTGCCCTGGATGCACTAGTCGAGATTAAAGGACGATGGCATTCTCGAGCGATTTTGGATGAGTAGACACAATATACGAAAGATTTCGTTGATAACTATCGTATATGTCTGCTTCAAGACTTTTTTGATTTCAAGGGTTAGGGCAGAGGTAGGTGAAATATGGCGTTTACCAAGGTAAAGATGGCCGAATTGGCTCCGATGCCTAGGGCCGGCGTCAGCAGAACAAGTGATGGTAAAGCCCGGAGTCTTGCGCAATTGGCGGAATGCACAGCCCAGATCTTCTGTGTGCGGTACGTCAAGTCGCAGCTTTATGAGATCACCAACGTGAATGTGCCGGTCATGATCATCGCTATTGGAATGCTTGTGCTTGCGGCTGCCATTGCCAGCATCATTCCCATTCCCGCCCGGCGCCGCCTCCATCGACCCCGTACAGGCCTTGCGGATTGAATGAGCTGCGCATTCGTAACAGTTTTTGGGCTAATTGCACTTTTCCGCCCAACAAACTCCTCGTTCGTTCAAAGATTCTGAAGCGTCGCTTCCCGCCTACTTCTTAGCCGGGCTGCATCGGCGTCACCCTGACCTGCTCCTCCGCCGTATACGGCGCTCCATAATACGGAAAATCCTTGCGAATGCGCCCGCGGTCGGGAGCAAGTCCATCGGCAATTGGCGTGTTGGCCGCCAGCGTCAACATCACATCCAGCACATCGTCGCCGAGCGCGCGTCCATTGAAACTGGCCACCTCAAATGCGGCGGGCGTTCCAAGCTCGTAAGGCAAGGTGTCGGGACAAAGCCGTGCAGCGATCAGCTTCCCGTATTCACCCGGGTCCGCCACCGAACCGGCATAGGTCGTCATCTTCTCGGCAACATCCGCGATCGACTTCGCGAAGCGCTCCTGATCTTCAGACGGAACCGACGCATTGAATTGTTCTTTCACCTCTTGATCGCTCGGGTCGTTCAGGAAGAGGTGCGTAACTATAGGCAGGCCCCAACGCGAAACCTGTACCTCCGGCGCATGGCCAAAGAGGGAGATCGTCGCCCATGCGTTGATTTTTCCCTTCCCAATCAGTTCGCTCGGCACTTCCAGCACAATCGCCGTAATATTCCGCCTCGCAAAGGGATCCGGCTGGTGCAGAAGGGCGTCCCCATCGTAGCGCTGATCTTTATAGAAAGCAGTCATAAATGTCCGGAATCCGGCATTTGCCGCAAATAGCTCTGGAGCAATTCCAACATACGCACGAAGACCCGAATGAGTCGCGACCGAACCGGTTTCACCCTCAACGAGACTCTCTCCGGCGTCACCACGAAGAGCATCGTCACCCGTCGCCTTCCGCACCACAAACGACTGAATGTGAGTATGCTCACTGCCATCTCCGTGTCGTGGTTCACCAAACCTGAACTTGAAGGTAACCTCTTCCCTCGCATCTCCGTTCAGGTCGAACCGGAACGCGTAGAGCCCTTCTGGATGAAGCGTATCCGGAGCCGATAATCCCGCATCCGGATTCACGGTCATCGCCATGACCGTCTTGCCCGAGGGGCCGTCAAATAAATAAAAGTCGCAGAGGTTGAGGCTCGGATCTTCCCTCGCCAGTTTCGTATCGAAATGATGTGACATAGGTTTCCTCTCTGCCAATGCGTTATTGATTATTCGCGCTTATACAGATCTTACGCACCCTCGACGATGCGAAAGTCGCGTTCCGCTCCGGAACCGAGTGCCTGAAGCGCCTTTTTGTATGCCTCGCTCTCATGGGCCGCGAGGGCGACATCATAGCTGTCGAATTCGACAAGGATCGTCCGCAGCTGCAATCCGGCTTCGCGGGTTTGAATCTGGCTGGTCGATTTGGTCAGAAAGCGCCCGCCGAATGATTCAACCGCCGGCACTGCCAATGCGCCATAGGCCTTGAGCGTCGATTCATCCGGGATCGATCGATATGCAACTACCCAATATCCTTTTTTCATGGTGTCTCCTTTTCAGTGCGAATGAGACGCAGTGATGGGCATTGGAAACGTCACCGTTTTGGACTGTCCGGAAAAGACCTCGTGGTTGCCGTCCACCAACATCAGCCGCGAAGAATGGCGGCTCCGAAGGGAGCGCCCGTCAGTCCGCCATCCACCATCAGCTCGACCGCGTTGATGTATGACGAATCGTCCGAGGCAAGAAAAAGCACAGCCTTGGCCAGATCTTCCGGCTCGCCCCAACGGCCGAGTGGAACCGTGGAAGAGAAGAAGTCGGACACTTTTGCGGATTCCTCTGCTGTAACATTGGCGCGCCCTCCGCGCTTCCAGATGGGAGTCTTCGTCGATCCGGGAGCCACCACGTTTACGCGAATCTTCCGCAGTGCAAGGTCGGCGGCGATGGATCGCGCCATCGAGACAAGTCCGCCTTTCGTGGCAGCGTAGGCAGCCACGCCTGGCTGACCGAGATAATTGTGCACCGATCCGTTGAAGATGATGCTGCCGTTGTCGTTCATGAGAGGAGCGGCTGAATTGACGGTAAAGAAAGCACCGTTGAGATTGGTGTGGACTACATTCTCGAAGATGGCTTCGTTGGTCGTGCCAGTCGGCGTCCTGCCAGAAATGCCTGCATTAGCGAAGACGATATCAAGTTTGCCAAAGTCTTTGGCGAGTTCAGCGAAAAGCTTCTTGCGGTCCTCCGCAACGGTAACGTCGGCACGGTAGCCGTGCGCTTTCGCTCCCAACTCGGCGACCGCTTCATCCAGTGTCTGTTGATCGCGGCCCGTAATTGCGACTTCCGCGCCTTCAGAGATGAAAAGGCGGGCTGTGGCCAGACCAATACCGCTGTTGCCTCCGGTAATGAGAGCCTTCTTGCCTGCAAGCTTCATGATTCCTCCTTGATGACTGGCGATCGACCAGGATGGTCGTCACATATTATGTGGCAGGATGTCGTCAGAGATGGAGGGATTCGAAAAAAATTGCGCTACCCCGCCAAGGAAACCGACGACGACGTAGCCGTGTGCCACATCACCGCAAAGCCGGTTTTACGGTCAAGTGAAAGAACAATTAGTAAATAGAAGCCGACTTATGGGAAGTGATTGGATGACGATTGGCAGACAGCCCCGTCAGCCCCAGGGCCGACACTGGGAGGGGCCGTCGACACGCGAGTAGGCCGTGCCGTCGCCATTAAAACCACTCTCGAGCAGTTCAACGCCCGCTTTCGAGCGCGAGGCCCGGGCGATTTCATCCCTGAACCACCCTAACATCTGTATCCTTCACGACGTCGGGCCCAACTACCGCCTACTTTGAAATTGGAGGATAATGGTTGACCGTGACTGTATGGGAGGGATTTTGTCGGATACACCTCGACTCACAATTCGACAAGCCCTTCGCCGGGCTTAGAGTCTACCCCGTTCAAGGAGAACGAGATGGATCACAGCGCCGAAAAACCAGTTTCTCCAACGACTGAGCGACTTCAGATAGAGCTTCGCCGGCTCGAATGGGCAAAAGAACTGAACGAGGACACGTTGGCAGCGATAACGAATGCGGCTGACTGGGTCTCGTTTCGAGCGGGAGAAGTGGTCATTGAGGTCGAATCAGAGATTGCCCAAGTGTATTTCCTCATCACGGGCCGGATGCAGGCAACGCTCTACGATTCGCTGGGCAAAGAGATGCAGCAAGATACTTTTGCTCGAGGGGCTGTCATCGGGTTATTTTCCCTCGGTTTATCGGATCGCTCTTACTTGCAAGTCCAGGCTACTGAACCTTCGACAGCAGTCCGACTGACACTATCGAACCTGCTTCAGTTGACAGCGAAGCATGCAGACTTTCAACTCGCTATGTTTCGCTTGTCAGCGAATGTATTCAAACGATACGTGATGGTCAATCGTTCGCTTCCGAAGCCATCCGTCGTGGGTGTTGTGCATCACACTGCGGCGAGCCGTCCACTCGTTGGTCGATTGGCACATCGACTCCGAGAGTTGGGCGAGTCTCCATGTATTCTCGGTGACGACGAGCAATGGAAACCTGATGAAGACATTCCTTTTAGGTTGCTTGTGGGAGATGTCGAGGAGCGACAAAACCTTATTAGCGAATGGGCCTCACACAGGCGACTTCTGTTTGATATTCGTGCGGATCATTCAGAAGAGGTAATGAAGCGTTTTATGAGTTACGTCGACATAGTGCTTTGGTGTGTTCAGCCGCAGGATGCGCCTGCAGCGGTACTTCTGCTCGAGTCACTGGTGAAGAGTGTACCCGGATGGCGGGACAAGATCAGGATTGTGTGGCTACTCGACAACAACATTCCGATCGCTCCCTATGTACCGGAGCTGTATGAACTCGCCGAACGAGACTTTAAGCTTTCAATGGGGGCTCCTGGGGCACATCAAGGAAGTTTGCTTCAGCACGGATTTGAACGCATCGTTCATCATTTGCGAGGTGTTCAGATTGGTTTGGCACTGGGAGGCGGCGCAGCTCGCGGCATGGCTCATCTTGGAGTGCTCAAAGCGCTTGAGCAGCATGGCATCTATGTCGACATGTTGGCGGGTACGAGCGCAGGGGCGATGACCGGCACCATCTACGCGGCTGGCTTAGATCCCGAGTATGCTACTGAGGTCTTCAAGGCCGATTTACAGCCACCGTGGATATTTCGACAGCTGCCCGGTGGCGGCTACTGGTATCTGCTCTTCAAGTACAGACGAAATAAGTTTGATTCCATGCTGCGGAAATACATAGGCAGAGCCAGGATGGAACAATTGCATCTTCCGATGTTGACGGTCGCCGTCGATCTCTTCGAAGGAGAACCAGTCGTGAGCGAGGTTGGCGACGCGACGATGAGTATCCTGGAAAGCATCAATCTTCCTCCCCTTTCGCTTCCTATCTTTCAATCAAACCGAGCACTAGTGGACGGCGGGTTCCTCAACAATATCCCTGCCAACGTGCTTGTTGCGAAGGGCTGCAACTTTGTTATCGCATCGAGCGTGACGGCCAAGCTGGAAAAAGACTTCTTAGGAATTCGCTCCAACGGGGATTCGCGCAACAACCGTTTCTTCTCGACAATTCAGGTGATCATGCGACAGAACATGATTCAAGACTTCAAGATGACCTCCGTTGGGGTGCAGCCTGCAGACTTTGTGGTCGCTCCTGACGTGACCTCCTTTGATATATCGGAATTCACTCGGGCTGATGAGATGGCAGTTATCGGGGAAAGGACAACCAATGAAAGCTTGGCAAAGCTGCGCAAGATGCTCAGCAAGCTTGATTCCCAGCTCTTCGCGGGTTCATGAATGTGACCCATGTCAACGTCCGCTGCGCAAAGCGATCCGTACGCGGGGAATTACCTCTCTTAGTGTCCGTCCATATATACAATTTGAATCGTGTGAGTCACTGTGATTCAAGAGAGGTGGTCTGATTGAGGAGGCCACCCGATGTGGACGATAAAGAGCCGCGGGTGCTACGACCGCAGCCAATTACGCTACCCGAACGACCTGACTGACGACGAATGGGCGCGTGTCAAGCCGTTGATCTCACCCGCCAAGCGCGGCGGCAACCGTCGCCACGTCGACGTTCGCGAAATGATGAACGGGGTCATGTATGTTTTGCGCACGGGTGTCAGTGGCGAGCGATCCCGAAGGACCTGCCAGCGCGCAGCACGGCGTTGCATCATTTCGACTTGTGGAGCTGGGACGGCACGCTCGATCGCATCCATCACGATCTCTATGTGGATCCTCAGGGTCACATCAGAACATATCGAAGTTGCGACGTTCGGACACCTATTTGACCGAATAGCCTCGCGCATCCACGCAGGCTGAGAACGCCCGCTTGAAGGTATTCATCTGTTGGTCATACGCAGCTTTCTGGCTCTGGTACTGCTGTTGCACCTGCGATCCTGCCTGCGCCGAGGCCTGATCTTTGGCAGCAGCATTCGCTTTGCGCTGCTGTCTTCCTCCCCGCACGGTACCTACACCAGCGCCTACCGCTGCACCTGTTCCTGCATCTCCGGCGATCTCGCCAATCACCGCACCACCAACTGCGCCGCGAGCCGCACCTCGGGCTCTACCACCTCTTTGTTGTGGCGCAGCATCAGCTGCCTGCGCCTGAGCTGCTTGAACATCTGCGGAAGACGGCGGCTGCGGAGCCGGCGTATCTGCGTTGACGCCTGTCTGCTGCTGAGCCGAGTTATAGCAGTCGGACTCATCGATGAGCTGCTGATCATGACTTTGGCCCTCTCCCGGATAGGCGTATAGGCCCACTTTATTTGCGGCCGAGTAGGAAGGTACCGGTCCTGTCGGCGCGGCCGGTTGAGCGGCTACGGGCGGTTGAGCGGAGGTAGATGACGGTTGGGCTGGTGCACCCGCCGGGGTCTCTGCATCGGGCGGCGTTTTCTTTCCGCAGCCAACGGAACACAAAGACAAAGTTGCAACGCAGAAGAGCGTTGTTATACGAAAAGCGTTGACGATCGAAGTGACAGGCATATCGACTTCCGTTCCTGGGGTATTGCATTTCCCGAGTTGGCCTGGACCGATCGCGCTGGTTTTTTCCCCCAGCGCGAAGCCATGCGGTGGGGAACCTCAACCGTATATTGTTCGGCAGCGCTCATTGATCGCTGCTGTCAAAACTGTCAGACACAGAATCAGCGCAGGCCTAGTCCTCGCGACTCTGAATGTGACTCGGATCACTTGCGTATTGGGCCAACGTCTAGTCTGTCCGTTTTGACAGTTCCGAAATGCGAGTTCTGCGCAGTACTTTGTTGACTCCACGGGCCATCGCTCCGTGATCGATGTTCTCCATTCCCGAGTTGGCAGGGCGACAACCCGTGACAACGGCCCCATGAAATCCAAGGAGTGATCTATGACTGTCAGTCGCTTCCTCATCGGGTCTCGGTTCGTAGTGACATCCCTGTTTTGTGTACTTCCGGTGGACACCTTCGTTGACAACAAAGAGGACAAGCGGGCGGACATCCCAAAGATGTCTGAAAGATACGCTCCACCGCCTTTACAAGGCAGAGCCTCCAGCGAAGGAAGTCGTCGAAAAAGCTTGTGGGTACGCGGTTTTCTACGACACTGGAAATGGCAGAGGCATGGCCGTCAATAACAAAACCAAAAGGAAAACCTTCATGAAGATGTTTGAGATCCACGAGGGTTCTGGCACGGGAGTCGAGAAGTTTCGCTACGTCTTTGTATTCGACAACGAGAAAGTGTTCTACGACTCCGTGAATTCTGGCTGGGAGTCCGGCAGGCAGGGTATCGGCAGCCGCCAAAACCTCTACTGAGAAGGGCGGAGCCATGCAGGGCGCCGCGGCATTTCCAACGGCATCTGGATGTATCAACTCACTGGCACGGGAGTGGTTTTGAATATCAGTGTCAAGAGCACTAAGTATTTACCAGACGATGAAGTGAACAAATCATCGTGAGGCGAAAACTTCGTGCGCAATCCGATCGCATGATTTCCCGCATTTGCGCGAACAGTAAGTCTGTCTATATTGACAGTTCCAAATGTGAGTTATACGGAGTAACTCTTAGGGCTTCACAGGCCATCCTCTCCGTGATCGATGTTCACCATCCCCGAGTCTAAGCGGGTTGACAACCTGTGAATAAGGCCCAAGAAAATCCAAGGAGTGACCTATGAAAGTCAATCGGTTCTTTATCGGGTCTAGGTTCGTAATCGCATCACTATTTTGTCTACTCGCAGTAGGCACCTTCGCCGACGACGAAAAAGATAAGGAGAAGGAGAGAACCGAAATCCGCCAGATGGCGCAACAAACACTGGCTCGTCTTTACAAGGCACAGCCCTCCGCCCAGGCAGCTGTTCAAAAGGGTTACGGATATGCCGTTTTCAGTAACACGGGCATCAAGATCCTTTTTGGCGGCTCTGGCCATGGTGAAGGCGTGGCCGTCAACAACCAGACCAAAGCTGAAACCTTTATGAAGATGTTTGAGATCCAGGCCGGCCTTGGCATGGGCGTCAAGAAGTTCAAGGTCATATTTATATTCGCCAATCAAAAGGCATTCGATGGCTTTGTGAATTCCGGATGGGAGCTCGGAGGGCAGACTTCGGCTGCTGCCAAAACCAGTCCGGAGAAGGGCGGAGCGATGCAGGGTGCCGCCTCGGTTTCCGACGGTATCTGGATGTATCAAATGACCGACAAGGGATTGGCGCTGGAAATCACAGCTAAGGGAACCAAGTACTCAAAAGACGGCGACCTCAACAAGTCGTAGGTAGACGAAACGCGACAATTCGATCCTCCGGCAATGCTGTAAGGTTGACTGCTGCATCCATGGCGTGAATATCAAACCGGGCCCCCCGAAAATTCGTATCCCATCGATCGGTTTCGCGATCGGCTTCTAAGCATCAACTCGGAAGTGATAAGGAGGAGTTCTGTGATTAGAAAATATCTTCTATCGACGAGCATGGCGGCAATGGTGATTTTGACGAACGTCTCGATGGATCACGCTCAGGCGCAAGCAACTTCGGCTCAGAGCAGCGTGGATCAGGATATCGCCCTGCTGCGGAAGGATATCCGTTCGGATAAGAAGCAGATCATCGCTGCCAATATGCAGCTGACTGATGCCGAGGCACCGAAGTTCTGGCCCGTATACGACCAGTACACAGCAGAACTCGCCAATATCAACGATGCGAAGCTTGCGGCTATTAAGGACTATGCGGCCAACTATTCGACTCTCACCGACGATAAGGCGTTGGCCTTGACCCGGCAGATCATTGGGATTGAGGAATCGGTGGGGCAGTTGCGCCTGAAGTATGTGCCGATATTCAGCAAAGTCATCTCCGGTAAGAAAACTGCCTTGTTCTTCCAGTTGGACCGGCGGCTTACGGGGTTGGTTGATCTGCAGGTGGTGTCGGAGGTTCCTTTGGTTGAACCCTAGTGTCACGCGGCACTCAAATCCCGGAATATGGGCTGGAGAGCTGTTTGGTAGCACTTAAATTCCGGAATTCGAGACGTCCGCCCATCTCGATTGCGCGAGCGAGGCTATACATCGCCTGGGCGAGATCCTGGGGCACATATTTGTGTCTGCAACTCTGAAAATGTAGGAGCCGCTCCTGTTGTGGTATTGCGCTGATGAACATGAGGTCGCACGTTCCTTCACGCCCGCTGCAGGTTGGAATGGTTTCCTGTAGTTCCCCGAAAACGGGATTTCTATGAGAAGGTCACCGATGTCAATACCTCGTTTTTGTTTTTCCTTCGTTGGCGTCTTTGTTTTTCGTTTCGGTTGCGATGCATGTTGTTCTCCACCATGTTTCTATACGCACTTTCTCTGAACCATTCGGCTCTGTGCCAGTTGGGGTCCTATGGAGAAGTCGATGCTGCCAGTTTTAGGTCGGCCTCGTTGAGGGCCCAACCCCGTGCGCAGTCATCGGAACGCGGGATCGTCGCAACATGTGCAGTCATCTCCTAATTTCAAGCTGCCGCTGCATAAAACGGTACGTAAACCTCCTGCGTGATCCAGATGCGATGGAGCAGAACAGCAAGCTTCCTGGCCACAGCCACAACAGCTCGTCTTCGCGCATGGCCGCCGCCGCGTGCGCCTAAGCTGAGACCCCACTGTCGTAAGGCCGAGTCCTTTCCATGAGGTCCGACGACATGGTTGGCACACTCGACCAGCAGCTGGCGCAAATATCCGTTGCCGGCCTTGGTGATCCCCAGTTGGGGATCGCTCTCTCCGGACTGACTGCGTTTCGGTCGAAGTCCGAGATAGCAACCCACATCGCGACTTCGCTGGAAGCGCTCTTTGTTGCCCAGGGTGAGCACGAAGGTCAATGCGGTGAGGTGACCTACGCCATAAACCTTGATCAAAGCCTGCGTCTCCGGATACTCGGTCTCTGTCAGCTGCTTGATAGCACGGTCGTATTCTTTAATCTTCACCGTCATGTCCGCGATCTGCTGGAGCAAAGGACCGAGTGCCTGTGACAGACCTGGTGGGAGTGCAGCAAGACAACGTTTTGCGAAGCAGAGTGTGGATGAGGCCGGCAAGCGGTAGCCACAGGGCTTGGCCAGTCCGCGCACCGAGTTCACCGCACCAGTTCGTAAACGCACCAGCACATCCCGGGCCCGGATCAGCGTCAGCGTCTCCTGCTGAGCAACGGTGCGGTGGGCGATGGGACGAAGGATCTCCGGATCGAGCCGGGCATAGCGAGCCACCTTCTCGGCATCCACCTTGTCGCTCTTACGATCGCTGTGCGAGATTGCCCGCAACTCGCGCACGTTGGCCACCATGACTTCATGGCCGAGTTCCCTAATCTGTTCACTAACCCAGATGGAATGCGTCCCAGCTTCCATGGCGACACGCACGGGTTCCAAATCGCGGAAACGCTTGTCAACGCCGGATGGGTTGGTTCGAAAACGGCCACGATCTATGACCTCGCCGTCCTCGCTGAGTGTGCAGTAATGGCTCCAGATGTCCCCAAGGTCAATTCCGATCGTCATGCTGACCATGGAACTTCTGCGTTGACTCTTTGAGATGAAATACT